>Ga0209597_1001143_pt1 | contig 17383 bp, 14 predicted proteins | sample M_140625_MF_Meta_FD_187316 | JGI IMG/M metagenome (GOLD analysis project Ga0209597, IMG submission 187316) | Freshwater microbial communities from Lake Montjoie, Canada to study carbon cycling - M_140625_MF_MetaG (SPAdes) (version 2) | ecosystem: Environmental > Aquatic > Freshwater > Lake... | reverse complement strand
TTTCTTCTGTAAACCGTTGGTTTGAAGTGTCTTAAAATTGGTGCACTCGACGGGGGTCGAACCCATAACCTCTGCCTTCGGAGGGCAGCGCTCTATCCAGTTGAGCTACGAGTGCCAGTTCGTTTTCATTTTCAACGACCGCTCTTGGTTGTCGAGTCAAACCCGAAGTCGTCGCGCTTTTAAACAATTCATCCAGCCTAGGGGCGTTGGTGTGAAACCACTCGATGCGGTGCACACGAACTGGTATGACCTCAACGCTTGATTTTTAAATGGGATCTCCTCTCACCATTTCAGGCAGAAAAAATTATAATCAGAGGTCAATCCGCGCCTGTATGTAACACGCATGATGAAGCAAAGAACTTTTAGCCGCGTAATGGTTGCTCTCAGCGTTTTTGGCTGTTTGGTGTTGCTGGCTACTTCGTTGAAGGCTGATTCAGCGGAAGGCTTAGATTTGGCTTCACTTCAGGCAGATGCGGTAAAGTCTTTTCGTGACGAAATGACTCCGTTTGTAAAAAACTATTGCGCGGAGTGTCACGGCGAGAAAAAAAGGAAGGGCGGAATCAATTACCTAGCGGCGCTCAAAAAGCCTGGCGACATGATGTCCAGCAAACGTTGGAAGCAGGGCCTTCTTAATGTGAAGGCTCATGATATGCCGCCGGATGATGCGAAGAATCAACCGACGGAGGAAGAGCGTGAAAAGTTCGCCAATTGGATAGGTAAGATTAAGTACCTTAGCCCTAAAGATCCCGGTCCCTTCGTGATGCGTCGTCTGACCAAGGTGGAGTACGGCAACACACTGCACGATCTTTTCGGAGTCGATCCGGCAATTGCGAATCGGTTGCCAGATGAAGTGTTTGGGGAAGGGTACTTGAACACTTTGTCGTCTCTTCAATCGGAGCAATATCTTGGGATTGCGAATGAGGTGTTAGATAAGATTCTGGCGCCTAAGGATGCGCCGCCCACTGACATCCAGAAGCGCCTTTTTGGAGAGCCGCCATCACCGGGAACGGATGCGCGTACAGCAGCGCGAAAGGTCGCTGTCTCGCTTGCCCGAAACGCTTATCGTCGTCCGCCTACTGATGCTGAGTTGGAGGTGTTGCTGAGCGTGTTCGATTTGGCGAGTGCACGTAAACTTGCTTATTCAGAGGCACTTCGCCTGATGCTCAAAGCGGTGCTCATTTCTCCGCAGTTCCTTTTTATTACGCCGGCTAAGGAGGTTGAGGTTGTAAGCGAAATTGTGGCACTGGATGATCATCAGCTTGCTTGCCGTTTGTCGTACTTACTGTGGTCGACGATGCCCGATGCCGAGTTGTCGGCTTTGGCAGAGCAGGGGAAGCTTCACGAACCGGCGACTCTCGGGGCGCAAGTCAGGCGTCTACTGGAGGATAAGCGTTCTCGAGCGTTGTTCGATGGTTTTGGCGCGCAGTGGCTTGGACTCGATACTCTGGAGACCAAAACCTTCGACACCGCCAAGTTCCCCGTGATGAGCGGCGAGATGCGCGCGGCAATGTACAACGAGGCGAGGCTGTTTTTTGAAAGCATCGTACGCGAAAACCGAAGCGTCGTCAGTTTTGTAGACAGCGATTACACCTTCCTGAACGGGACCCTCGCCCCGCTTTATGGTTTGGAAAATGCCGTCACCGGGCCCGAAATGCGCAAGGTGAAGCTCACGGATGCGAATCGCGGGGGAATTTTGGGCATGCCGGGCGTGCTGGCGGTGACCTCGTTCCCCAACCGCACCAGCGCAGTGAAACGCGGTGTCTGGGTGCTAGAGCAAGTGCTGGGAGAACACGTCCCGCCCGCGCCGCCAAATGTTCCTGCTTTGGAAAAACAGGACAAAAAGACGGTCGCAGATTTGACTTTGCGGCAGCGTACGGAATTGCATCGCACAAACGCGGCCTGCGCCAATTGTCACAAGATTCTCGACCCTATAGGGTTTGGTTTGGAAAACTTTGATGCGATTGGGCGCTGGCGTGAGCGGGATGATTCGGGCGGAGTCATCGATGCAGCGGGTGAGCTTCCGGGCGGGAAGCGCTTTTCCTCCCCCCGTGAGTTGAAGGCAATTATCGCCGCGCGAAAGCCGGAGCTTGCACGAAACCTGACGGAGAAGCTGCTAGCCTATGCTTTGTGCAGGCAACTCGAAGGTTATGATGAAATTGTGGTGGATCACCTCATGGAGAACCTCGCAAAAGAAGACTACCGCATTCAGACGCTAATCTCTGAGGTCCTCAGTAGTTATCCTTTTAAGAATCAGCGTATCAGGGAACCCGTCACCTCCGCGTCCAATGTTAAATAACTTTCGACTCAGTCGCCGCGCCTGTCTCAAGGGCATCGGGGCCTCGCTCGCCCTTCCGCTTTTGGAGACTATGGGCTGGGCGAATTCAGGGAAGATGAAGGCAGTGAAACCACCGGTTCGTCTTGGGTTCATGTACATGCCGCACGGGGTCATTATGGATCAATTTTGGCCGACAACAGAGGACAGCTTTTTGTCTTCGCCGCCGCCGGCTTTGGAAGCGCTTGGGCCTGTGCTCCGAGAGTGTTTGCTGATGACGGGAATTTCGGGCGTTCCAATTGCTCCGTTCAACGGCGCACCTCACGCGCTGGAGTTGTCGACTTGGCTTACAGCGGCGCTACCGGACCCGAATCGGCGCAAGCAAATTCACATTTCGATTTCCGCAGATCAGATTGCGGCAAACTATGTGGGCGGTCTTACCTCTTTGCCTTCTTTGGAGCTGGCAACGATGCCGCAAACGCACAAGGAGAATCAGGAGGGGTTGAATGAAGGGTATTATTCGCACTGCAGCTTTCGTTCTGCCACGCAGGCAGTTCCTGCGGAGACAAATCCACGCAGTGTGTTGAATCGACTCTTTGGAAAGGGCGACGAATCTGGGCATCCAGCTCAGGCGGATCCGTTAGACCGGCAAATGTTGGATTTGGTGCTCGGCGGGGCAAAGGAACTTCGTCGCAGGTTGCCTCAGGACGACCAACACAAACTCGACGAATATTTGGACAGCGTGCGTTCTGTGGAACGTCGCATTGCGGCTATGGAGTATCGGCAGAAAGAGGCGGCTTTGGAGAAGGCCGGAGTGAGCGCCAGCAAGCGTAATGCATCAGATTCGCCGCCTATTGAGATTAAGATTCCTGTGGGTGACAAACGTAGTGAATACATGCAAGTCATGTGTGATCTCAACGTGCTGGCTTTCCAAACCGACACGACCCGAGTCAGTACCTACATTGGGTCCACACCCAACGGCGTTTCCTATCCAGAACTGGGGTTCAAGGACGAGCATCACTCTCAGACTCATCACAACAACGAGGCTGATAAGCGTGATAAAGTCGCCGCCATCACCGCCTTCAACATCGCTCAATTTGCCTATATGGTGAAGAAGATGCACAGCCTCAGAGAAGGCGACGGTACCCTTCTCGACAACTGCATCATGATGTGGGGCTCCGGCCTCGAGGACGGCAACAAGCACTCACGGGAGAACTTGCCCTTTATCATAGCGGGCAGGGGAGGTGGTTCTATTCAGAGCGGACGTTTTTTGACTGGTATCAAAGGCAATCAAGGCGACCTGCTCACGACGCTGCTGACTTGTATCGGGATCCCGCTGGATCGTCCGTTGGGCATTGCAACTAAACAGATAAAAGAGATGACGGTGAATCTCTAAGCTGCGAGGGATTGACCCGCGCTTAGGCCGTGGAAAAGACGTTTTCCGGAGGGACTGTTCTCCGGAGGACGTATAAATCGCTCAAAGGCCTTCTGCGCTTCGGGTGCTACCGTTTGCGATTTGCTGGAGCAGTTCCTTGGTCATTCGCGTGACGATTTCGGGGTGTTCGGCCTGTTGGTTGCGCAGTTCAGAGCCGTCGTCGTGCATGTGGTAGAGTTGGACGGGGGCGAGCGCTTTTGCGGCGGCGGTGTTTGGTTTGGGCTCGCTCCATCCGCCGGAATCGGGCGCCATGATCAATTTCCAAAGTCCTTGTCTGATCGCAAATGTGCCGTTTGCGGAATGGTGCACTAGCGTCTTGCGAAGCGGGGCGACGGTTTGTGCGGTCAGGGCGGGCAGGAGGCTAATGCTGTCCTCTGCGGCGTGTTTGGGCAGTGGCTGTTCGAGAATAGCCGCCACGGTGGCAAACCAGTCATTTTGGCAAACCAATTCCGTATAAGCGCTGCCGGCGGGAATATGGCCCGGCCAGCGAACGAGGAAGGGGATATGATGCCCGCCATCGAAAATATCAGCCTTGGCACCGCGAAAAGTGAAGCTCGGGTTGTGTCCATGCGCCGCGAGTTCGGCGAAGTCAGCTTGGGGCGAGCAACCGTTGTCGCTCGTCATCACCACGACGGTGTTGTCGTTGAGGCCGGTTTCTGTCAGGGCGTCGAGGATGGCGCCGAGGGTGGCGTCGGTCTGCATCACGAAATCGGCGTAGGGGTTTATGCCACTTTTGCCGCGCCATTCTGCGGAAGGGACGATGGGCGTGTGCGGCGAATTCAGCGGCATGTAGAGGAAAAAGGGTTTTCCATTTTTGGCATCCTGCGCGCGGGATTTGATGTAGCCGACAGCGCGCTTGGTCAGCTCTGGAAGGACGTTTTCCGCTTCGAAGTCGGCAGCGGCGGGGCCTAGCCGAGTGTTGCCGCCTTTCTTTTCACGACCCGCCATCATCGGGAAAGATTTTTCGACTGTGGGGACCTGTGTGACGTGATCGTTTTCGAGGAAAGTGTAGGGCACCATGTCCAGTGAAGCGGCGATACCGAAGTAAGTGTCAAAACCCACGGCCAGCGGTCCGCCGGCAAAGGGCTTGGTAAAGTCTGCGCGCCAACCCTCTTCTGTCTTTTGAATTTGATCGTTAAACGGAGGTGTTCCAGGTTGGCGTTGCCAGTCAAATCCAAGATGCCATTTACCGATACACGTGGTGTGGTAGCCCTGACCTTTAAGGAAGGAGGCGACGGTGGGGCGGCCCGGTTCAATTAGATCGGGACTCAATCCCCCTTGAACGCCGCTTTTGAGTCGTGAGCGCCAGTTATAGCGCCCCGTAAGCAGCCCGTACCGGGTGGGAGTGCAAACGGCGCTGCTGGAATGGGCGTCTGTAAAACGCATTCCCCCTGCGGCGAGCCGATCCATGTGGGGAGTTGGGATTTTGCCATTGGGGTTGAGGCAGCGCACGTCGCCGTAGCCGAGGTCGTCGGCAAGTATGTAGACGAAATTTGGGCGGATCTTGTCGGTTGTCTGCGCGTGGCTGGGGAGTGTGGCGAGGCAAAGCAGCGCAAGGATGAAGCGAGGGTGGGGGGATTTCATGACTTAGGGTGAATCGGGTGGGGCTTTATTCTGTTGGAGGATTGTTTGAAAGCAACTGTCTAACCCGAGTGTTCCAAACGTAGTGAGCGGATCGGCGCATGCGAACCGGAGCGCAGGTAGACCGTTTTAGTATTTCCGCTGAAGCAACTGACAACACCGCGGTGAGATGCGGGGAGCTAACCCTTCGCGGAGCGTTGAGCCTCACTTTGCAGGTCCGAGCCGTCGCCCGGGCAGTCTTTGAACGCGCTTCGGTATGGCTCTGCTGAGGACTTCTTTGTGCGTTGCCCCGTGACTTCGGTGGCCCTGTCGAAAGCCGCTCGCACCGCATATTTGCCAAGCCTATCCATAAACTTGGCGGCAGCTGTGGAGATAATCGCGATCATTACTCTGATGTAAACAAAACCACAAACTGAGTTTGTGTAAAGGAATTTTGGGATTTGTAGCAACCTTAACACTGGCGAGGCGCGGCGCCATTGTGCCTCTCATTTTTAGCTAAAGGATGCAGTGCTTGGGAAACGCCTTCGACGCTCCAAAAGCTCAGAAAGGCATTGCGGGAGCTGGGGCTCCGAGGTCCCAGGTGCTGAGGTCTTTTGAATCATCCATAAAACTGAAAGAGACGGTAACAGAAATTAATCCGCGTCTTATTCTTAGCCTTTGTCTACTCAGCGAAGGCCCAAGAAAACTGGCCTTTGCGGGTTGTCTAAAGCATTGCCTGCTCTTCATACTAATGAGCTTTCAAAATACGATACGATGACCTCCCCTAACGTCCGTTTTACCTTTTTAACCGTCTTCAGTTTTGCTGCGGTAATTTATTCGCAGTTAGCGGTTTCCTCGATTGCGCTGGTTGCGGAAAACGCGACTGCACCGACTGGGGATTTGGTTTTTAACCGAGACATTCGCCCTATTTTGGCGGAGAAATGTTTTTTTTGTCACGGGCCTGATCCTGGAACGCGAAAGGCTGAATTGCGTTTGGATACGGAGGCCGGCCTTTTTAACGCCCGCAAAGATGAACCTGCGGTGGTGTTGCGGGGGAAGGTTTCGGAGAGCGAGCTCGTTCGACGCATTAGAAGCACGGACGCGGAGGAGATCATGCCGCCGCCTAAGTCCCACAAGCAGCTTAACGCGACGGAAGTTGCGCTGCTTGAGCGTTGGGTGAAACAAGGGGCACCTTGGCAGCCGCATTGGGCGTTTATTCCGCCGCAAAAGGCGCAACTGCCCGCTGTAAAAAACGAGGCTTGGCTGAAAACGCCTCTAGATCGTTTTATTTTGGCAACGCTTGAGTCCAAGGGGCTGCAACCTGCTCCCGAGGCTGAACCGCGCGTGCTATTTCGTCGTTTGCATTTTGATCTGACCGGACTGCCGCCCCGTGGCGAAGACATGGAGGCGTTTTTGGCGGATTACGCGGCCGAGCCAGAGTTGGCACTCTCGCAGTGGATCGATCGTCTCATGAACTCAACCGCGTGGGGCGAGCACCGGGCACGTTACTGGCTGGATGCCGCGCGCTACGGTGATACGCACGGACTGCATATCGACAACTACAGGGAGATGTGGCTTTACCGGGATTGGGTGATTCGCGCATTTAACTCCAATAAATTGTTTTCGGACTTCACGATGGAGCAGATAGCCGGGGATTTGTTGAGCAACCCAAGACAGGATCAGTTGGTAGCAACTGGTTTTCAGCGCTGCAACATCACCACGGCCGAGGGCGGCACTATTGCGGAGGAAAATCTCGCAAATTACGCTGCGGATCGCGTGCAGACGATGGGCTGGGTGTATCTCGGTTTGACGATGAATTGCAGCCAGTGTCACGACCACAAGTTTGATCCCATCACGCAGCGGGACTACTATTCCATGGCGGCCTTTTTCCGAAATACCACACAAGGCGCTTCGGACGGAAACGTGAAGGATGGCAAGGGACCGGTGCTGGTGGTGCCTAATGAAATGGATCGGGTTCGTTGGAAGGAATTGCCTGAGGCGCTCGCGAAAAACGCCGAGGAACGGAAGCTGCGCATGGCGACTGGTCTTCCTGAGTTTGAGGCTTGGCTGGCTTCCGTTAAGCCCGATGGTTTGGCTGCGGGAAGTATGTCAGACAAATTGATTGTCAGCGCGCCGCTGGACGAGGGCAAAGGAAACGATTTAAGGAGCTTTGCCGCAGCAGGGAGTGAGCCGGTGCTTTTTAAAAGTAAGACTGATTTGGAATGGAGTCCGGCTGGAAAGTACGGTTCGGCGCCGGTTTTTGGGAAGGCGACGGGGATTTCACTTTGCAATGTGGCGGATTTTGACGGCAGTCAACCGTTCAGTTATGGCGCATTTGTGAAGGCGAAAGCGGGGGTGAGTGGCGGGATCCTTTCGCGGATGGACACTAAATCGAAGTTGCGCGGGTACGACTTGTTTCAATTTGACAAGGCTTTTGCGGTGCACATGATTGACTCGTGGCCGGAGAAGGCGTTGAAGGTGACGACGGGAGCGGTGGTTCGGCCGGGCGTGTGGCAGCATGTGTTTGTGACTTACGACGGATCTAGAAAAGGGACGGGCGTGAAGATATACGTCGACGGGAAGGAGGAGAAGTTGAAGGTGGAAAAGAACGACCTTGGAGGGGGTACCATCAGTTCGCAGGCGGAGTTCGTCGTTGGGCAACGGGGTGGCGACAGCTCTGGTTTTGAGGGCGGCGCGGTGCAGGACGTTCGCGTGTACGGCAAGGTGCTTTCCGCAGCAGACGTGAAGGGGTTGGGAGGTTTGCCTGCGCTCAAAACGGCGCTGGTAGCGGTTCCCGAGAAGCGTACGCCGGCGCAGCGCACTGCGTTGCAGGAGCATTACTTTAACTTTACGGACAAGGCGTACGTGGCGCTCAACGCGAGTCTCGTTAAGTTGACTAAAGAACAAGACGCCATCAGGGAACGCAGTCCGCTGACTCATATTCAAGAGGAGATGAAGGACAAAATGCCCATGGCGAACATCCTTTTGCGCGGACAGTACAACAAGCTTGGAGATGTGGTGGAAGCACTGCCGCCAGCGTCGCTGCATCCGTTGCCCGAGGGGGCGCCGAAAAATCGGCTAGGTTTGGCGCAGTGGCTCGTGGACAAGCGTAATCCGTTGACGCCGCGCGTGACGGTGAACCGTTTTTGGCAGGAAGTTTTCGGTCAGGGCCTCGTCCGCACCAGCGACGACTTTGGGCTTATGGGTGCGATTCCCAGCAACCAGGCGTTGTTGGACTGGCTCGCTGCTGATTTCCGCGATAACGGGGGAGACGTCCGTCAACTCTTCAAAATGATGCTGAGTAGCGCCGCTTATCGCCAGTCTGCGAAAGTTACCCCCGAGAAGCTCGAAAAGGACCGCGACAACGCGTTTGTGTCGCGCGGGCCCCGCTTCCGCATGGACGCGGAGATGGTGCGTGATAACGCGCTGGCGACAAGCGGCCTGCTGGTTTCAAAGCTGTACGGCCCGCCTGTGCGCCCTTATCAGCCAGAAAGCATCTGGGATGTGGTCGGACTGCCCAACGGCAACACGCGTCTTTATGTGCAGGACCATGGCGATTCGCTTTATCGCCGCACGTTGTACAACTTTTGGAAGCGTATGGCGCCCCCGCCCAGCCTCGATTTGTTCAACGCCCCGAGTCGCGAGGTCAGCTGTCTGCGTAGGGAGCGCACCAACACGCCCTTGCAGGCCTTGGTGACACTCAACGATCCGCAATTCGTGGAGGCTGCCAGGCATCTTGCTGAGACGGCCATTCAGGCGGGTGGCGACCAGGAAACAAAAGTGATTGATTTTATTATCGAAAAAGCACTCTCCCGTCCGCTAAAGCCCGCGGAGCGCGAAGTGTTACTGAGCAGCCGCCGAGACTTTTTGAAGCACTACGAAGCAAAACCAGAAGACGCTACGGCGCTTCTTGGAGTGGGGGAAAACAAACCGGTGCTTCCAGTGGCGCTGGTGACTCCCGCGCAACTGGCTTCTTGGACGATGGTATGCAACGAAGTCCTCAACTTGGATGAATTGTTGAACAAGTAAGCTGCGATCGAGCAAAACTTCGAAACTCCCTCCCGTTAAACTGCCTCCAATTATGAACTGTAATTCCCATCTGTTTGAAAACTTACCCCCGGAAGTTCGCCTCGCTCTGACTCGCCGTCAGTTTTTGGGCGCGGGTACCAATGTACTGGGGGCGGCTGCACTCGGCTCTCTTTTGGGCGGGCAAAATAATCACGCTATTGGAGCGGAGGCTGTCGCCCGTTCTGTGCCTCACTTTGCACCGAAGGCCAAGCAGGTGATCTACCTCCACATGGTCGGCGGCCCTTCGCAGTTGGACCTGTACGATTACAAGCCCGGCATGCAGGAGATGTACGACAAGGATCTCCCAGACAGCGTACGCAACGGCCAGCGTCTCACGGGCATGACCAGCGGTCAGGCGCGTTTTCCTGTGGCGCCGTCGAAGTTTTCCTTTGCGCAACATGGTCAGAGCGGGATGTGGGTTAGCGAGTTGCTCCCCCAAACCGCGAAGTGCGTGGACGACATGGCCTTCATTCGCTCGATGCACACCGAGGCGATCAACCACGAACCTGCGATTACTGAAATGCAGACAGGTTCACAGATCGGAGGCAGGCCCTGCATGGGCTCCTGGCTGAGTTACGGGCTTGGCGCGTTGAATGAAAACTTACCGACTTTTGTCGTGCTGGTGGCCAACCCCACCAACCGCGAACAGGAGCAGGCGATTTCCTCCAAACTATGGAGTAGCGGCTATTTGCCGGGCGAGCACGCCGGAGTTTCTTTCCGCAGCAAGGGCGACCCTATCCTTTTCATCAACAATCCCCCCGGAGTTTCCCCCGAGCTTCGCCGCCGCAGTTTGGACGGCTTGAATGCACTCAACGCAATGACTCTGGACAATTTGGGCGATCCGGAGACTCGCACTCGCATTCAGCAGTATGAAATGGCGTTTCGCATGCAAAGTAGCGTTCCAGAGCTCACTGATATTTCGCAGGAATCCCAAAGTGTGTTCGACCTTTACGGTGAGGAGGCGCGCAAGCCGGGGAGTTTTGCAAACTGCGCTTTGATGTCGCGGCGGTTGGTGGAACGCGGCGTGCGCTTTGTGCAGTTGTACCTCAATAACTGGGATCACCATGGTAATCTCACCGGTCGATTGCCCAGCCAGTGCAAGGACATCGATCAGGCCACTGCGGCGCTCATTAAGGATCTGAAAATGAGGGGGATGTTCGAGGAAACCCTCATTATTTGGGGCGGTGAGTTCGGTCGCACCATTTATTCTCAAGGCGGCTTGACCAAGGAAAATTACGGTCGCGACCATCATCCGCGCTGCTTCACCATGTGGCTTGCGGGCGGGGGCGCGAAGGGCGGTGCAATTTACGGAGAAACGGACGATTTTTCGTACAACATCGTCAAGGATCCAGTCCATGTGCGCGACTTGCACGCCACGGTCTTGCATCTTCTGGGAATCGACCACGAGCGTTTTACATTTCGCTCTCAGGGGCTTGATTTTAAGCTTACGGGGGTCGAGAAGGCGAGCGTGATAAAGGCGCTGCTAGCTTAACTGATGGGACTTTGGTGAGACTGGGCTGGACTGTCAGTGAGTCGGAGTTGTGCTTGCGTGGGAAGTGCGTTTTCGCAGATCATCTCCACTCAACCTGCGTCGAGGGGCGCTTCTCTTTTTCTTTTATATGCGAAAACTCTCTCTCCTTTGGCTTGGACTAACGTTTGCTCTGATTCCTGTTTCGGGGATGGCTCAATCTGCGATCATTAAGGGTGAAACTTTTCTTAAGCAAAATGGTAAATTGGAGGGAGTGAAAACGCTCCCTAGTGGGTTGCAGATTAAAATGGTGTCGGAAGGAAAAGGTCGCCAACCCAAGGCGACAGACACGGTGGTTGTGCATTATCGCGGTCGACTCATTTCTGGAACGGAATTTGATAGTTCCTACAAGCGGGGAGAACCGGCTACGTTTCGGTTGAATCAAGTAATCAAAGGTTGGACCGAAGGGCTGCAGCTTCTCAAAGAAGGCGGCAAGGCTGAGCTCTACATTCCCTCTGATTTGGCATACGGTCCACGGGGGTCTGGCGCTTCGATTGGGCCCGACGAGACGTTGATTTTTGAGGTGGAGCTTGTAGCGGTCAAGTAACCGCGCTCGAACGGCAGCGGTTTCGTCACCGCGCTAGAGCAGTGGTTGATTCGCTCTTTGTTTCTTGTTTCGCGGATCTACTCAGAGGGTCCGAGTGGCGTTTTTTCACTCATTGGGAGTTTTATAATCTTTTTATGTTGCCAATACTACGGGCTTCCATTACTTTAGCGGCTCAGTTGAGCAGAGCCTCGGCAACGGGGAGTAATCAGAAGGGCGACAACGCCGTGCTGGTAGCTTGAGATCCGATGACCGGAAACCTTACCGAATTCTTTGCTTGGCAGCTAATTGAGAAAACGGAATGGGTACCAAATTGTATGTCGGTAATCTAGCGTTCACGATGACAGAAGGCGAATTGGAGGACTTGTTCCGCCAAATCGGTGATGTCACTGAAGTTCAGATCATTTTCGACAAGTTTACGAATAAATCGCGCGGTTTTGCCTTTGTGACTATGGCGACCGAAGCAGCAGGACAGGAAGCAGTAACTCGCTTTCATGGCCAGTCAGTGGAAGGCCGTCCGTTGACGGTCAACGAAGCACGTCCCCGGGAAGCTCGTGGACCCGGTGGTGGTGGCGGTGGTGGCGGTGGTGGTGGCGGCGGCTTTGAGCGTCGTAGCAGTGGCGGCGGCGGCGGCGGCGGCGGCGGAAGCCGTGGCGGCTTCGATCGCGGCGGTGGTGGTGGCGGTGGCCGTGGCGGCGATCGTGGCGGAAGCCGCGGTGGTGGCGGCGGTTTCGATCGCGGCGGCGGCGGCGGCGGTCGTTACTAGACCCAAGCTCCATCTTCAAAGAATCCGCTTAAAAGCTGTGTTCTGATGATGTTTCAAACGAGGCCCTCTCACGAGGGCCTCGTTTTTTTGAGTGCGGTAAAGGGTTTCTCGGAGGCTGAAATTCCCCGTGAGAATGAGAGCAATCACGGACCCTCCGGAATTTTGGTATCAGTAAATTCTGAGCAGTCTGCGCCGATCGACCTCGGCTCCAATGGTGACTGGCATGCAGTTGGTGGTGACATTGTGCGCGGCGGTACGAGGTTGACGAACTGGGGCTCAAGGCTCTTTTTGCCTTCAATTTGTGAATAAGTAATTTGCAAAAAATGCTGCTATTGTTGCCTTAGCAAATATTTGATAAGCCCCTTAATGTTTAGTCCGAAAGGAATCTAACTCCCTCTCTTTTCAAACCGAAAACAGTCGTATAGTGTCATTTTTCCTTTTCTATGGCCCAAAGCATCATCGATCCTAGTCGCCTCGATCGCATCGAGTTCTCCAACGACGAAATAGCCCGTTACTCCCGTCACCTGATTATGCCGGAGGTGACTTTGGAGGGGCAAAAACGCATCAAGGCCGCCAGTATTTTGTGTATCGGCACCGGTGGACTAGGTTCACCTATAGCACTTTACCTTGCAGCCGCTGGTATCGGTCGCCTAGGACTCGTGGACGGTGACACCGTGGATTTTTCCAACTTGCAACGCCAGATTCTGCACGGGACAAAGGATGTAGGTCGTAAAAAACTTAATTCCGCCCGTGATAGCATTCGGGAAGTAAATCCCAATGTGCAGGTGGATTTGTATGACACCTTCTTCACGGCCGCCAACGCGCGGCAGATTGCAGAGCCTTATGATGTGATCATCGATGGCACCGACAACTTTCCGACTCGGTATTGCTCGAATGATATTTCGGTGTTTTTAAAAAAACCGAATGTGTACGGCTCAATCTTTCGGTTTGATGGGCAGTGCACGGTATTTGCCCCTCATCTTGGCGGCCCCTGCTATCGCTGTATGGTCCCTGAACCGCCGCCGCCGGGGATGGTGCCTAGCTGCGCCGAAGGTGGTGTTCTAGGGGTTTTGCCTGGAGTCATTGGGGTGTTGCAGGCTATTGAGGCGATCAAGCTGATCGTGGGGATCGGTGAGTCTCTCATCGGTCGTCTTCTTGATTTTGACGCGCTCAAGCTCAAGTTTCGCGAATTTAAGCTCCGCCGCGATCCCAAGTGCCCAGTCTGCAGTGAGCATCCGACGATCACCGAACTCATTGATTACGAGCAGTTTTGCGGTATCCCTGAAGCGCAGGCTGCTGAGGCTCAGGAATCCCTTGTCCCCACTATCACAGCACTCCAGCTAAAGGGGAAATTCGAGCAGGGCGAGCGATTCGTACTCGTCGATGTGCGCGAACCCTACGAGTACGATATTTGTCGTATCCCCGGGGCGCGCCTTATCCCGCTTGGGGAACTTCCCTCGCGCATGAGCGAGCTGGATAGCGCTGATGAAATTGTACTGCAGTGCAAGAGTGGGATGCGCTCGGCTCGCGCGCTTAAGCTTTTGCAAGAAGCGGGTTTCGCCAAACTGTGGAACGTTGAGGGCGGTATCCTGGCCTGGTCCGATACGGTGGATAACACGGTGCCTAAATATTAAGGTTCTGTAGAGATAGCTCTGCGGTTTTGCGACGTTTAAGAAATGGAGGAGGCGTTAGATATGCAATTAATTGGGAATCTGCGTTGCCCGGCCTCTGGGCAATCCCTTGCTTTTCTCCCAGGGCAATCTCCATTGCTAGCGGCTCTTCCTGTCGAGGAGACGGTCGATTGGACCGGTATATTGCTGTGCTCCGACGGCCTCACGTTTTATCCAGTGCGCGGTGGCATCCCGGTGCTGTTGGCAGAAGAGCTTCGTTCAGTGAGGGGTGCCACGGGTGAGTGAGCGGGATTTTTGGTAGCTGAGAATTTATTTCGATGAGTGAACAAGGGAATTATTTGCGATTTAAAAAAGGCCTGCGACTGGATGTATTAGAACACCCAGCGGTAGAGGAGGATGAATACAAGCGTCTACTCAAAGCGGCCCAACTCCGTCTGTTAATGTATCAGCGTACGTTGGTGGAGGAAAAGCGACCGTTGCTGGTGATTTTTGAGGGACCGGATGCGGCGGGAAAGGGAGGGGCGATCAGGCGGATGTTGGAGCGGTTGGATCCTCGTTTGCTCCGAGTGCATTCCATCGTCAAGCCGACGGAAGACGAGTATGCGCATCATTATATGTGGCGTTTTTGGAGTAAAATTCCGAAACGTGGTCAAATTGCGGTGCTTGATCGCTCTTGGTACGGGAGGGTTTTAGTGGAAAGGGTTGAGGGTTTTGCCACGGAAAAGGAATGGAAACGTGCGTATGAAGAGATCAATCAAACAGAGCGAATGCTTTGCGATGATGGCACTATCATTGTAAAAATCTTTCTGCATATCTGTAAGGATGAACAACTAGCGCGGTTTAAGCGGCGTGAGGCCGATCCCTACAAACATTGGAAAATCACGGATGAGGATTGGCGAAACCGTCGGAAGTGGGATGAGCACAATCAGGCCGCCGAGGATATGTTTGAGCGAACCAACTCATCTCATTCGCCTTGGCTGATTATTCCTGGAAATTATAAATGGTTTGCACGGTTGGCCTCGCTTCGTGCAGTGAATGATGCAATTGAAGACTCCGGAATCAAATTTTAGGCTCTTCTAATCATGCAAATTTTCCGCGTTTCCCTCATTTGCATCTCGTTGGTACTCACCTTCACGGGCTGTGACCCCAAGGGAGATGCTCGGTTCCACCGCGGGTTGACTGAGGCAGAAAAGCGGCTCTCAGCCGAGGATCTCGAAGGGGCTGTGCGCGTGTACGAGTCTCTTTTAGACGGCACCCCTCGTACTGCAGAAGCACATTACCGCTTGGGCCACGTGTACGCGGACAAACTTAAGGATCCGCTGGGGGCGCTCTATCATTTCACCCGGTATGTGGCCGTTTCTCCCGATGGCTCTTTTGCAAAAGAGGCAAAATCCTTTCAGAAAGAAGGCGAATTATTGCTTCTTGCCTATTTAGGAAAGGGGGCGCCCTTGACCCAAGAAGAGGCCGCGCGTTTGAAAAACGAAAACCTCAAGCTCCGTAAGACACTTGAGGAGTTGCGCACCATTAAAACCCCACCGCCAACTACCGGTGTGACTGCAGGCAAACCGGGAGAGGTGCCGCAGCGCCCCATTCCACCGGGCGGTCGCACCCACAAGGTTCAGGCCGGTGAAACGCTAGGAGTCATTGCGCAGAAATATTATAAAAATAAAAATCGCTGGAAGGAGATTCAGGAGGCGAATTTTTACTCTTCCGATGCCGCTGCTAAATTAAAACTGGGTCAGGATCTTTATATCCCATAGCCGATGGTTCTACGTTAAAATTACGGGTTTTATCGTTTAAAAAAGTGTCATTTGAGGGCGCTCAGCTTCCGCCGCCATGACACTCCGGCGTCTCGTTTGCCGGATCGGTTGCGTGCCTGCGACGGGCGCGGCTTCCGCTGGAACTGCGGAGGCGTCAGCGCTGAGTTCGGAACGCTCAAGATTTGCTAGAATTTCTTTGGCACGCTCGAGAATAGCCTTGGGCAAGCCAGCTAGGCGGGCTACCTGGATGCCGTAGCTTTTATCTGCACCGCCTGGGACGATTTTGCGCAGAAAAATGATCTGCTCGTTCCATTCGCGGACTGCGACGTTGAAGTTCTGAACCCCAGTCCGAGTGCGGGCTAGTTCGGTGAGTTCGTGGTAATGTGTTGCGAACAGAGTACGGGCTTTGAGCACATCGTGAAGGTATTCAGCAACGCTCCAAGCGATTGAGAGGCCGTCAAACGTGGAGGTACCTCTCCCTATTTCGTCGAGAATTACCAGAGAGCGCGGTGTGGCGTTGTTGGTGATATTGGCCGTTTCGTGCATCTCGACCATGAAGGTGGACTGTCCTCGGGAGAGATCGTCGTTGGCGCCTACTCGGGTGAAGATGCGGTCGGCCAACCCCACGACCGCGCGTTTGGCGGGCACCCATGCCCCCATCTGCGCCATCAGGGTCAGAAGTGCGACTTGCCGGATATAGGTGGATTTCCCCGCCATGTTCGGTCCGGTGAGCACCAGAAGCGCATGGGTTTCGTTGTTTAAAAGCACGTCATTCGGAACGAACTTTTCCTCCACCAAAGCCTGATCCAAAACCGGATGTCGTCCTTCGATAAACTCCAGTTCACTGCCTTCGTGCAACTCCGGGCGACAATACCCGTATAAGCGCGCAGTTTCCGCGAGCGACGCCAAAACATCCAGCGTGGCGACCGCATCCGCCGTCTGTTGAAACGCCCGCAGCTCGGTGAGGACCTCTTCGCGCAGTTGTGCGAACAACTCCAACTCTAAAGCCTTCGCCTTTTCACCCGCTCCTAATATCCGCGATTCCACTTCCTTTAACTCCGGTGTGATAAATCGTTCCCCATTAGCGACTGTTTGTTTGCGGATCCAACTTTCAGGAACTAGCGATAAGTTCGAGCGCGTGATCTCGATAAAATAGCCGAATACCGACGTATAACGAATTTTTAAAGAACGAATGCCGGTTTCCTCTCCCAGTTTGTGCTGGAGCTCGGCGATCCATCGTTTTCCCTCTTCGCCCGCGCTACGCAAGCTATCCAACAAATCGGAGTAACCTTCGCGAAAAACTCCGCCGTCTCGAATGATAGCGGGTTGTTCTTCTAAAAGTGCTTTCTCCAAAAGGTCTAAAAGCGCGGGCAGGGGATGCAGACCGGATGCGGTATCTGCAAGCAAGGGGCTTAGCGCTGTGCAAGGCTCCACGGTGGAACGCAGTACCGGTACTTGTTCCAGTGCCGAACGCAACACCAACAAATCCCGACCTGTGCCGCCGGATTGCGTCAGACGGCCCACGGTTCGCTCGATATCACGGATTTCACCGAGTTGCTCTCGTAATTCGAGTAGCCCGCTGGGGTTCTGCAGTAGCGTTGCCACGGCCTGCTGTCGGGCCTCAATTGGTGATAGCGTGCACAAGGGTTGGAGAATCCATTCGCGCAAACGTCTGGTGCCCATTGGGGTGCGCGTTCGATTCAGAGCCCCAAGCAGGCTTGTATCTTTGCCGTTACCCCGGGAATCAACCAGCTCCAAGTTGGCTTGAGTGGCGGCGTCCAGCACCATGAATTCGCTACGTTGGTAGGTGCTCAGTCGC
>Ga0209597_1001142_pt1 | contig 17387 bp, 12 predicted proteins | sample M_140625_MF_Meta_FD_187316 | JGI IMG/M metagenome (GOLD analysis project Ga0209597, IMG submission 187316) | Freshwater microbial communities from Lake Montjoie, Canada to study carbon cycling - M_140625_MF_MetaG (SPAdes) (version 2) | ecosystem: Environmental > Aquatic > Freshwater > Lake... | reverse complement strand
ACTTCCGCTTCAATCCATTCACGATGGTCAGCGGTTTGTCCACGAGCCCAGGCGGTTGTCGGTCTTCATTGAGGCCGAGCCCCACAAGATTACCCAGGTGCTAGAGGCCCATCCGTCGGTTCGACAACTCTTCGACCATGGGTGGATCCACCTCTTCTGCCTCCAGGGTGGATATTGCCAACGCTATGCCTCTGCCGGGTGGAAGACGGTTTCCTGATGGGTTCGGAGAGAAGGGGTGACCGATGAGGTGCAGATCTCGGCAGAAACTCGTGGTTTTGGTGAGGTTGAAACCGGATTTTCCTGTTCCCCTCAAAACTCCCAGTATCGAAGCCAGAACAGTTTATCGGGAGCCCATCCGAGCAGAGTGTCCGTCGCTGATGGGGATCCGTCGGCGCGTGAACGGCTCGCTTGAGCCTACGGTTGAACAAGGGTCGCGTCCCAGCGGGAACGGAGTTGTTGGGCTAGATCCCGCAGCAGGGCGTAGCGCTTTTGGTAGAGGCTGCGTTTGCTGGTCTTAATTTCCTCGCGCGGGATTTCCACGTGCCGGAGTGGCAGGTCAAAACAACCGTCGCGGGGCGACATCGTTCCGCCGGATTCGGTCCACAATCGATCGTAAGAAGCCTCGATCACTTTCCGGTTCTGGAGGTGACGGTAGACGGTCTCAGAATCGGCCACCCCTCGGACTTCAACCGCTCCAATCCAATCGGCCAATTGTTGTACCAGGTACAAGGCGAAGGCCTTCGGTCGCATGCCGAACATCTCGCGGGTGAGCTGCCGGACGATCTCGGGTTGATCGGGTGCGTTGCCGCCTTGCAGGCCGCCGATGAACACCCCGCGACCCACGCCGGCCCGTTCGGTGACGGAGACGGTCACGGTGTAAATCATGGTTTCGGCCGGAGCCAGGAACACGCTGAAGGACAGATCCCCTTCCTTCTCGTAGCGGTCGGTGTAGCACAGGCGAACCACCAGTGAGCGTCCCTCTTCCAATGGGAGTCGGCCGAGCTCGAGACCGGGGTCTCGATAAATGGCATTCAGAGTGGCTTCCGGCAGGGTGGCTTCGACCCAGGTATAATGGGTTTTCAGCGCGGCCAATCGCGCCGCAAATCCGTGGCGTCGGGTGGAGTAAGGCCGTTGCAATTTGGTGTAGAGCCGCAATCGGGCGGCCGTGGCCACTTGCAAACGGGGCGCCTCGAGAAACCGGTACCATTCTAGAGTCCAAGGCCATTGGATCAGGCTTCGAGCGACCAGTTTCCAGCGGCGAATGACCCCGCGGTGCCCGCCACCGGGATAAAGGACTGCAGGCAGGCTGAGGGTCTTGCCCAGAACCTGTGTCCATGAAAGAGACTGCGGGAAATCAATGGTCATCGGATGGCAGCGAAATCAGGCGGCAACTCGACCCACTCGTCGTGGCAAAAGCTATTCAAATCACTGATTTTCCAGTGAACCGTCAACGCGTGGGATTCGTTGATCAACGGTCTCCAAAAACACGCAGTTTGAGGTTTTGGCGATGGGTTCTCGAGCGGTGGATCAGCCAGAGGCTCATGAGAGGCCAGACGATCCATCCGAATCGGGCCGCGCCCTGGATTGGGCGTACGGCCATCGTCTCGGAATCGGCGAGCGATAACAGGGCCACGGGGGCCGATGCGGGCAACGAGAGTGGCGAGACGCCCGCGATCCAAATGCCCACGTGCAAGTAGTCGTTGTCGATGCTGGCGATGATCGCTCCGGCCATGAGCGGCAGTACGCCAATGAAGAGCAGGCCCATGCCGACGGCCCGGCCCCCTTGGGCATCCAACAGGGCCTGCAGCGATCCGGTTACCGCGAAAAGGATCAGGCAGAGGATGATCAGGATGTGAAGCCCTGCGTGATGGCCCGGAAACCAGCGCGATTCGAGCAGGGCATGGGTGAAGAGGTACCAGCCGATGCCGCCGCAGAGTGAAATGATCACAGTGCAGAGGGTGGCCGAATCGGTGTCACCGAAGGCGGGAAGACGATCCTCGCCGTTCTTGAAGGCACGCCGCCAACCACGGATTTGCCTCTCGCGGTCTGGCGTGACGATGCCAGTCAGCACACAGGCTAGGCCGGTGGTGAACAGGCCGTACACCGCGATCATGGCCAGCGCCTCCGTGTTGTCTGGCTTCCAGTCAATGGCTTGACTCGTGAACCAACGAAAGTTTCGGGATGGAAATAAATCTCCAGGATCAATGAGCGGCAGCGCATGCCCGAGCAGCACCACTTGCACTGCAATAAAGGTGCCCACCGCCCAAAATTGGCTCAGCAAATGGGCTTCTTCCTGCCGCCACTTGCGGCAGAGCATCATCACGAACAGGCCGATCAGCCCGGCTTGTGAAAGCGTGGTGAAGACCACCTCGGGCAGGCCCAGATTGAAGAACCGAGGCGTTGGAAAGAAATTCTGACCGATGCGCAGCGCTGCGCCGGCCTTCTCGGGAAGGAGTTCGGGCAGGCTCTCGTAGAAGACCGGGGTGACGGTGAGATACTTAAAAAAAACGAGACCGAATTTGGCCAACTGAGGAATGACGGTGTAGAGCGAGAACACCATTCCGATGGAAATGAGGAAGGCCCATCGGCGGTTCCGGACGACGGTTCCGGTCAGGAGTCCGGTGGCGTGGTAAGTGACCGCGGTGGTGAAGAGGATCCAATACAGCGGCGCCCAAGCCGAAGCGGGAACATGTCCCCGAGCCATGGCCCAGGCGGTGAACGGGAGGCTGGAGGCGGCCAAGAGGTATTCGCGCATGGGCAGGCCAAAGAGGTATCCCAATACCTTGGTCAGTGGGGCCATGGGGACGAGTCGTTGGTAGTCGACGCTCCCTTCGTCCCGTTCGGTGATCATGCCGCCGGAGACTTGGGCGGTGCCCATGACAAACAAGATGAAGGCTTGCAGGACCAGCAGCGGGATGATGGCCGCGCGGGCGGCGCTGACCGGATCGGACTCGCTGCGAATACCCAGTGAGTAGGAAATGCCGACGATGAACGCGGACAGCACCAGCGTGATGCACAACCCCAGAGCCAGATCACGCGATCGCAACCGGGAACGCACGTAGCGTCGCAGCACGGGGTTCTCCCAGAGCCGCCAAGCGGAGACCTCGTTTTGGTCGGAGTCTGTCGTAGGGGCGTTCATGGCAGAGGAGGAGGGGTGGCGATATCGACGAGGAGCTCCTCCAACGAGGAACGTTTCTCCTCGAAGGTCCTTAGGCGCACCCGGCGCAGAACCAATGCTTCCAACAGCTCCGCCTGGGCTTCGTCGTCTCCGGTGAACTCGAAGGAGATCCGCGCGGATTCGACGCGCAGTTCACTAATTGTGGGCTGTTGGGCGAGCCAATCGGCGGCTTCGGACGACGGCGAGAGCAGGCCGAGGGTCAGCCGGCGGCGTGTGTTGCCGAGTTGGGACCGTACTTCATTCACGCTCCCGTGGGCCAACAGTCGGCCTCGGTTGAGGACGCACAGGGAAGTGCACATCTCGCTCAACTCGCTGAGGATGTGGGAGCTGATGAGGATGGTTGCTCCAGTGGCCGCGAGGCTTTGCAGAGCGGTGCGGAGATCCCGGCGGGCCAGCGGATCGAGCCCGCTGGCCGGCTCGTCAAGAATGAGCACGCGGGGTTCATGCAGGAGGGTCTTGGCCAAGACCACTCGCTGGGTCTGACCTCTCGACAATTCACGGCAACCGTTGTTTCGCAGGTTGGACAAGCCTACGGTTTCTAGGCATCGGTCGGTGCGTTGGCGCCGCTGGTGTGCGTCGCGCAGCCCGTAGGCGGCGGCGTAGAAGTCGAGGAACTCCCACACCTTAAGATCGCTGGGGACCGGAGCCAGATCGGGCATGTAGCCCATCAACCGGCGGGCTTGGCGGGGGTTTTCGGCGATGTCGATACCGTCGAAGAAGACATCGCCATGCGTGGGTTCCATGAGCGTGGCCAGCACCCGGAAGGTGCTCGTTTTGCCCGCGCCATTGGGGCCCACAATGCCCAAGATCTCGCCCGGCGGTACCGCCAGAGTGAGGTCGTTGACGGCGACGAAATTTTGATAATCGACTCGCAGAGATCGGATGTCGACGGCGACACGACTTCCTCGCGCGAAGCCCCCGGCTGGGCTGCCCAACGGTGGGGGGTTAGGGGCCGAATTCAAAATCATCCCAGTCAGCAGGCAGTTCCACGCCCAACTTGTTCATCTCTTGCGAGGCTTCCATGAGTCGTCGTTCGCGAGCCGCCTCGTATTTGGCCAGTTGATCCGGCCGCAGCACTGACTTAAGAGCATCGCGCGGATGGAGGTTGGCGGGTGCGATCTCACCGGTCGCCCCCTCGAGTCGGATGGACGCGTCATAGTCCGGAGACGACTGGGCCATGATGCCGAAGAGTTGATCTGTTTGTGCAGGGTCGAGTTGAACGAGGTTGTTAATTCGTTGCACCTGCATGTCGGCGTATTGCTGGACTCGCTGAGACCTTTCCTCCAGACGCTCGGCTTTGAAGGCTTCCAGTTGAGGGCCCTTGAGCAACCCTTCCATCACCGGGTCCAGCCCTGCATCGGTGCGGTCATTGCGCATCGACTTCACCAGCTGCAAGTAGGTGGTGTCGTCGCTGGAAATGAGGTCATTCCATTTTTTGCGATCCACCCGGGATTTTTCGGAGAACCACTTCTGCAGGGCTTCTTGTTGGTTGGGGTTTAAGTCGTACTTGCGGGCCAGTTCTCCGATGAGGCTGTCGGCCCGGCTTTTGAATTTCTGATCGGCGATGCGCTCGAACAGCGGTGCCATGTCGCGGAGCAGGGGTTGCGCGGCGCGGAAGAGATCGTCGGAACTAACCGGGCGCCCCTCGCGCAGACGTTGGGCGATATCACGGCCCCGGTCATAGGCGGTTTGCGCGGGCGAGCGTGACGAACGGGGTCGGGTTTCCTCGAGGGCCGCGATGCGGGTGCGTGCCTGCTGCAACTCGGTCTCCAGATGCTGGATTTGCGCCTCGGGAGAGCCGGCTATCCCGGGTGTGCTGTGTTGGAACAGGCCGACACCGAGCCCTCCCACGGCCAGTCCGATCACCAGAGGCAACACCGAGCGGAGAGGTTGTGATGGGATCATAGGGGAGAGAGGTTTGTTGGGACGAATTTAGCGCCAGGGATGCTTACTCCCGGCTGCGGACTTCGGTGGCCGTGGGGAAGTTAGTCGGGATGGGCAGGGTGACCCGGCCGGTGGCCGCCCATTCGGTGCCGCGCAGGAGGGTAGTGATGAAACCAATGCACTTTTGGGAGGTGAGGTCTGGGCCGTTGTTATGACCGAGAGCCGTGTGGAACACCCGACCTTGACCGAAAGCGATGGTGAAGAGCAGCGGCTCGTGCTTGCCGGTCCCGTGTGTCTTGGGGTCCGAAAAGGCCGTGGCCAAGACGGCGAGATTTTTGGCCGGTCCGCGCAGGCGATCGTAGAGTTCATCCTTGGCGTGCATCCATTGCGGCGGGAGTCCCTCCATGATGGGGTGCTTGGGCTCGCGAGTGGTCATCTGGAAGGCGTGCTGGCTGCCATGGCTGCCGCCTGGCCCCGGCGAGGTGTCCCGCACGATCTTGCCTTCCCAGTAAAGCCACGGTCCGGATTGTTCATTGCGCCCTTCCCAACCGCCGACGCCGATCATCTCGTTGTACTCGGGCCATTTTGCGAAGGCGTTGTTGGCGGCATGGACCGAAACGAAGCCGCCGCCGTTGCGAACGAAGGCGACCAGGTTCGTTCGCAGTTCCTCGGGCCAGAGGTCGCCGTTGTAGTTGGAGAGCACCACCGCCACGCCGTCGAGCTGGGGCTTCACCGCGGCCATGTCACCGCCCTTACTGGGTAGGGTAACGACCTCTACCGCGAAGCGTCCGGAAGCCTCGAGGACCCTCTTCAGGTGCGGCGTGGAAGATCGCCAGTCGTGGTTATTTTGACCGTCGATGAGAAGAACCCGAAGTCGGCCGGAATCCGCGGCGAACACGGACATCGTCAACCACACAGCAAGTAGCAGGAAACGGTGGATCATCGCCGGACGTTGCCGTTGGGAAGAGACCCTGACCAGTCATAAAAGGTTCGGTTTGGCGAGCGACCGTGGAACGGGTTAGTCGGTGGTCTCGTCGGGGAGCGGAGCCTGTGGGTGTGTGGATTTTTTCGGTGCGTTTTTCGATGAATGAGGAATCGTGAGCTTTTCCCAGATCCCTGTTTCCCATGAGCTCCACCTCCCCATTGCCTCCCGCTCGCCAAGGAATCGCTGGCCTGATACGTCGTACCCGTTTAGCGGCTCTGGTGTTGGCTTCTTGCGTCCCGATGTTCGCGGTACAAGCCCATGATTGGCCCGAGTTCCGCGGCCCAACCGGACAGGGTCTCTCTCCGGCGAAACACGTTCCCATCCACTGGAGCGGGAGTAGCAATGTGGTCTGGAAGACCCCGCTAGCGATGACCGGGTGGTCGTCTCCGGTGTTGGTGAAGCAACGCCTCTACCTGACAGGTTCCCGCGCCAAGTCCGGGTCCAGTGGTCTCGAATTGGCGGTGCTGTGCCTCGACGCTCGGTCCGGTGCAATCCTCTGGAGCACCAATATTTTCACGCCGGACAATGGGGCGAATATCCATCGCAAGAACGGCTATGCCAGCCCGACACCTGTGGTGCGCGACGGTCGGCTCTACGCCCATTTTGGACACCTGGGGACGGCCTGTCTGGATCTGAAGGGGCAGGTGATTTGGCGACAGACGTCGGTTCAATATCCGCCGGTCCATGGCAATGGTGGGTCGCCCGTTTTAGCCGGAGACCATTTGATCTTCAGTTGCGATGGGGCTTCGGATCCGTTTGTGATCGCGTTGGATCGTCAGACGGGTGAGGTGCGGTGGAAGACCCGGCGGCCCAATGATGCGTTGACCAAGAAATTCTCGTTCAGCACGCCCTTGCTCATCACTCATGCTGGCCGTCAGGAACTTATTAGTCCGGGTGCTGGTGGTACTTACGCCTACGACCCACTCAGCGGCCGACTGCTCTGGCAGGTGAGCACGGGCACCGGCTTTTCGGTGGTCCCCCGGCCGGTCTTCGCGCATGGACTGCTCTTCGTGAACACCGACTACGACTTCCCCAAGCTCTACGCGATCCGCCCCGGCGGTGAGGGGGATGTCACTGCGACCCACTTGGCCTGGCAGACCGGACGCGGTGCCCCCAGCACCCCCTCGGCCTTGGTCGTGGGAGATGAGCTTTATTTTGTCTCCGATGCCGGTATTGCGACGTGTGCTGATGCGCGGAGCGGCCAGGTGCATTGGAATGAACGGCTCGGTGGGGGATTCTCAGCGTCGCCGGTGTTCGCCGACGGCCGGATTTATTTCCAGAACGAGGAAGGCGTCGGCTTCGTGGTGCAGGCAGGCAAGACCTATCAGCTACTGGCCCGCAACGAATTGGGTGAGCGCACGCTGGCCAGTAGTGCCGTCGATGACGGGGCTCTCTATTTGCGCGGAGCCGAGCATCTCTACCGCATTGGCAAGAAGTGAGGCGGTGACGGCCGGCAGCCCTCTTTAGGAATGGAGCAGGATTGACCGCCGGCGATCCGTGCTCCGCGGGCAGGAACCCGACCGCTGCCTTGCTCCGGACCCCGGGTGCGTGGTTCTGTTCGGATTCCGGTGAGACACGCGGTTTTCGTGAGGTCACCGGGCTGCCATGCCTGTCCCCTTTGAAGCCTTGACGGCCCGTCCTTCCTGCGTGCGCTGCCGACGCCCGGCCACTGCGTGTTGGTGCGCGGAGTTGACGCCCGTTGAGACGGCGACTCGGGTCGTGTTCTTGCAGCATCCCCGTGAGTCCCGGGTAGCCATTGGCACGGCCCGCATTGCGCACTTGGGTTTATCCCGCAGTGAACTCCATGAGGGGATTGAATTTGCCGGTCACCCACGCATTGAGGAATTGCTGGCCCGACCCGGGACGGCCTTGCTGTTTCCCGGTCCCGGAGCGGTGGCACCCGACGCTCTCGAACGACCGCCGGAGACGTTGATCATCATCGACGGCACGTGGCCCCAGGCGCGCAAGATGGTGGCGCTCAATCCGGCGCTGCGGGCCTTGCCGCGCATCGGGTTCATGCCGCGCAAGCCGGGCAATTACCGCATCCGCCGAGAACCTGACCTTCATTGTGTCGCCACCGTGGAAGCGGTGGTGGAGGTGCTCAGCGCCTGGGAGGGAGACGAGCGGCGTTTCCAACCGTTGCTCAGTGCCTTCGATGCCATGGTGGACCGTCAAATTGCCGCCACTGCCGCCCGCACGGGGCCGCCCCGTCGTCGGTTAAAGAGGGCGGATCCGTGGTGGGAAAGCCCGTCCATGCCCGACCTCATGGCTTTGTGGCCCAACCTCGTGGTGGTGGCCGGCGAAGCCAATGCCCATCGGCGGGACAGCCCGGTGCCTGGATCTCCCGAACTCCTCCAATTCGTGGCGATGCGGCCGGCAACGGGGGAAGTGTTCGAAGTGTTTTTGACTCCGCGCCGACCGTTGGCAGCTCGGGCTCACCAACACTTGGAAGTGCTCCAGGAGATGATTTTGGGCGGCCGAACCGTCGCGGAGGCGACCTTAGCTTGGAATGGCTTCCTCAAGCCGGGAGATCGGTTGGCGGGTTGGGGCGATTTTGCAGTCCAACTTTGGGCGCAGGAATCGTGGCATCCCGAGTGCGAGCCCATCGATTTGCGTATCGTGGCGGCCCATCGTCTCAAGCGCCGTCCGGGTACCGCCGCGTCGGCCGCTCAGTCGATTGGAGCCAACGTCGAAGGCCCGGCGGTGGCCAGCGGTCGGGCCGGTGCGGCGGTGTGGGTCATGTCGGCCTTCATTCGGCGACTGCTGGAAGAGCAGCGGGCCGGCTCCGGGCAGGCGTAACCGCCCGGAGGGTTGCGGTCGATGTGCCGGGGTCAGGGCGTGGCGGTGAGCGCCGGATAGTCGGTGTAGCCTTGGGCACCGCCGCTATACAGGGTCGAATAGTCCGGAGGGTTCAGAGGAGCCCCGATGCGAAAGCGCTCGACCAGGTCCGGGTTGGCCAAGAACGGCACGCCGTAGGCAACGAGATCGCCCTCCCCTTCGGCGATGGCCTGGTCTCCCAGCGCGGCATCGTAGCCGCCATTGAGGATCACAGGACCCCGGAAGGCCTGGCGCAACAGCGGTGCAACTCGAGGGCCCGGGCTCGCCATCGGATGACCCGGCAGTGCCTCCATGATGTGGAGGAAACTCAATCCAAAGCGGTTCAATTCTCGGGCGGCATGGCTGAAGGTTGCCGCGGGATCGCTGTCGCTCATGTCGCCAAAGGCACCGGTCGGTGACAGACGAACGCCGACGCGTCCCGGCAGCCAAGCCCCGACCACGGCCTCAGTGACTTCGAGGAGGAATCGGGCCCGGTGTTCCACGCTGCCGCCGTAGCCATCGGTTCGGTGATTGGTTCCGTCGCGGAGGAATTGATCGATGAGATATCCGTTGGCTCCATGGATTTCGACCCCATCAAATCCGGCCTTTTGGGCCTGGCGCGTCGCCTCGGCATAGTCGGCCACGATTCCTGGAATCTCATCGGCATCGAGGGCTCGGGGAGTCGGATACGGTTTCTTGCCGGAAGGCGTGTGAATGCCGTCACCGCGCAGTGCGATGGCCGAAGGGGCCACGGGCAGAGCCCCGCCGGGTTGAAAATCCGGATGGGACGACCGACCCATGTGCCAGAGTTGAACGATGATCTTGCCGCCGGCCGCATGGACCGCGTCGGTGACCCGTTTCCATCCCTGCACCTGCTCCTCGTTGTAGAGACCCGGGGTGTTGACCCAGCCGGCTGCCTGCTCGGAGATGATCGTGGCTTCGCTAATGATTAATCCCGCCGTCGCCCGCTGCCGGTAGTATTCGACCATGAGGTCGTTGGGAATCCGGTCGGGACCGGTGCGACCCCGGGTGAGCGGGGCCATGACCATGCGGTTGGACAACTGGAGATCGCCGGCTGTGAAGGGGGTAAAAAGACGGTTCATGTGAGGAGAAGTCACTGCGAGGTCGATACCAACCCATTCGAGGCTATCCGTCGCGCAGGAAGTGGCAGGACTCGTCGGTGTCGCGTTGACCCTCCTCTCGTAACCTACTGGGGATTCTCGGTCGCCCGAGCCGGCTTCTTAGCGGTCGCCCTCCGAATCCAAGTGATCCATTCCTTTCACGGAGAGGTCGTGGCGAAGGGGAGGGTTACTGTCCCGGTTGATAGAACCAATCCACCTTACCGTTAGCCCCCTTGGAGAGGGTCTTCCAGGGCATGACCGCGGTGTGTCCGTCCGCCCACGCATAATTGCCGCCCTGACCGTGGCGGACATAGCGGAACAAGGCGACCCCGAGGCTGGGCGGGTACAAATAACCGTAGTTCCACCATTCCAGGCCCTTGGCGGGATCGAGTCCGTCACCGTTCATCACGGTGTCCGAAGGCTTGGAGATGAGGGAGGTTTTTACTCGGTCCGCCGGGGTGTATCCGAGGTAAGCATAGTTATGGCCGTAGCCACCGTAACCCTGATACCCGGGAACGTTGGCCGGGATGACGTTGGTGCCGATCTTGGCCGTGGGGCAGGCCACCACCTTGTCCTTGGCGATGAGGTTGGTGAAGTTGCGGTTGTCGGTAGCGATGTACGTTGAGATTTCAGCGAACCATCGGCTCGGGGCCACCCACCCGGATCCGACCGGGGCCTCGGTGCCCGCGACCGGCAGAAAATCGGTTTGGTCGCCCGCATAAAGCAAGTAGCCCAAGACAATTTGCTTCTCATTGCTCGTGCATCGGACCGTCTGGGCCTTGGCCTTGGCTCGGGCCAGTGCCGGCAGAAGCATTCCTGCCAAGATGGCGATGATGGCGATGACGACGAGCAATTCGATCAACGTGAAGGCGTGGCGGAACAGCGCGGCCCTAGATGATAGAAAAGGTCTCATGGATCTTTGACATGTCAGCCCGCCCGGCAGGGTCTGTCAAAGTGTGTCTTCGGCGTAGGCCGAGCTGGTTGAGCAAACTCAGTCGCGTTCTCAGTCCCGCATGAAGTGGCAGGTGTAGCCGCCGGGGTTTTTGACGAGGTACTTCTGATGGTAGCCCTCGGCAGAATACCAGATGGAGGCGGTGGCGATCTCGGTGACCACGGGGCGGCGCCACTTGCCGGAGGCGTTGACCCGGGCCTTGACCGTCTCGGCCGTCGTTTTCTGGGTTTCGTTGAAGGTGAAAATGGCCGATCGGTACTGGCTACCTACGTCATTGCCCTGGCGGTTCAGCGTGGTGGGGTCGTGCATGCGGAAGAACCACTTCTCGAGCAACTCTTCGAGCGACAAGGTCTTGGGATCAAAGACGACTTTGACCGACTCAGCGTGGCCCGACTTGCTGTCGTGGGTATCGTCGTACTTCGGGTTGGGCAGCCATCCGCCGGTGTATCCCGACTGAGTTTCGCGAACGCCGGGAATCTTGCGCAAAATCTCCTCCATGCCCCAAAAGCACCCGCCGGCCAGGTAAATGGTTTCCAGCCCTGGAGCGGGCTGTGGTGTCGGGGGCACGGCGGGTAGCGCCGCCGCGAGGTTGGTCGATGCGTTGATCGAGGTGGGTTGGGTCATGGGAGCCTTTTTCGGAGACGAGGTTTTCTGGGGTGCGTCCGCAGCGGCGACGGTGGTCTGGAACAGAACCAGCGAGGCGACCAAAAGGGACACGGTGGCAATCCAACGGCGCATGAATCACCGATACCCTCACCGGCGCTCGGCGCAACCGCCAATTGCATGGAGGACCCAGGTGAGGAGGAAGGACGGATCCGTCCAGACGAGGGGACGCAGTCTATAATGCCTCTTGGGCTAACCGTGGCTTGAAGTCTCTCTAGGGAGCGTCAAGGTTGGCTTCAAATTCTCCCTGAAGTTCGCCGGTTTTCCTGTGCTGTTTGTTAAACCCTTCCTGAAATGACGTTACGCTCCTCGCTCCTTCGGTGCTGCCTGCAGTCCTCCCTGTTGCCGCTGTTACTGGCCACAGCAGTGCAGGCAGCTGACTCGTCACCGGCCGTATTGCCCGGAACTCAACCGCTGACCCAGACGGGTGATTTGGCTCACGCCTTGGTCGGGGGCATCGACCGCTATTTGGACCGGGTCCTGGCGGCTTCACCCCAAACCCGCGCCCGCCATTGGAACCGGGACCTCAACTCGCCGGAGGCCTATGTGAAGTCCATCGAGACCAACCGCCAGCAATTGGCCCGCATTCTCGGCGTGGTGGACGCTCGCATGCCGGCGCAACTGCGGATTTCGGCACCGGTCTCGGGTAGCTCTTCTGGCAATCTGGCTGAAGTGGGCCGCGGCCGCGGATTTAAGATTTTCTCGGTGAGTTGGTCGGTGGTTCGTGGAGTGGAGGCCGATGGCTTAATGCTCGTTCCTGAGGGCGAGGCCAAGGCTTTCGTAGTGGCCATCGCCGATGCGGACCAGACGCCGGAGCAACTGGCCGGTCTTCAGGCGGGCGTCCCGGAGTCGGATCAGTTTGCTCGCCGGTTGGCCGAACGTGGATGCCGCGTGCTCATTCCTGCGTTAGTTGATCGCTCCGATACCCACAGCGGATTGCCCGGGTCGCGCAAGCTCAAGCAATCTCAGCGTGAGATGCTGTGGCGGGCCTCCTACGAAATGGGGCGCACCGTGCAGGGCTATGAAGTGCAGAAGGTGTTGGCTGCCGTGGATTGGCTCGGTTCGCAGCAGTCGGCCTCGGGATTTAAGAAGCCTGTGGGCGTGATCGGTTACGGCGAGGGTGGTATGGTTGCGTGCTTTGCTGGAGCCTTGGATCCCCGCATCGATGTCACAGCCGTCAGTGGGTTTCAGGTGAATCCACACCTGCACAACGAACCCATTGACCGGAACGTCTGGTCGCTGACTGACCAGTTCGGCGCGGGCGAGATCGCCGGGCTCATCGCACCCCGTGGATTGGTTTGGGTGCATGGAAAATTCCCCGAGACTCAGTATCCCGCCAAATCGGGCCAGTCCCACCATGGGGCCGCTCCCGGTAAACTGGGTCGTCCCGATCCTGAGGTGGCCCGGCAGGTCCTCGAAGAGGCCGGTGCTTGGTTGAAAGGGGTGCCCGGGCTAGATCAATGGAAGCTCGTCGAAGCTCAGCCCGACGAGTTGTTCAATGACGAGGCCTTGGGTGCGTTCGGCGACCGGTTGGGGCTACCCGAGGCCCCCGCAGCATCCGCCGCTGCTTCTGCTCTCCAACCGCTCCCAGACAACACGGCGCGTCAGTTGCGTGCGTATTCTCAAATTTTGGAAGACACCCAGTGGCTCATGCGTGAGTCCGAGTTCACGCGGGCTGCATTTTGGAACAAGGCGGACCGCAAGAATGCCGACACCTTTGCCCAGAGCACCCGCGCCTATCGGGAATATTTATTGAAGGAGGTCATCGGCCCCATTCCGCCCGCCTCGCTGCCGCCCTCGCCGCGGACCCGCAAGCTCATTGAGACCAATGGCATCACCGCCTACGAGGTGATGCTCGACGTGCATCCGGATGTGGTGGCCTACGGCATCCTCGTCGTGCCCCGCGGACTCAAGCCCGGCGAGAAGCGTCCGGTGGTGGTTTGCCAACACGGGCTCGAGGGCCGGCCGACGGATGTGGCCGATCCGCGCATCGACGCCGGAGCGTATCACACGTACGCGTGGCGATTGGCCGAGCGCGGCTTCGTGACCTTCGCACCGCAAAATTGCTACATCGGCGAGAACCGCTTCCGTCAGGTGCTGCGCAAGGCCCAACCGCTCAAGCTCACGCTCTGGTCGTTCATTCACCGCCAGCACGAGGTTATCTTGGATTGGTTGGCCTCGCAGGATTTCGTGGACCCCTCGCGCATGGCTTTTTACGGGCTGAGCTACGGTGGCAAGACAGCCATGCGCATCCCGCAGGTCATCGACCGTTATTGCCTGAGCATTTGCTCGGCCGACTACAACGAGTGGATTTGGAAGAACGTCTCGGCTCGATCGAGCTACAGCTATTTGTATGGGGGTGAGTACGACATGCCCGAGTTCAATTTGGGCAACACCTTCAACTACGCCGAGTTGAGTTGGCTCATGATTCCCCGGCCGTTCATGGTGGAGCGCGGCCATGACGACGGTGTCGGGCCCGATGAGTGGGTGGCCTACGAGTTCGCTAAGACCCGTCGGCAGTACGTCAAGCTGGGCTTGGGTGACCGCACCGAGATCGAATTCTTCGACGGGCCCCACACCATTCACGGCAAGGGCACCTTCGACTTCTTGCATCGTCACCTGCACTGGCCGAAGCCCTAAATTCAGAATCTAAAAATCCGGAACCCCAAGAGCCCATGACATCCACGTCCATTCGTCGCCGGCCCTTCTTGCGCATGACCGGTTTGGTTGGCTTGGCCACCGCGGCCGGCGGGATCGCCCGTGCTGAGGAGACCGCACCGGAGCTGCACATCGAAGGGTATGCCGGACTCGTCAGCTATCCGCAGGGGGCTGAACTGACCCTTCATGTCTCCTCCAGCCAGCGGCGGTATTCGGTGGAAATCGCCCGCATGGGTGCTCAGCGAACGGTGGTTTGGAAGGGGACCTCGGAGACGGGCGCGATCCAGCCGGTGCCAGACAATGCCTCCTCGCACGGATGTCGCTGGCCGGTCGGTCTTCGGGTGCCCATCGCCGCGGATTGGAAGTCGGGCTACTATCAAGTTCAGTTCCGCGTGGAGGATCATGGGGGCAACTACGTGCGGCGCACGCACCGGGTGGCCGACTCCAGTTGCTTCTTCATCGTGCGAGCAGCGCAACCGGGACGGGATTCGAAGATCCTCCTGCAGTTCTCCACCAACACCTACAACGCCTACAACAACTGGGGCGGGTTCAGTCTTTATGCCTTCAATGGTCGCGGGGGCAATCAGGGGCACCGGGTGTCCTTCGAGCGTCCGCCCGGATCGCAGTTCTCGAGCTGGGAACAGGCCTTCGTTGAATGGGCCGAGTCGCACGGATACACCTTCGAGTACGCCGCCAATAGCGACCTCGAGTCGCATCCGGAAATCCTCAAAGCCTACAAGTTGGTACTCAGCGTGGGTCACGACGAGTACTGGTCGACCCCCATGCGGGACAATCTCGAGAAGTTCATCGGCGACGGCGGCAATGTGGCTTTTTTTAGCGGCAACACGTGCTGCTGGCAGGTGCGTTCCGAGGACAACGGGTCGGCGCTGACGTGCTGGAAACAGAACGTCCAACAAGATCCGGTGTTCGTGGCCCGGGGCAGCCAGGCCACGCTCTCCTCCCTGTGGGGTCACCATTTGATCCAGCGTCCGGAGAACCAGCTCACGGGCGTGGGCTTTCTCTGGGGCGGCTACCACAAGAGCCATGGGCAGCTCATGGACGCGTCGGGTGCTTTCAATGTCCACCGTCCAACCCATTGGGTGTTCGAGGGCACCTCGCTCAAGACCGGCGACAGTTTCGGGGCCAAGGACACCATCGTGGGTTACGAGTGCGACGGTTGCGAACTGGAGTGGCAGGAGGGGTTGCCCAAGCCCACCCATCGCGATGGCACGCCGGCGAACTTCGAGGTGCTGGCCTCCGCGCCCGCCCAGTGGCATCCGGATGACTGCGAGTGGTACGAACGTTGGCAGCCGGGTCGCAAGGGACACGCGGTGCTGGGCACGTACACCCGTGGAGGCACGGTGTTTACTTGTGGTTCCACCGATTGGTCTCACGGGCTGCGCGGTCGGGATCCGATGGTCGAACGCATCACTCGCAACGTCCTCGACCGACTGGGAAAATGAGCCTGTTCCGATTTGGGTCCATTCGACGGCGCGCCGCTGGGGTGGTCGGTGCGGCCGGTCTGCTGTCCTTCGTCGCGATGGGTGTGCCGGGCCTGTCGGCCGACTCCGTCGATTTTAACCACGATGGGGTGCCGGAGACGTTGATCCATCAGCCCGGCAAGACCCTCCTGAAGAAACCTGATGGCCAGCCGGTCGACTTCCAGTTTCCCGAGGGAGTTTCCGTACTCGATGCCCAAGGCAAGGATTCCGGGCTGCGTTGGGTGGACCTCAACGGCGACGGGTTTGCAGACCTCATTCAGTCCCATCCCGAGGGCTACGCCATTCATCTTTGGAACCGCACTGTTCGAGCCGAACTGGGTTGGACCAAGGGTTGGTCGCAATTCGTCCGGTCCGGGCGTCGCACCGGGGCCGATGACGAGCCACCGTCTCTGGTCGGTACGACGGTGCGCGTGGTCGATGGGGTGTTGCTCATCGAAACTCCGGCCATCGGTGCGCAGCCTGCCCGAACTCAGCGGATCTCTGCCCGCGAACTCATTGCCGTGCGCATGCCGCCTCCGAAATCCCCGGAAGAGGCTCTGGCGTCCATGCGGTTGCCGGAAGGTTTCCAAATCGAGTTAGTGGCGTCTGAGCCGTTGGTGATCGATCCGGTTCACCTCAACTGGGACATGCAAGGTCGGTTGTGGGTGGTCGAGATGCGCGACTACCCGTTGGGTCTCGACGGCAAAGGTAAACCCGGAGGCCGGGTGAACATTCTCTATGATGACAATGGCGATGGGCGCATGGACCGCGTGGTGCCATTCCTTACTGACCTCGCCTTCCCTTCGAGCGTGTTGCCCTTCGGAAAGGGCGCCCTTATCGCGGCGGCCCCCGAACTGTTCTACGCCGAAGACACCGATGGCGACGGGCGTGCTGATGTGCGACGCGTGCTCTTCACGGGCTTCACCGAGGGCAATCAGCAGCACCGCTTCAATGGATTCGAATGGGGTCTCGACGGCTGGCTGTACCTCGCCAACGGCGACAGCGGCGGGACCGTGAAAAGTCTCCAGACCGGTAAGACCTTGTCCATTAGTGGACGCGATTTACGGATGAATCCGGACACCGGCGAGATGGAGACCGTCTCGGCCCAGACCCAGTTCGGCCGTCGCCGCGATGATTGGGGTCACTGGTTCGGCAACAACAACCCCACCTGGCTGTGGCAGGTCACGGTGCCCGAGCACTACCTCCGCCGAAATCCGAAGGTGGCAGTGAAGCGGGTGAGCCAAATGCTGGCCCAACGCGAAGATTCTACCCGGGCCTTCCCGGCCTCCGCGCCCTTGATCCGGCCTAACCAACCGTGGTCGCTGAATCATGTGACCAGTGGGTGCAGTCCCACTCCGTACCGCGATGACTTGTTCGGGTCGGCCTACGCGCACTCGGTCTTCATTAGCGAACCGGTCCACAACGTCATCCATCAAGAAGTGCTCAGCGCCCGGGGCAGCGCCTTGCACAGCCAGCGGGCCGCCGGAGAAGAGCGTTCCGAATTTCTGGCCAGCACGGACAACTGGTTTCGGCCCACGACCCTGCGGGTGGGCCCCGACGGTGCGTTGTATGTCGCCGACATGTACCGCTTCATCCTTGAGCATCCGGAGTGGATTTCCCCGGAGATGCAGGCTCGGGTGAATCAGCG
>Ga0209597_1001140_pt1 | contig 17404 bp, 10 predicted proteins | sample M_140625_MF_Meta_FD_187316 | JGI IMG/M metagenome (GOLD analysis project Ga0209597, IMG submission 187316) | Freshwater microbial communities from Lake Montjoie, Canada to study carbon cycling - M_140625_MF_MetaG (SPAdes) (version 2) | ecosystem: Environmental > Aquatic > Freshwater > Lake... | reverse complement strand
CTCGGCCAGCGTTTCCCAGAGCGCAGTTGATCCCGGATACCAGGCCCGGCGGGGAGGCTGCTCCGCGAGCCGCCGCTGCACGTGATCGAGAAACGCCTGCCGCTGGTCCCACGAGCGGCAGGTAATGACGAGCTTCGTGGCAATGCAGTTGAACGAGGTGTTGTTGACGATCGAGGCGGCGACCATGTCAGCCTGGCACTCAAGTTGCTGCCGCGTGTAGCGGCCGGGCACGACGATCCAGGGGGTCACGTTACCGAGTTCGCAGGTGATCGGCTTGGCGAGCACGGGGCGGGCGCCCGCGGGGCGATCCCGCCGCGGCCCACCCCAGACCAGCGCGTCGTAGGCCCCATCACCTCCCGTGAGATGCACATGCGTGACGAGTGGCGCCGCCACCGCGGCCTTCGCCACCTCAGCCCCGCCGGTGACGATCTCCAAGACGCCAGCCGCCATCAGCGGCCTCAGCGCCTCGCGGAGAATCGGCTCCAACGCGCCGTGCAGCGGATGGAGCTTGAGCAGGACCGTCCGGCCATGCTCGAAGATGTGGCTGATCGCATCGGCCACCGCCAGCCCCGTGACGTTGCCCGCCCCGAGGGCCACGGCCACGCCACCTGCCATCGGCCGCGTCTGAATCTCCCTGGCCCACGCACGGTCGAAGGCGGCCATGTCGCCCACGTTCCCGCAGCGGACGGTTCCTCGGTAGCCGCGAAACACCATCTGATCGTGGAAACGGCCAACGCCCGCCGGCATCACGTCCACCTCCACGTGGTCGTCGAGCCCGCCGTGCAGTCGATCGCCGCGACGATCGGGATGGCCCGGACGCGGCGGGGAGGAGAGCGTGGGCCGCGCGTTGCGCTGGGCCGCGGCCAGGGTCTGCGCCGTGAGCACCAGGAGTCGCACTGTGCCCAGCGGACCGGTGGCGGTCTCCTCTGCCAGCACCGCAGCGGGCGTCGGCCCCGCCTGCGGGCCGCCGCGGCTACTCGGCTCGAGCACCAACTTCATGGCCGCAGCCGTCTCGCCCCACGGAATCGCGACCGCCGCCACCGCCTCCGCGGTCTGAAGCGCCAGCGTGCCGCGCTCCGCGGGGCTCCGCAACGCGTAGCGCTGGGCCCCCTCCGCCAGGCGGTGCACGGCGGCATCGATTGCAGGCGATTCAGTGGGAAGCGTGGGGGGCATCGACAACTCCGTGGGCTGCGCCGCCGGGGCGGGCAAACGCACCTGTGATACCTTAATCCGCGGGATAAAATGGGCACAGGGCAAACTGCTCGGCTGCTCACGAATGGGCCGCTCGCCAAGGGAATAGTCGCCATGGATTCGTACGCGTTCGGCAGGACGATGGCGGCGGCATGGGCGGCGTTTTCGCTGGTCGCGGCAGCCGGGGGCACTGCCGCAGAGCCGCCCGCTACCACAACTGCCCCGGAGACGGCGTCCGTCGCGATGTGCAGCGCGGGCGACGCCGCGGCGTTCAACCCGCAGGTGTACTCGGTTTCCCCTGGCCCGAATGCTCCCAACGAAATCCAGGAGCGGATCATCGACTCGCTCCCGGGCGACGTCATCCAGCTCGAGGCGGGCCGCTACCAGCTGCCCCGGCAGATCGACGTCGCGGCGGCGGGGCTTACGATCCGCGGCCGCGGGCCGAACGAGACGGTGCTCTCCTTCAAGGGGCAGGTCGATGGCGGCCAGGGCATTGAGGCCACCGGTGACGGCTTCACGCTGGAGTCGCTGGCGATCGAAGACACCGCCGGCAACGCCGTCAAGGTTCTTGGTGCGACGGACGTCACGCTGCGTGACGTCCGGGTGGAGTGGACCGGCCCGCCCTCCCCCGACAACGGCGGCTACGGCCTCTACCCTGTGCAGTGCGCGAACGTCCTGATCGAGAAGTGCACGGCGTTCGGCGCCTCCGACTCCGGCATCTACGTGGGGCAGTCGAAGCGGGTCGTGGTGCGGGAGTGCCGGGCTGAGCGAAACGTGGCGGGCATCGAAATCGAAAACACGATCGACGCCGACGTCCATGACAACATCGCCACCAACAACACCGGCGGTGTGCTCGTGTTCGACCTCCCGGGCCTGCAGATCAAGGCGGGAAAGAACGTCCGCGTGTTCCACAACGAGGTCGTGGGCAACAACCACCGCAACTTCGCCGACGAGGGGAGCGTTGTGTCGAACGTGCCCCAGGGGACGGGCGTGATGGTGCTGGCGATGGACCACGTCGAGGTGTTCGACAACACGATCGACGACCACCACACGGCCAACGTCCTGCTCGTCAGCTACAACGTGCTCGGCAAGAAAAAGATCAAGGACAAAACCTACGACCCAATTCCCGAACATGTGTCGGTGCACGACAACCGCATCACCCGCGGCGGAAGCAACCCGCAGGGCGCGATCGCAACGCAGCTCAAGCAGGTGATCGGCAAGAAGTTTCCCGACATCCTCTGGGACGGCGTCCACCGGGTCAAAGACGGCGGCCCCACGCTGAGCATCAAAGGCAACGGTGCGGCGACGTTCGGCAACTTCGACCTCCGCAACCTCTCGCTCACCTCGTATCTCACCGGCGGCTACTCGTTCAAGACCGACCTCAAGGTCCACGCCGCCGACATCGCGGCGTTGCCGAAGGTGACACTCGCCCCGCCCGCAGCCCTGCCTCAGGAGGTGCCCGCCGCCGTCCGGGTGTATCGATCGATGCCCCGGAGGCTCTCGGAGTTTGGGCTCTTCGCGGGGCCGCTGAAGGCTCAGGTGCCCGCGGCGGGCGTTGTGCTCTACGAGCTTAACACCCAGCTCTTCACCGACTACGCCGACAAGCGGCGGTTCATCAAGCTGCCCGCCGGCGGCGTGATGGAGTATGCCGGCGAGGGGATGCCGCGGTTCCCGGTCGGCACCGTGATGGCCAAGACCTTTTCCTACCGTCACGACTTCCGCGACGCGTCGCTGGGGGAGCGGCTGCTCGAGACCCGGATCGAGATGCGGTGCGACGACGGCTGGTTCGGGGCGTCGTATCTCTGGAACGCCGACCAGACCGACGCCGAACTCGCCCTCGGCGGCGCGGCGATGCAGGTCGCCTGGATTCACGACGACGGGAAGCCCCGCACCACGCGATACGAGGTACCCAACGCCAACCAGTGCCTCAGCTGCCACGCCCAAGACCGCCAGTATCAGCCACTCGGCCCTACCGCCCGCAACCTCAACCGACCGCTGCCCACGGTCGAAGCCGGCATCGACCGAGATCTCGTCGCCGCGCTCGAGGGAGACGACCGCGCCGCCGTCGAGCGGAGCCAGCTGGCCTATCTCGCCCAGGTCGGGATGCTGCGCGGATTGCCCGACGGTGCGGCGGGCGCGGCCGACGTCGAGACCGTTCCCTGCTTCGACAATCCGGAACGTGGCACGGTCACCCGCCGGGCCCGCGCCTGGCTCGCCATGAACTGTGGCCACTGCCACAACGCCATCGGCACGGCCCGCACCACGGGGCTCGATCTCAGCTGGGAGCAGGAGTCGCCGGCGCAGCTCGGTGTGTGGAAGAGCCCGGTGGCGGCAGGGCACGGCGCCGGCGGTCGGAAATATGACATCGTGCCGGGCAAGCCCGACGAGTCGGTGCTCATGTATCGGATCGAATCGCACGACCCAAGCATCATGATGCCCAACATCGGCCGCAGCCTGGTTCAGGACGAGGCCGTGGCGGTGGTTCGCGCCTGGATCAAGGGCCTCCCCGCCACCCCGCAGCCGTGATGCTACGTCGGCTGCGAATCAGTAGACGCCACCATCGGCGATGCCGCCCATCAAAGCCCAGGTCTGATTGTCCATCGCGAGGTCGATGTACTGGACGGAGCCGTCGCCCATCACGCCGTTGATGCCGCCCGGGTGGAGGGCAAACCAACCCGCCACGCACGCCCGGTTGCTGTTGCCGGTGTTGGGCTCGGCGCCATCCGGAATCGCCGAGCACTTGCCGTAGTCGCCAAGCAGCGTCCGCTCATGCGGCAGCGTCTGCGATGACGTGTAGTTGCCGAAGGAGTGGGCCCAGTAGGACCGCCGGCCCCACTCGCGATTCGAGCCGCTGGGGATCGTGTTGCGATTCGTCGACTCCGCCGCGAGCAGCGTCTTCGTCAGGCCGTCGGCGACCGCCTTGATCCGCTCCGGCTTGAGCGGAAAAGACTGGTCAATGGTGTTTGACGTGGGATCCTGCCGCACCGCGTGCATCACTCCCCGCCATCCCGCGTGGATCGGCGCGCCGCCGCTATTGGCCGTCGATTGCGAAGTCTGATAGGGGGCAGGCAGATCCTCCCAGAGATACCACGTCGCCGAGCCGTTACCGCGGCCGGCGCAGGCCCGGTACGACCCCGACCAGAAGGAGACGCTCGTTGGCCTGCCCCCATGAATAACGCCAGTTTCTAAGTTAGGTTTTTGCCCTCCAACAGACCAGCCCTGTGCGGTTGCGGAGGCGCAGCCGTAGCAACCGCACAGGGCTGCATCGCCTCCTGGCCGGGCACGTTGCCCGCCGGCTCCGTCTGCGACGCCACGGTGCTGACCATGGATCTCCTCCCGACCTTCGCCCGGCTCGCCGGTGCCACAACACCGGCAGCGCACGCGATTGACGGCATCGACGTCATGCCGATACTCCGGGTCGACGCCGCTACCTCGGCCCGCATCCTCCACTGGCGGTTTGCTGACGGCTGGGCGGTTCGCGAGGGACCGTGGAAACTGCTCGGCGAACACGACGCCCCTACGATGCTGGTCAACCTCATCGACGACCTCGGCGAAAATCACGACCGTCTCGCTCAGGAGCCAGAGCGGGCCGAGCGACTCATGTCGCACCACCGGGAGTGGACCGCCGCCGTCGGAGTCCGCTGAAGCGTTGTGTTCGTAGGCGAAACGACCATCCGAGGCGGCTTTGCATCGCTTCGAGTTGGTGATAGAACCGGCCCTCCGACGTCAAGGTGAAGTCGATGTTCCACCCAGATGGTCGTCTTATGATCGCCCGGCTCCTGATCGCCACGGCACTGGCGTTGCTCATCGGCCGCGCTTCTTCGATCGCCCAGGTTGCGGCTACGGGTGACGCTGATGCCGTCAACAAACATGAATCGAGCGGCGATGGTGTCAGTGACCAGATCGAGACCAGTGATGAGGCAGGTGAAGCCGCGCCCGGCTCAGGCCTCTACCGGAGCCCCTACAGCCTTACCTTCAAGGTTCCGCTTGGCGAACTCCTCTTCGATGCGCGGTCGGGCCGGGGCAGTGTCGCCGAGGAGAGTTCGGTGCCGCTGCCTCAGTGGTATTCGCCGAAAGTAAGGCAGAGGTGGGGCTCGTGGGGCGTACCTGCGAGGCTGTTCGACTGCCCGCCGCAGGTGCATGGGAAACCGGTGGAGTGGCGGCGCGAGCGTGTGGTGGCCGCGGCAACCCGGCTCATCGGCTACGAGTATCAGCACCACCACGTCCCCGACTGGGATCCGCCTGGAGGCTGGCCCTGGCAGAAAACCTGTGCGGGCCGCAACGGCAAGGGGGTCGACTGCAGCAACTTCAGCGGCTGGAACTACAACTGGGCGCTCGGCATCCACCTCAATACTGACGTCCACAAGCAGGCGGAGCAGACGCGGGCACCGTCAACGCATGGCGAAATCGTCGCGGAGGTGATCCGCCGGCCTGTGGGAAACCCAAACGACTGGTATGACGGGCTCGTGGCGACACTGCGGCCGGGCGATCTCCTCTACATTGGCGACAAAGCGCGGACGAAGGTGACGCACGTCATCATGTGGGCTGGACACTGCGCGGAGAGCCCGGACGGAATACCGCTGGTAATCGACTCAACGGGCGGACGGATCAAGGATTCTCGCGGCTACCCGATCCCCTGCGGCATCCACATCCGCCCTTTCCGAAAGGGGAGTTGGTACCACCTTTCCTTTTCCCACGCTCATCGCTGGGTGAGATAAATGCCGGAGGGGCCTGAGGATTCCACGATGGAGGCTGCGAAGTGACCGCGACCCTTGCCCGGCGAATGATCCTGGCCGCCTCCATGCTCGCCGCCACGACAACTCGGGCGGAAGACCCTGTGGTGCAAGCGTTCGACGCGCATCTCGCGAGCAACCCTGATGGTACCGCGGCCTTCAGTTTCGATCGGGCGCCGTACGCGGGCGATCTGCCCTCGCTGCCGATCGGCGTGTTCGATTCCGGCATCGGCGGGCTCACCGTCCTGGATGCCATCCTCACGCTCGACGATTTCCACAATGACAGCCTGAAGCCCGGACCCGACGGGCGTCCCGATTTCGTGGACGAGCGTTTCGTCTATCTCGGCGACCAGGCCAACATGCCCTATGGCAACTACGCCAAGGCGGGCAGGACTGACTTTCTTCGTGAACTCATCCTCAAGGACACTGTTTTTCTTCTCGGAAAACGCTATTTTGCCGACGGCGTGATCCGCTACGACAAGCCGCCGGTGAAGGCGATCGTCATCGCCTGCAACACGGCGACGGCATACGGCCTGGACGATCTGAAGGCGGCTGTGAAGCGATGGAATCTACCCGTTCTTGTCGTCGGCGTTGTCGAAGCCGGAGCCCGCGGAGTGCTCGAATCCGCCCAGCCGGGAACGATCGGAGTGCTCGCAACGGTCGGCACCTGCGACAGCGGCGTCTATCCTCGCACCATCCAGGCCACTCTGGGCTTGGCTGGCCGCCGGCCCGCGAAGATCGCGCAGCAGGGCAGCCCCAATCTTGCCGCCGCGATCGAGGGCGGCTCATCGCGAACTGCCACCGTCGCCGAACAGGTTGCCGCAGACGTCCGGCGCCTCGTCGAGACCCATAGGACGTCACGTCCGGGAGACGAATCAGGCCCGCTCACGACGATCGTGCTGGGCTGCACGCACTTTCCGCTTGTCGAATCAGAGATTGACGCGGCATTTGCCAGCCTCCGAAACGACCCTACCCTCGCCCCTTTGATCGCCCCCGTCCGGCATTACATCGACCCCGCGAAGTGGACGGCGCGGCAGCTGTTTCGTGACCTTGCCTCGGCAAAGCTGCGGCGTCGCGGCAGCCCCGCCGCCGAGCATCGCGATCAGTTTTTTCTCTCCGTTGCGGCGGCAAACGTCCCCTCCGAACGACTCAATTCCGACGGCGGCCTCAGCGACTCCTACAAGTATGGACGCGATCCCGGAGCGTTCGTGGAAGACACGGTCGTCGTGCCGATGACGCGACGCATTCTTCCGAGTTCAGGCCGATCCCTCGTGTCGGAGAAACTTCCGGCGGTCTGGGAAAGACTCGATGACCGGTAGACCATCACCGCATGGCCGGGATATGCTGTCTCGAAGTTTGGGGCTACGACAGCCCGAGAACAGCCGGCGGACTCCGCACGATGCACGACTCATCAAGACGCGTCGCCACAACCGCCCACGGCGGCTGCAGGGATCGCCGATCCAGACTCGCGGATGCCGGTGCGTTTCTCGTCTCGTGCCTCGTGGCAGCTTCCGCGGCCCAGCCGTCTGCCATGGCCGTTGAGGGATTCGCCGCGTCCGTTCATCCGCTCGCCACCCGGGCTGCGATCGATGCGCTCGCCGCCGGCGGTAACGCGGTCGATGCCGCCGTCGCCGCCGGACTCACGCTCGGCGTCGTGGATGGACACAATTCAGGAATCGGCGGAGGATGCTTCATGGTCCTCCGTCTGGCCGATGGCAGACTCGTCTGCCTCGACGGGCGCGAAACAGCGCCCGCCGCCGCTACGCGCGACGTGTTCCTCCGCGACGGGAAGGCCGTTGGCGCCCTGAGCCGCACCGGCCCGCTGGCCAGCGCCGTGCCCAGCGCGTTTGCAGCCTACGCCGAGGCCGTGGAGCGATTCGGCCGGCTCCCGCTGTCGGCCGCCCTCGCGGCGGGCACCCGTTGCGCCGACGAAGGCTTCCCAATCGACGCCGTCTACGCCCGCAAACTCAAGGCCACGGCCACTGACCTCGCTTCGTTTCCGGCCTCAAGGGAGGTGTTCCTCCAGGCCGACGGCACATCCTGGCCCGAGGGTCACGTGCTCGTGCAAAAGGATCTAGCCGAAACCTATCGGGCTCTGGCCCGGGAAGGAAAGGACTGGTTTTACCGGGGCCCGTTTGCAGCAAAGACGGCTGCGTTCATGGCAACCGAGGGGGGCCTACTCACCGAGGCAGATTTTGGCAACTATCGGCCGATCGAACGCACACCGCTGATCTCCCGCTATCGAGACTGGACGATTGTCGGATTCCCGCCGCCGAGTTCCGGGGGCGTCCACGTCGCGCAGATGCTCAACATCCTTGAGGCCTTGCCCGCCGCCGACCTCCAGCCCGGCTCCGCCGCCTTCGCGCATCGCGTGATCGAGACGATGAAACTGGCGTTCGCCGACCGCGCTTACTGGCTTGGTGACCCGGCCTTCGTCGATGTACCCACCGGCCTGATTTCCGCCGGCTATGCCCGACAACTTGCCGCGAAGATCGACCCGTCCAAAACTACGCCGGTGCCTGAGCATGGCCAGCCGCCCGACTGGCAGAGCAATCATTTCCAAAAGCACACCACCCACTTTGCGGCGGCCGACGCGGAGGGCAATTGGGCGAGCGTCACCGCCACGATCAACACCGCCTTTGGCTCGAAGGTCGTCGTGCCTGGCACCGGCGTGCTGCTCAACAACGAGATGGACGACTTTGCCGTCGCCCCGGGCGTGCCGAACCATTTCGGCCTGGTCGGCGGCGAGGCCAATGCCGTCGCTCCGGGGAAGCGTCCGCTGTCCAGCATGAGTCCGACGATCGTGCTCGACGCCAACAGCGAACCGGTGATGAGTATCGGCGCTGCCGGCGGTCCCACGATCATCACGCAGGTGCTCCTCGGCCTGATCCACTCGCTCGACCACGGAATGTCGCCCGCAGACGCCCTGGGGCAACCACGGTTTCACCATCAATGGAGCCCCGACCGAGTTCGGGTGGAGCAGGCGGCGGGAGGCGATCTGGCCGAAGAACTCCGGTTGCGCGGGCACGACGTGGTGGTGGAGAAGGAGTTCGGCGCCTGCCAGATCATTCTTCAACGCCCGGGCGAACCGTTCGAAGGCGCCAGTGATCCGCGGGTGCCAGGGCTGGCCGCCGGAAGCATGCCGTAGGGGACGCCGTCCTGCAGAATCACGCCGCAAACGCCCCACGTCGCTTCGAAAACTCGATATTATATTTTTTTTGTTGCGTACGCGAATCCGTCCGTGGTGGCTGGACGTTGTGTCGCCCGACCCTTGTGACCCTTGTGTCGCCCAACTTCTTCATCACCGGGCTGCCTTCCGATGAAACATCGCGTTCCCTCCGTCCCGTTGAGTTCGAACAAGCATCTGCTGCGGTGGGTCAAAAAAATCTCGCAGCTCTGCAAGCCTGACGCAATCCACTGGATCGATGGCTCGCAGCGGGAATACGACCTGCTCTGCGAGCAGATGGTCGCCAGCGGGAGCTTCATCAAGCTCAATCAGAAGAAGTGGCCCGGCTGCTTTCTAGCCCGCTCGGATGCGAGCGACGTGGCTCGCGTCGAAGACCGCACGTTCATCTGCGCCCTCTCCAAGGAAGCCGCCGGGCCGACGAACAACTGGGTCAATCCCTTCGAGATGCGGAAACAGCTCAAGAGCCTGTTCAAGGGCTGCATGAAAGGCCGCACCATGTACGTGCTGCCCTACAGCATGGGGCCGCTGGGCTCCCCCATGTCGCAGATCGGCGTGCAGCTCACCGATTCGCCCTACGCCGTCGTCAACATGCGGATCATGGCGCGCATCGGCAAGAAGGTCTTCGAACTGATCGACCATGATTTCAAGCGAGTCGTCCCCTGCATCCATTCTGTCGGCGCCCCGTTGGCCAAGGGCCGACAAGACGTCCCCTGGCCTTGCAACAGGGAGAAATACATCGTCCATTTCCCCGAGACGCGGGAGATCTGGAGCTTTGGCTCGGGCTACGGCGGCAACGCGCTGCTGGGCAAAAAATGCTTCGCGCTCCGCATCGCATCGGCGATGGCCCGCGACGAGGGCTGGATGGCCGAGCACATGCTGATCCTCGGCATCGAAAACCCGCAGGGGAAGAAGGCCTACGTCGCCGCCGCCTTCCCCAGCGCCTGCGGCAAGACCAACTTCGCCATGCTCATCCCGCCGCCGCATTTCCGGAAGCAGGGCTGGAAAATCACGACCGTCGGCGACGACATCGCATGGATCAAGCCCGATTCGCAGGGCCGCCTGCGAGCCATCAATCCCGAGGCTGGGTTCTTCGGAGTCGCTCCCGGCACGGGCGAGAAGACCAATCCCAATGCGATGAAAACGCTCGCGAGAAATACCATCTTCACCAACGTCGCCCTGACCGACGACGGTGGCATCTGGTGGGAAGGAATGACGGAGAAACCCCCGGCGCACCTGATCGACTGGCAAGGCAATGACTGGACGCCCGCGCTCGCCAAGGAAACGGGCGCGAAGGCCGCCCACCCCAACGCGCGATTCACCGCGCCTGCCAAGCAGTGCCCCACGATCGATCCGGAGTGGGAAAACCCCGTAGGCGTGCCGATCAGTGCCTTCATCTTCGGTGGCCGCCGCGCCACGACGATGCCCCTGGTGTATCAGGCGTTCAACTGGTCGGGCGGCGTCTACGTCGGCGCCACCATGGGCTCAGAGATGACCGCCGCCGCCGCGGGCACCATCGGAAAAGTTCGCCGCGACCCGATGGCGATGCTGCCCTTCTGTGGCTACAACATGGGCGATTATTTCCGTCATTGGATGAACATGCAGCGGAACCTGAGCGAGACACCGCGGATCTTCCACGTGAACTGGTTCCGGAAGGATAAGGACGGCAAATTCATCTGGCCCGGTTTTTCGGAGAACATGCGGGTGCTCAAGTGGATCTTCGATCGCGTCCGTGCCGGCGGTCGAGCCAGGGAGACGCCCATCGGCTGGCTGCCCCGCTATAAGGACATCGATTGGACCGGCCTCGACTTCCCCCAGGAGAAATTCGATGAACTTCAGGCGTTCGATCGCGCGGCCTGGCGCGTCGAAGTGCTGAGCCACGAGGAAATCTTTCTCGATCTGCATTCACACCTGCCCAAGGAAATGGTCTACGAGCGCGAACTGCTCATCTGCCGCATGTGACGACCGTCGGCACGTCACGAGATGCCGTCGGCTCAAAGTTTGAGGCCGCCCCCCGCCATCCTGGTCCCTGTTCATCGACCACTTCTCCTTTGCTTTCACTGTCGCGAGGTCCGAATGTCTTCATCGACGTCTCAGCACTCAACGGGTTCGCACCACGCGTCGAAGTCACCGGGCGGAGACGTAGCGGCCCGCCGGATTCTCATCGGACTCTTGCTGGGAGGGGTGCTGGGGTTGGCCGCCAACGTGCTGCTCCGGCCCGGCGTTCTAAGTGACGGAGTGGCCGCCTGGGATCTGAACGGCGACGGTGTGCACGACGGACTCGACTGGTTCTGCCAGAACGTGACCACGGTGATCGGCCGGCTCTTCCTTCGGCTGATGACCGCGGTGGTGGTGCCGCTGGTGGTTTCGGCTCTCGCCCTGGCGGTCGTGGAGATCGGCGACCTGCGAAAACTCGGTCGCATTGGACTGCGAACGCTGCTCTTTTCCGGCATTCTCTCCGCCACTGCCGTGCTGCTGGGCCTCACACTGGTCAATGTGATCCGGCCCGGCGAATCGCTTTCGACAGAGGCCAGGCAGACGCTCGTGGAGCGAAACGCGGCTGGCTCGGCCGACGTCGCTCAGAAGGCGAGCAAGGCGAAGTCGGTTCGCGACATCGTGATCGACATGGTTCCGGAGAATCCACTTCAGGAGATGGCCGGCGCGGTCGACGGAAGCTCCAAGGGCAACGGGATGCTGGCCGTGATGGTCGCGTCGTTGCTCCTGGGAGCCGCGTTGGCGGCGAAGCCGACCGAGGGCCGCGGGGTGATCGTCTGGCTCGAAGGATTGAACTCGGTGGCCATGACGATCATCGGCTGGGCGATGACGTTGGCACCGCTGGGAGCGGGCTGCCTCGTCTTCTCGATCGTAGCGACACTGGGATTCCAGGTACTGGTCACGCTCTTCTGGTTCGCCCTCACCGTGCTCCTGGGGCTCTTGCTGCAGTTGGTCGTGGTCTATCCTCTGGTGCTGACGCTCTTTAGCAGGATCAGTCCCCTCACGTTTTTTATCAAGATCGCCGAAGCGATGCAGGTGGCGTTCGGAACGTCGTCCTCAAACGCCACGCTGCCCACAGCCCTGCGGGTGGCGGAAGACAACCTGCGACTGCCCCGCGAGAAGGCCCGTTTCGTGCTCACGGTGGGGGCGACTGGAAATCAGAACGGAACCGCCCTCTACGAGGGCGTCGTCGTGCTGTTCCTTGCCCAGGTCTTCGGCGTACAGCTGTCGCTTGCACAGCAGGTGACGGTGGTGTTGATGTCGATCCTTGCGGGAATCGGCACGGCAGGCGTTCCCGGCGGATCCTTGCCTTTGATCGTGGTGCTGATGCGGTCGGTAGGTGTGCCCGGGGAAGGCATCGGGATCATCATGGGCGTCGATCGGATTCTCGACATGTGCCGTACGGTGCTGAACGTGACGGGCGACCTGGTGGTGGCCACGTGCGTCTCTGGAGGCTCCGAGGATCTAGACGGGGAGAGCCTATCGTGACTCAGCTGATCCTTGCGGTACGATCGGCTGTCTTTTGCAGACTCTCGGCGATGGTACTATGAATGTGACGGGCTCTCTCGCGACTTCGACTCCTATGAAGCGAATGATGGAATCGTCTCTTATCGCAAACTTTGCTCCTGTCGCCTTGGAAACTCGGCGAGCCCTGCGGCATGAAGTGGTCCGCCGCCTGCTCCTCGAGATCTTTCGGGGAAACCTTCCCGCTGGCACCCGGCTCATCACCCAGAAGCTTTCCAAACAACTGGGAATCAGTGCGACCCCGCTCCGCGAGGCCCTCGTGGAACTCGAGTCGATCGGGATGGTCGAAATTAGCCACAATCGTGGTGCCGTTGCGGCGGCGTTCGGCCCCGCTGAGCTTCGCGGCATTTATCAACTCCGTCGTGTGCTGGAGACTGAAGCGGCCCGCTGCGCCTGTGGCCGCATCAACCGCGAGGTACTCATCGCATCCCTTGAGGAAATGCGTGAATATGCTGGCTGCCGTTCGAAGTCCGCCGCCTGGCTCCAATCCGTCATGGCGGCCGATGCTCGCTTTCATGCCACGATCGCGGTCGCCTGCGACAGTCCGCGGTTGGCCAGGGAGATCGACCGTTATGCGCTTTTGATACAGACCATTAGCGAAGCCATCGGCAACAAGTTCCGCAGTAAGGAAGACGGCATTCGTGAGCACATCGCGATACTCGAGGCATTGCTTACAGAGGATTCCGATCGGTGCGCCACGGCCATGGCTCAGCATGTTGAGGCCACCGCGAATCGAGCGATGGGCGTGATATTTCCCGAGTCGCGTTAGCGACTCTCGGCCGCGTTTCCTCGGCAGGATGCCAGAGAACATGGTGCACGGTTCAAGCCGTCCACTCCTTCCACTGCGGCAGGCTCGCCTCAGCGGCTCCGTTCTTCTCAGGTGGCATCCTCGTTGCCCATTCTTGCATCAACTCATGCCCGACAAACGGGCGACTCACGGTGCGGCCTGGGGTTCATGAGATGGAATCCGAGCGTGGTGAACAATCTGCTCCCGAGCCTAACCAGCCTGGTTTCGCCCGAAGAACATGCGGTGCGGGAGGAGGTGCGTGCCCGGCGTCACGGTCGCCTCGCTCATGAGAGCACGTTGCTGGCACGATTTTTGCTCCTCCGCGATCAAGTCTCTGGCAGTTTTTCTGAGCGGCAGACGGGCTCTTGAGAAAAACACCTTGAGCACCCCTTCGATGCCAGGATTCTTGCTCCTTGTGAGGCCGTGCCGGCTCGGCTAGACTTTTCAAGGGGCGAATATATTCTATCTAATCTTTTGGGGATTGGCGCCCTCGGTGTTCGACGAGTTTCATTCGAACGAGCCAAGATTCGGTGGGGCGAATAGAGAGCACGAAGGAGCCGGAGCGATGGGTGTCGCTGTGAAGCAACGGTTGGCGATCTTCGGCGTCGGCATCATCCTGGCCTTAGTGCCGCCTCTCGCCGCGGCCCAAGATATCGTGACGTACGTCGGCGGCACAGGCGCAACGACCACAAGCCAGCAGAGTTGGACGCAGCCGGGCAACTGGACTTCCGGCTCGATCCCGTGCGGCCCGGCCGTCTGGGCCAAAATCAATCCTTCCGGAAGCGCTGGCTCGACGCTCCGAATCCTCTACTCATCCACGTCGCTTGCCGCGTTGACCGGCACAACGAACGTGCTGAGCGTGGCCGCCTTGACATTTCCGCAGACGCTCGTGAGTGCGTCGGCGACTTACGCCATCCAGAACAACGGCACGACGCCCGGCACCAAGGGCACGCTGAGGTTCTACGGCGTCGACACCACGATCGGCGGGCAACCCCGCAGGCTCATCATCGACAATAGCACGACGCTCACCGACGTTGCCTTCACGCAGACCAACCAGGGGCAGGAGTTTGAACTCAATACCTCCGGGGCAATCAACGTAGCCGCCAACACGCAACTCTCTCTGTCCACCATGATCCGCCAGGACGGCACCGCACGATCGATCACGAAGATCGGAGACGGAGTGCTGTCGTTCAATGGCACGGGAAACCAATCCAATCTCAGCACCTACTCCGGCGGCTTCGTCCTGGATGGCGGCGTCGTGCAGTGGGCATCGAGCGGTACTGCCGGAGTGGGCACTCCCTTCGGGCTCGGAAATCTTACGTTGCGCAGCGGCACGCTCCGGTCCACTGGCACCAGCGGCAGATCGATCTACACCGGCGTCGTACTGGACGGTTCGGTGACGATCGGCTCGACAGCATCGGGCTTCACGGGAAGCGTCACGGTTAGCAACAACGGTTCGGCCGGCACGTTGATCACAGGGACTAGCAACCTGACAATCGCCGATGGCGTCGCGGTGGATTGGCAGCAGGCCATGAGTGGCACCGGCAGCCTGCGGAAGGCGGGAGCAGGCACGCTGCAATTGTCGGGCAGTTCGCAACTGAGCACCTATTCGGGCGGTTTCGTGGTCGACGGAGGACTCGTCCAGTGGACGAACAGTGGCTCAACCGGATCCAACACTCCGTTCGGGCTGGGCAGGCTGACGCTACGAAGCGGAACGCTCCGCTCGACGGGCACTTCGAGTCGATCGATCAACACCAGCGTGCTGCTGGATGGCTCGGCCACGTTTGGTTCGACCGACACCGGATTCACCGGTGAGGTTTCCGTCAACAGTGCGGCGGGAACTCTTACCACGACGATTGCGAGGGATAGCACCCTGACGATCGTGGAGGGCGGATCCACCGCCTGGCATCAAGCGATGAGCGGATCCGGAGGTCTGACGAAAGCCGGGGGCGGAATCCTGCGACTCTCTGGGATCGGCGGCAACGCGGCGTATGCGGGTAACACAGTCGTGCAGGCCGGTACCCTCGTGGTGGACGGGAGCCTGACGTCGCCGGGAGCGGTCTCGGTGCTCGCCGGGGCGACGCTGCAGGGTTCGGGCACGGTCACGGGCTTTACGACGATCCAGGCCGATGCAACGCTCTCCCCGGGAACAGGTCCTGGAACACTCACCGGTGGCAACATCGCCTGGAATGCGGGCGGCAACTACAACTGGCAAATGCTCTCGGGCAGCGGCGCGGCGGGGTCGGCAAACGCCTGGGATCTTGTGAACTCGAGCGGCACGCTGGCCATCGCTGCCACGAGCGTCAATCCCTTCCGTCTCAATCTATGGACGCTCTCGGGCACGGCTCCCGACGTGAGTGGGACCGCTTCCAACTTCGAACCCTCGCAGAAAAGTTACCTATGGCCGATTGCGTCGGCGAGTGGCGGGATCACCGGTTTCGCAGCCAACAAGTTCGCGATCACTACGTCCGCCACCAACGGGACGGGCGGATTCGCCAACGACCTCGAAGGCGGCTCATTTAGCGTCACGCAGGTCGGCAACACGCTCGCATTGCTGTTCACGTCCACCGCCGCGGTTGGGCCAACAATCACGATCGATGTCGCGGGCGGCCAGCAGACCCAGGCGCGGGTAGGGTGGCCGCTGCTGACGGGCACATACGCGGTTGCCAAGGGAGGCGATGGCACCCTCGTCGTCAATCAGGCTAATACGCTCTCAGGGGCCACGCGCGTGCAGGGAGGCACGTTGCAACTCGCCAACGCCGCAGCGCTCGCATCGAGCAGGATCACGCCTATCGCCGGCGGCACCGTGTCGCTCACTCCCTATCTCGAAACAACAGTCGGCGGCCTCGCCCCAAATGCCGGTGGCCTGATCGACCTGGGTAGTGGCAAAGTGACCGTGGCGAGTGGCCTGACGGCGAGCGGCCTGGTAACGGCGATCATGACGGGCCGTGGTGACGGCTCCTGGACCGGTACGAGTGGCATCACCTCGAGCGTGGCGGCGGCTGATGTGGCCGGGAGTGTCCCTAGGGCCGTCGGCTGGCTCGACAACGGCGACGGCTCGGTGACGGCGGCTTTTGCGGCGCCCGGCGACACGAATATCGACTGGCAGGTCGATGTCGTCGACGCCCTGAACTTCGTGACCCTCGGCAAGTTCGACACCGGCCTACCAGCGACCTGGCTGGAGGGCGACTTCAACTACGACGGCGTGGTCGACATCCTCGACGCCCTCGACTTCTTCAACACGGGCCTCTACGACGCCGGGAGCTACAACCCACCGGCCGGGACTGCCGGGGCGGTGGCGGCCGTGCCCGAACCGGCTATTCCCGCAGGCCTGTTCTTGGCGTCGGCTGCGGCGGTGGCCCTCCACCGGCGTCGGCGGACCTGAACTCGGTTTACGACCGGTGCGTTTGGGGTCAATCGAGGCGACCCGTTTACTGCCGCCAGCCGTAGGGTTGTATATGCTGCGGAAGGTCTGGATCGAGAAGCGACGAATCCGCCGGGCTCCGCGAGGCTGGGAGGGCCGCCCATGAGACGACTCATATGCCGCGCTTCGATCACGTCGCTCATGGTCGCGTGCGCCGCTGCCGCGGAGGCCGCCGGCGTCATCGATCTGGGCCTCTCAGACGATTTTACCCTCTCGCAACCCGTCGTGCAGGTGCAGGTGGGCCGCTTCGGCGCGCTCGACCTCAATGAATACCTGCTCGACACCGGGGCCAGCGGCATCCTGGCCGGATCAGCTTCCTCCACCGAACTTCGCTCAAAGGGGTTGGTGACGGAGGCCACCTACATCGACTACGGCGTGGCCGGTCCGCAGTCGACCGGCGTGTCGGCCCCCTACGACTTCTTCTTCGCCGGCACCGACGGCGTGCCGCGGACGCTGCCGGCCGCCCGCATGCAGACGTCCAGCGGCGACTTCGCCTTCTATTCAGGCATCGCGGGGATGCCGCTGATGACCGGCCGCACGGTGGGCTTCAACCTGGCCTCGCAGGC
>Ga0209597_1001138_pt1 | contig 17416 bp, 16 predicted proteins | sample M_140625_MF_Meta_FD_187316 | JGI IMG/M metagenome (GOLD analysis project Ga0209597, IMG submission 187316) | Freshwater microbial communities from Lake Montjoie, Canada to study carbon cycling - M_140625_MF_MetaG (SPAdes) (version 2) | ecosystem: Environmental > Aquatic > Freshwater > Lake... | reverse complement strand
GGAAGAACACTTTATCCAGAATTAGACCAGCAAAAATTTGTACTTGACTATAAAAACAATAGTGAGGTATATGCTATCATCAAACGTATCTCTAAAACTATTTCTACTGTTCCTTTTTACGTTTATCAAGTAAAGAACAAAAAAGAATTAGCAAGATACAAGTCTATGCTCAATAACGCTACCACAACAGCCGATATTGCTAAAGCAGAGTTAGTTCGTATAAAAGCAGTTGCCGAGATTGCTGATTCCGAATTAAACACTTTATTAGAAAAACCAAATGAATATCAATCATTCTCTGAATTTATCGAGAGTGCTGTCGGTTATAAACTAATTACTGGTAATACTTACATTTGGGCGAATAGACTTTCAAATGGTAAGGTTGCTGAACTTGTTACACTCCCATCTCAATACGTTGCCATTATCTCTGATGGTACAATAAATGGGGTTGAAGGTTATTCTTTTACGCTAGTTGGATGGGATCAATTAGATGCGAAAGACGTAATCCATCTAAAATACTTCAACCCTTACTTTGACACTAATGGTAATCAATTATACGGTTTATCGCCTTTACAAGCTGCTTACAGAACTGTTCAGCGTTCTAACGATGCAAAGGATACTTCAGTAGGTATGTTACAGAATCAAGGACCTAAAGGTATCTTGTCTGCTGATGAATCAAATGATTTCGGACCTGAGGCAGCAGGAAAGCTTAAAGAAGATTTCTACAATCAGTATGGAACAAAAACTCAAGCTGGTATTTTAAAGAATGCTGGTAAGATTTTGATTGCAGGTGCAAAGTTAAATTGGATTAACATGGGTTTAAGTCCTATCGACTTACAGTTGTTAGAATCAGAAAAAGTAACACTTAGAGAACTTTGTAATGTTTACGGTGTAAACTCTGCGTTGTTTAACGATCCTGATAACAAGACTTATAACAACATGAAGGAAGCTAAGAAGGAAATGTTGACTCAAGTAGTCCTTCCTGAGTTAGTAGCTCTTCGTGATGCGTTCAATAGATTCTTCTCAACAGAGATTGGTCAAGGTTACTATATCGATTTTGATTTGACAGTATTCCCTGAACTACAAGAGGACATGAAAGAGCTTAGTGCTATTCTTTCTCAATCTTGGTGGATTACTCCAAACGAGAAGAGGGCAGCTATGCGTTATGATACTATGGAAGGAACTGAAATGGATGAGATATTTATCCCAGCAGGTTACTTGCCTATTGATGAGTTGACTATGTTACAAGACCCTAGAGATGCACAACAACAAAGCGACTATAATTTACCCCCTGTAAAATAAATACTATGATAACATTTGAAAAATTAGAAAAGGCATTAGAATTATTGTTTGACCAAAAGGCAATCAACAAGATTAACCCAAAAGGAATTGCACACGCTAATAGCTTAATCGCTAGTGGTGACGTTAAAGAACCAAGTACTTGGGAACACCCAACAGCAGAAATGGAAAATGCTTACTTAGAAGCTAATGGTATTGAAGAGTTTTCTAAATGGTATTTAGGAGTTGATACAAACGCAAGTCCTGATACAAAAGGTCATTATGGTTATGCTTATACTTCAGATTTCAAGACTGTAGATAGACAAGGATTAAGAGCTATTAGACAAAGAGCAGCTCAAAACGGAATGACTAGCATATTTGCGGCAGCAGGTAAGATGATAGAAAAGATTGACGCTAAAAAATAAATGCCTAAAATACTTAATCCATCACAGCAGTTTGCTTTGCAACAAAAGATTGCAAGGAAATCAATCAGAGAGTTTCAGCCTAAAATAAAAGTGGCTTTACAAGCTGACTTTGATAAAGCTGCTCAAATGGTTGAAGCATTAGGGGTAGAACAAGCGGCTAATAATCGTGCAGGATTTTTTACTGGCGATAAGATTAATAATATTTTACGAACTTTGTATGAGTCAACTGGCGGTTATACTGCTATGCGATACCAACAGATGTTTGAAAAGAGTAAGAAAGCGGAAGAGATTGACCTTGATCCTTTAAACATTTTGGATGAGTGGTTAGTATTTATGTTATCGTATTGGATTGGCATTAGCGGACTAAAGATGCAAGGCATAGAGAATACTACTGAAAACGAAATAGCTCGTATATTAGCGAATGTTATAAAGTTTGGTCGTGAGAATGGATTGTCACAGAATGAAGTAAACAAGTTGGCGATTCAAACTCTAAGAGAGGGAAAGATAAATAACGCAAGGAGTTTACTTATAGCAAGGACTGAAAGCCATCAGGCATTAAGTACAGGTGCTATAGGTGCGGTTAGGTTAGCAAGTGTTCCAATATTAAAACAATGGATAGCTGCTGAGTATCCAGCTAAGAGTGGTAAGCCAAGATTATGGCACAGGGATTTAGATAGACAAACGAATCCTGACAACAAAGGTGTAAGAATCCCTGTTAATCAACCATTCCTAGTGAATACTCCTGAGATAGGACTAATAGAAATGCAATATGCACATGATGCAGCAGGGTTAGCAGTAAATAACTGCAACTGTAGATGCTGCACAGTTTATATAGCTTAAATAAAAAATATGAGTAACTTTTATAAAAAGAAAGCGGTAAGTGGAGCTCCAGTAGATATGGAGGATGGTAGCAGAGTAATTACAATGTATTATTCTGCGTTTGGTAATGTCGACAGCGATGGCGATGTTATTGTACCAGGTGCATTCACAAAAACCCTTAAAGAAAACGGACCTAGTGCCAAGAATAGAATCTGGCATTTATTTAACCATTCAACCGAGAAGCCAATTGCTAAACCATTCGAGATGATGGAAGATGGATTTGGTTTAAAGGCTAGAGTAAAGATGCCTAATACAACATTAGGTAACGATACTTATGAGTTGTATAAAGAAGGTCATATCACAGAACATAGCATCGGCTTTCAGACTATTAAGTCACAAGCAAAGTCAGGCTATAACGAAATCAATGAAATTAAATTGTTTGAGGGTAGTTCAGTATTGTGGGGTGCAAACGCAAATACACCAACAGTAGGAGTGAAGAGTCAAATAAAGTCTGTTCTTGTAGATGAGATGGGTAAAACTATTAAGTCTTTAAGGAACGGTCACTTTACTGATGAAACATTTGAATTGTTAGAACTTAAACTTAAACAATTACAACAATATCTTGCTGAAATGGAAGACGAAGAATCAGTCGACCTTGAAGAACAACCGCAACCATCTATGGAAGGCGAAATAGAAACGCCAGAAGTAGAAGCATTGGAGGAAGAGGAAGACCCGATGATTTCCGTTGAAATCGAGATAAATAAATATTTACAATCATTTAAAATTTTCAACTAATGGTAGAAGAAATCAAAAGTGCTTTCGAAGGCGTTAAAACCGAAGTAAACGGTGCTATCGAAACATTAAAAGCTGATAACGCAGTAGCGGTAGACAGCTTAAAATCAGAATTAGAAGAATTAAAATCTCAAATTTCAGTAGTTAAAGATGCTGCTGACAAATTAGAGGCAAAAAACAATCGTAAGACAATGAATGAAAATCAAACAAAAGGGTTCAACGTATCCCTTGCTGAAGCAATCGAGAAGAATGCTGACAGTATCGCAAAATTAGGTCGTGGTGAGCAGAAGCGTTCTGGCTTTATCTTAGACACTAAGGCAGTAGGTAACATGACAGAAGCAGTTAACTTAACTGGTGGTTTAGAAAGACAATATGCTCCTCAAGTATATGCTCTTCCTTCTCGTAAAGTGCATATTAGAAGTTTATTACCAGTAGGTACTTTATCTACAGGTTTATTTACTTTCCCTAAGGAAACAGGTGGTGAAGGTGATGCAGCTCCTCAAACTCAAGGTTCTGCTAAATCTCAAATTGATTTCGATATCACAATGACTGATGCTCCTGCTCAGTACATCGCTGGTTTCGTAAGAATCTCTCGTCAAATGTTAGATGATGTACCTGCTATGACTTCTTTCTTACAAGCTCGTTTGTTAGAGAAGTATTTATTAGCTGAAGATGCTCAATTATTGAATGGTAATGGTACTGCTCCTAACTTACAAGGTATTACTGGTGTAGCTTCTGCTGCAACTGGTGCTGCGACTGTAGACGTTGAGCAATTAGTACAAGCTATTGCACAAGTTTATACTGCTGATTATTCTGCTAATGGTATCTTGATCAACCCAACTGATTGGGCTGCTATCATGAATACTAAGAATACTAACTCAGCTTATAGCCTTCCAGGTTCTACAGTTGTTACAACTGATGGTACTTTGACTATCGCTGGTATTCCAGTGTTCCAATCTACAGCAATCGCTGCTGATAAGTTCTTAGTAGGTGACTGGTCAATGGGTGCTCAAATCATGCAAAATCAAGGTATCTCTGTTCAGTTCTCTGAAATGGATAGCGATAACTTCCAAAAGAACTTGATTACTGTAAGAGTTGAAGCTCGTATTGCATTCCCTATCTACTATAGTGGTGCATTCGTTTATGGTGATTTCGGTAACGTAGCTTAATCCTAGATTAATCTAAAATACAAGGGGGCAGCCGCAAACTGCCTCCTTTTTTATGTCCGCTATATTTTAGTTATTTTTGTACAAATAATGGCATAATGCAAATAGTAAGAGATATAACGACCACAGTAGCACCTTCAGCCACAGTGGTTACTTTAGCTGAGGCTAAGAATTACCTTAGAGTAGATTATAGCGAAGATGATACTTTGATTACATCTTTAATCAATACAGCTCAAACAAGACTTGAGCAATATGCTGGTGTCGCAATGACTCCTAGAACTTTAAGAGTTGTAGCTTATGTAGATAGCTTTATAGAGTTACCTTACACTCCTACAAACACTATATCAGTAGTAGAGTATTGGAATAGCACAGCTTGGGTAGCAATGTCTGTTGGAGATTATCAGGTACTTGGTGAAACTACCAAAAAGGTGTATATGACTAGCATTTACGATAACGAGTTTAGATTTACTTACACTTGTGGTTATGCTACAACTCCTACAACAATGAAGACTGCCCTTTTAAAGATGGTTTCAGACCTATATGAGTATAGAGAGTCATCAGTTGAAGCATCTAAGCCTTCGGCTAATTTGATGACCGCATACGAGCTTATGAAGCCATTTAAACGCATAAACGTTATTATCTAATGATAAGTAGATTAACTAATAGAATTACCTTTCAAAGCAAGACTAGCGTATCTGATAGTGCAGGTGGATTTGTTAATACACTTGTAGATTACTATACCTGTTGGGCTGAAATTGTTACTGATAGTAATACTAGAACTAATATAGCTGGAACAGATGGTTTTGCAGCCGATATTACATTTAGAATAAGATATACAACATCTAAGGTATTTGATAAGAAGTTGGTAATCAGCTTTCAAAGTAGATTATATGTGTTAAATTCTATCATAAACGAAGATGATCGTAATAAGTATTTTTTAATAGGCTGCTCAACACTTAAATAATGGCTACATTCACAGTAGATACTAAGGCATTAAACCTGATTCAAGAAAAGTTTAAGCATCAAGCAGAATTATACAAAGCTTACGCTATAAAAGAAGTGAATAAGTCGGTAAAAGCTATGGAAGTAGAAGCTAAAGCCAAAGCAGGTAATTTACCAAGGCTAAAATCTGTTGCAAAAAAACCTTATCAGAGAACAGGTAATTTATCAAAAAGCGTATCTTCTATGCCTTATAAAAATGGATATGCTTCATTTTCAATGGGTAATGATACTGTTAAATATGCTCCTTATGTTGAATTTGGTACAGGTAAAGGATTTGGTATTCCTTCTTATAAATTTAGCGTTAGAAAGCCATTAAAAAATTATGCATCTCAATTTAGAGGTTTTGGACTTAGAAACAATAATATGAAGAATCGACCATTCTTTTTCAAGACTTTTGACGAAAAATATGCAGCTTTATTGCAATCATTAAAAAGCTACAAAGCAAAGTAATATCATATAAATATATTTCACTAAATTTGTAAAAAATCAATACCATGAACATTACACTAAACGAAGAGCAGGTTAAACAATTAGACGCATTTATCCAAGAAATGCCAACTAAATTTGGTTTACCTTTAACTCAGTTCTTATCAAAACTTGCTCAAGAGCAAAATCCTGAGGAAGTAAAAGAAGAAACGGAAGCTTAATGAAAGATTGCGGATATGCTATACGAAAGGCTTATGTAGATAAGTTAGCATCACAAAGTTTTTCTTTGGGTGTTTACGATACTATTGCACCTGATACTGTAGAGCCTCCGTTCTTGCTAATAAGCAGCCAAACAACAGCAGAAAATAGCGACAAGCAGAGTTTTAACTTTGATGTTACTATACAATTTGATGTTGTGTACAGGACTTTTAAGTCAGGTGAAGTAGGGCAGAAGTCGGTAGACCAGTGGGCTAACGAATTGTTAGTGATCATAGGCGTTAATGTGCCGAATTACCCAAGTGCTTCTCCTGACTTTAAAATAGTTACTCGTAAGATGACAAGCAATATTGCTACATTTGATTATGTAGATGAAGCTTATATCTTTAGAAGGGTAATTACAATGGAACACTTTGTAACTCAAATATTATAAAAAATTAAAATAAAATAAAATGCCAACAACAGGAATTTTTAATGGTACAAACCTAGTAGTTCTAGTAGGAAGTGAAGTAGTAGCTCATTCTACATCATGTTCTTTATCAGTAAGCGTTGACTTACCAGATTCAACAACTAAAAATAGTCAAGGATGGTCTGACCATATTGGCGGTGTAAAGTCTTGGTCTTTGACTACAGATGGTCTTGCTACAGTTGACCCAACAGGTGCAACATATATTGTAGGAGATATTTTTACTGCATTAGCTGCTAGAACAGCAGTTACAGTTAAGTTTACAACTGTTTCTACTGGAGCAACTGTAATTCCAGGTGATTTAGTTTGGTCTGGTCTTGCATTTATAGAAAGTTTAGATGTTACTGCTGACATGGAATCTCCAGCAACATATTCAGTTTCTTTTACAGGAACAGGAGCATTGACTCAGGCTACTAACGCATAATAACACCAAAAACACCAAAATATGAGAGGACATTTTGAACTATCCCTAAGCGATGGGACTAAGATACCTATGAGGTTTTGTACATGGTCTTTAAAAAGATTTTGTCAACTACAAGGGATTGGACCATCAGATATATCAGAAGCATTATCAGGTAATCAATCTTTAGAAGCGATTACTAATTTGCTTAAATCAGCAGCAGAATATCCATTGTATAGTCAAGGGATAACTCCAAGCTTTACAGACATAGAAGTATGTGACTGGATTGATGACATGGGCGGATTAGGAAGTAAGAAGTTTCAAGATGTTATGGCTGCTCTTGCTGAAAGTATGAATAGTGGTGTTGAACAACCAACTAATAAGAAAGCTGCAAAAGACGCTGTAAAAAAAAATTAGAGTGGATTGATATTGAAAGATATACAATGGGGGAGTGCCAAGTGCTTCCCCATTTGTTTTGGGATATGACGATGGCTGAGTTAGATTTTGTTTGGTATGGTTACCGTCATAAAGAAGAACAAGAGTGGTTAAAAGTTAGATGGCAAACTTCTATTTTGTTAAACATCCAACTACCAAAAGGCAAAAAGATAAAGCCAAATGAGCTTTTGCCACTTGACTGCGATAATCGTAACTTTGTAAAGCAGAGGGTAATGACACCTGAGGAACTTAAAGAGGTCATAAAAAAATACGATAATATAAAGAAATAGCATAATGGTTACGGATAATTCAGTAGACTTAAAATTAAACCTCGACTTTAAAGGGGTAAATGATGCGTTATATCAGATGATTGGTGAATTTAATGGAACTGATAAAGAGTTTCAAAAGATTGCCAATAGTATAGAAAAGAATGCTAAGAAACTAGAAGCTTCTATTTTGGTATTTGGTCCTGCTTCAAAACAAGCTGCTAATGCTCAAAAAGCTTTACAAGCTAATATGATATCTCTTGTTTCAAATGGTGTTAATCCAGAAATTGCAGCTATTGGTACTTTGTCGCAAAATTTTAATTCATTAAATGGTATTATAGAAAAAACTCAAGTAGTTACAAATAAAACTACAGCAACACTTGATACTCATGCAAGTTCTTTAAAACAAAATAATCAAAAGTATACTGCTTTTGCTTTAATCCTGCAAGATTTACCTTACGGATTTAGAGCAATACAAAATAACCTACCTGCCCTAATAGGTAGTTTTGCTGGTGTAGGCGGTGCTGCGTACTTAGCATTTTCTGCAATTATTGCTGGGTTTACATTTTATGATGAAGCATTAAGAAAAAGTGCATCTGCTGCAAAGAAATTAAAAGAAGAACAATCTAGTTTAAATGATGAAATATTAAATAGTAAACAAAATGCTTTACAACAAGGATATTTATTAAATCAATACATAGAAATTGCTAGAAATGCTACATTAAGTGATAAGACTAGAAATGAAGCACTTAAACAAGCTAATATAATATATGGTGAACATAATGAAAAATTAACTTTAGCAAATATTAACACTAAAGCAGTTAAAGAAAGTTTAGATGGTTATATACAAAGCCTAATACAGATGGCTGTTGCTCAAAAGTATTCAGATCAAATTGCTAGCAATATTATTGAAAATGATAAAATAAAAGCTAAATTAGATGATAAGAATATTGTAAGACAAAAATTAACAGCAGAAGTAAGGGGAAAACAAACCAATGAATCAAGAGATTTATTAGTTGTTTATGAAGATTTAAGACGCGTAAATAAAGAGATATATGATTTAGAAGTAGAAAAGGGTAAAAATGTTTCCGAATTAACCAATTTAACAAATAAATATTCACAATCATTACTAAAAGCAACTGAATTAAGTGCAAAATTTGGAAAAGTTGAAACTGCCAAAGTTGGTAAAGATAAAAAAGCACCAAAAGATACTTATTCAAAAGATTTTTTAGATGCTTTACAACTAGAACAAAAGTTATTTGTTGATAGTTTAGATAATCAAATATCATACGCAGAAGGTAACGAACAAAAAAAGGTGCTATTACTTCAAAAAGCAATGACTGATTTAGTTGCTTGGTATGACCAAGGTATAATTGAAGAAACTTTTTATCAAAATACAATTGCTGATTTATTTAAAAAAACCTTTATTCTAAAAGAAGATTTATTAAAAAAAGAAAAAGATGCAAAAGAAAAAGCTGATAAAGAATTAACAGATAGATCCATATATTTTACAGAACAAAGAATTAAAGCAATTAAAATTGAAGCAGATTCTTCTATTAAAGCAAATAAAGGAAGTTACGAAGCTCAAAAAAAGGCATTAGAAGAAGCTATTGTAAAGTTGGCTGTGTTACGAATGGCTGGAATAGGTGGTGCAGAAGCTATGCTAAAACTTAATGAAGCAATATCTGGTACTAAAGCTCAATTAGAAGGATTAGTTGATCCTTTAGAAAGTTTTAATAATAGCTTAAATGAAATTATTCGTAAGACTTTAGAGGATATGGCAATAGCAGTTGGAGAAAGTCTAGGAAAAATGCTTTCAGGTGGTGGAGGAGGTATTCAAGAATTAATGAATAATTTTTTAAGCATTATGGCTGAAGGTTTAATACAAGTTGGTAAATTAGCTATTAAAACAGGTATAGCAATTCTAGGTATTAGAGAAGCTTTAAAATCATTAAATCCTTATGTTGCAATCGCAGCAGGTATTGCATTAGTTGCATTAGGAACTTATGTTAAAGGTAGATTATCAAATACTGCAGATTCTATGGGTGGAACTAAAAAATTTGCCAATGGTGGTATTATATCAGGACCAACTATGGGTCTTATGGGAGAATATCCTGGCGCTAGTCACAACCCAGAGGTTGTAGCTCCTTTAGATAAGCTTAAATCACTTATGGGTAGTGGAGGTGGAACTTTAGAAGCAAGAATAAGCGGTAATGACTTATTAATATTAATGAACAAAGCAGGTAGAAACAATAATAATACTTTCTAATGGCATTTATAAACCCAAAATACGAGATTATATTTGATGATGTATATGCTGTACCAGATGCAACAAACACCGTCTATAGGGCTCAGATTTACAAAGACGGCTATTCTAGTGCAACTGTATTTCCTTTAACTGGTTCTAATAGTCCTTTTGTTATAGAAACCATAGATACAGAGGGTAATGCTTATACACCAATACTAGCTACAAGAGCTACTTTAAATATTGTAAAGAATGAATATCAAAGCACTAATTATGCTGAGTTATTACAAGACTTCTTTACTGCTGACGATAACGACTATATGGTAGTCGTTAGCAAAGGAACTTATAATGGTTCTTATACATGGGGTACAGTAATATGGAGAGGTTTTTTTATACCTGTTGATAGTGTACAATTTTCACCTGTAGCCTTAAACAGCTTATCATTATCATTTGTTGATGGTTTGGCTAGGACTAAGAACAAGAAATACTATTTTAACTTAGTTAATGGTATAGGTTTTAACTCAGATGAGCAAGTAAGTTTAAAAGACTTACTGATTGATTGTTTTGCTAAAACTGAGTTTACTTTAGATGTATGGATTAATGAATACTATAAAACAGCAAATGTAACTTCTAGGAACATAGAAAATATGTATCTAAAGAAGAACTACTTAATGGAACAATATGGAGAGTATTTAAACTATTACGATATATTAGAATACTTGTGTAATAGGTTTGGATGGGAGTGTTTCTACAAAGAAGATAAGTGGTATTTAACTGGTTATGGTGCTTTAACTAGAGAAGCTACTATTGCTTATTATGTTTATAATAGTGATGGAACATATCAGTCTACACAAACTGTTGGTAATACTAGTACGGTTGCTATAGATGCTACAAACAACTTTAAGCAAATTGGTCAATCATTAATGGTTAGCTTTAATAGAGCTCAAAAGTCTTATAGCCAATTTAGTCCAATATATAATGTAAAGCAATTAATATCTAATGGCTGGTTCTTATCATGGTCAGGTGTTAACAATGCTGATGCATGGGTTGAAGCAGGAATGATAGGAACAAAAGAAGATGCTGTTTACGGTGGATTATTAACTTCTGATACTACAACAAACGCTGGAGAAACAAATAGATCATTTAGGTCTGTTAGTAGTATAGTTAAAACTGGTGATTATTTGAATATTTTATGGTTAGGTGCTCCATATAATTGTACTGAAAGATATTTTGTTAGAATTACATCAGATGATGGTTTAACAACTTATTATTTAGATAATACTGGAACATTTACAACTACATCGTATACACTAGGAGGTTTTCCTGTTGGATTCCCAAAACAAGTTATAGTTCCTGTAGATGGTACAATATCAGTAACAATATTAAGACCTTTAAGTACAGGTGCAACTCCTCAATTGGTAGTTTCATACTTTTTAATACAAAATGTTGGACCAACTTCTCAGATATATGCTTATGATTATTATAGAGAAATAGGTAGTATAAATACTGAGTTTAAACCTACAGAAACAGAAAACTTTTCATTAGGCTTTATGTATAATGAAGTATTTAGAAACACAGATTCAAATTCAAGAGTTGCAAACAATCCATTTGACGTAACTGCATCTTCTTATGTAGGTATGTACACAACCTTAAATAATGGTGGATTTGCTAATCAATTTGGTAGAACAACTTCAGGTAGCACAGAGTTGTTTACTTTAGTTGCTCAAGATATTGGTATAGACCAAGTACAGACACAAACTGTTATAGAAGGTCAATTTAAAAGCATAGGATATTGGTTAGATAGCAAGTTTACTTATTCTTATGATGGTGTAAATACTTACACATACTTGTTAAAGTCCTTTAAATGGGATTTAAAACAAGCTGTACAAGAATCAGTATTAAAGAAGATTAATTATAATGGAACAACAATAGATATAGACATATTCAAAAACTTAAATACTAGGAAATAATGGCATCAGTAATAAACGGAACTAACATAGTATTATATAAATACGACTCAAACAAACAATACTATTTTAATGGTTCTGTTAATCAGGGAATAACTGTAAATGGTTTTGCTTGTAAAGAATTAAGCACAGAAGATATTATTGGTACTTCTACTAATTTTAATAAAACTGGTGCAGGAGTAATTGCTTCTTTTATAACAGATGCTAATGATCCTAGTATTACTGAAATTACTGCTGGTACATGGAGCATATCAGCTTACTATTCTATAGCAACTGCATTTGCGGGAGCTAAAGTACAATATAAGCTTTACAAATACGCAGGTTCTACAGCTACTTTATTAGCTACTTCGGATGAAACAACACTAACATCTCTTAGTAAGATTATATATAATACTAATATGACAGTAACTAATACTGTTTTAGCTATTACAGATAGAATCGTAATAGAAGTAAATTACTTGGGTACTACAACTAATCAGATTACTTTATATACTCAGTCAACCAATCCTGGTATAACAACTACTAATATTTCTTTAGGTATCCCATTTGGAGCATCTACTAACTGTACTTTTAGTACAAGTGTAGACCAAGTCGAGGTAACAACTACTAATTCAAACTCATATAAAGAGTACTTAGGTTCTCAAATTAACTGGAGTATTTCTGCTGATGGTTTTATAGCCCTTAGTGATTATTCTTATTTATTCTTGCTTAATAAGCTACAAACTAAAGAACAAATAATAGTTAAGTTTGAAATAGACAATGATAATGGTGATGGTTCAGGCACTTTAGGCAATAGCGTATTTACAGGTCTTGCTAATATTGTTAATTTAGATATGAGTGGTCCTGTAGAGGGTGCTTCTACTTATAGCGTGTCTTTACAAGGTACTGGTGCTTATACAGTAACAGGTACACAAGTTACACCTACTGGAGTAGTAACAGAAAGCTCAAATGTGACTATGCAACAATATACTGCATTTGGTGGTGAAACTTCAATCACTTTTGTATCAGAAATCGGATCTACTTGTTTATCAGTTACAAGAGGTGGTATAGAGGTTAGGTCAATAGGTGTTTCAGGTGCTCCTACTGGTGATAATGTGGTATTTATTTCATCTACAGGAGTTCTTACCTTTGCAAGGGCATTAGAGGCTGATGAGTTCGTAAGAGCAATTTTCAAATAGATTAAATTAGATATAAATGAGTTCACAATTACAAGTAACAGGAGAAGCAAAGATAAGGGCAATACAAGGTCCAGTGGTGGCTAATAGTGGTGTAATAACTGCATTAGACGGTGCTGCTTCTCAATATGTACGAGGAGATGGTACATTAGCAGATTTTCCTACATCAACAGGTGGTGGTAGTTCTGTTTCTTACTATCTTAATTCAAGTGTTTCACAAGGTACAATAGGTGGTGTGGCTTATAGAGAGTTAAGTAAAGAACCAATTATAGGTGCTGGAACTGACATTGCTATTTCAACAACAGGATATGTAGCTAGTTATATTACTGACGCTAACGATCCTGATGTACTATCAATACCTGGAGGTAACTTTAATTGTGAATTTTATTTTAGTGTAAATAACAATACAGGAAACCCTTACACTTATGCAGAACTTTACAAATACGATGGTTCTACTTTTACCTTATTAGGTAGTAATGTTGGCGTTCCTGAATATATTAATCAAGGAACTATAATTGCTCCTTACTATTTTGCTATTCCTGTTGCGACAAGTGCCTTAGCTTTAACAGATAGATTAGCAATTAGAATCTATGTAAACGTATCTGGTAGAACAATTACTTTACATACTGAGAATAGTCATTTGTGTCAAGTTGTAACGACCTTATCTAAGGGTATGGTTTCTTTGAATAACTTAACAGATCAATCTCAAAACCTAACTACAGGCACAAGTGGTACAAACTTTGCTATTGTTTCTAGTGGTGATACACATACTTTTAACCTACCTATTGCTTCGGCTACAAATACTGGTAAGTTGAGTTCAAGCGATTGGAGTGTGTTTAATGCAAAACAAGCTGCATTATCATTTACTGCACCATTAGTAAACACATCTAATACAATCTCAATACCAGTTGCTACAAGTTTAGTAGATGGTTATTTAGATAACTTAGATTGGGTTAAATTCAATACTGCTTATAATGATTCTATTGTTTCAGCTGCAGTTACAGGAACAACTACTAAGACTTTAACTTTAACTCAACAAGATGCTGGTACAATAACAGCTTCTTGGACTGATGACAATACGGATGCTGTTTCAAGTGTGTTCGGAAGAACTGGTGCTGTTGTAGCGGTTAGTGGCGATTACAATACAAGCCAAGTAACTGAGAATACAAACCTTTACTTTACGGATGCAAGGTCAAGGGCTGCTTTAAGTTTTACGGCTGGTAGTGGTGCTTACAATAGCACAACAGGGGTTATAACAATACCTACAAATACAAACCAACTTACTAACGGAGCATCATTTATAACCTTAGCTTCTTTAAGTGGAGGTGTAGGAATAAGCTACAACAATACAACAGGGGTAATTACTAACTCTGCTCCTGACCAAACTGTTTCTTTAACGGCTGGTGCTGGGATTTCAATTAGTGGTACTTATCCTTCTTTTACGATAGCTTCAACGATTACTCAATATACAGATGCACTTGCAAGAGCAGCCTTAAGTTTTGTTGCAGGAAGCGGTGCGTATAATTCTACAACAGGAGTTATTACTATACCAACTAATACAAGTCAATTAACTAATGGTGCTAATTATATTACTTTAACATCATTAAGTGGTAGCACAGGCATTTCATATAATAACACAACAGGTGCTATTAGTTCTACAATTACTCAATATACAGATGCTTTAGCAAGGGCTGCTATTAGCTTAACGACAACAGGTACAAGTGGAGCAGCTACTTATAACTCAACAACAGGTGTTTTAAACATACCTCAATACATTGGTGGTGTTACTTCTGTATTTGGTAGGACAGGAGCAGTAGTGGCAACGGAGGGTGATTATAGCTTAACACAATTAAGTGATGTAACAATTACAACTCCAAGCACAGGACAAGTATTAAAATACAACGGAACTGCTTGGGTTAACGATACGGATGCAAACACAGGAACAGTTACGAGTGTTGGATTATCTTCTGTAACAAGTGGGGTAACCATTGGTTCAAGTCCTATCACAACAAGTGGTACGATTACAATAGCAATAGATACTGCAAGTGGTTCACAAAATGGATTATTAAGTTCAACTGATTGGACAACTTTTAATAATAAGGGAAGCGGAACAGTTACAAGTGTAGCTGCTTTGACATTAGGTACAACAGGAACAGATTTAAGTTCAAGTGTAGCGACAGGAACAACAACTCCTGTAATTACTTTGAATGTACCTACTGCAAGTGCTACAAATCGTGGTGCTTTATCAAGTGCGGATTGGACTACATTTAATAATAAAGCAAACGCATTAAGTGGTACAATAAATACTATTGCTTATTGGGATTCAGCTTCAACGATAGCAAGTTTAGCTTTAGCAACTTATCCTTCATTAACTGAATTAAGTTATGTAAAAGGTGTTACAAGTGCTATACAAACGCAATTAAATGCTAAACAAGGTACTTTAACTTTAACAACAACAGGAACGAGTGGTGCTGCAACATTAATAGGCGATACTTTAAACATTCCTCAATATAGTGGAGGCGGTGGCGGTGGAATGGCTATTGGTGGTAGCATTACAAGTGCAACGGCAGGTAGTGTTTTATTTGCAGGAGCAGCAGGAGTACTTGCTCAAGACAATGCTAACTTCTTTTGGGATGATACAAATAATAGATTAGGGATTGGCACAAGCACTCCAACTTGTCCATTAGACGTAATTGCGAGTAATACAACTGCAATAAATTTAAGATTAAGAGGAAGAGCCTCAGATAGTGTTGGTCAAATGGAATTTTGGAATAATGCTCAAACTACAAGATATGGTTATTTTGCAACTGATAGTACTGGAATGTTTTTACTATCAACACAAGCAATACCATTAATATTTGGTAGTAATACTACTGAAGTTATGCGTTTAACAAGTGGTGGTTCTGTAACTATTGGTAATATATCTGCAACAGGTTCTAAGTTTCAAGTAAACGGCTCAGCAGCCATAGGATATTCAGCGAGTACGGCTGCTCCTACGAATGGATTAGCAGTAAGTGGGAATGTTACATTTGGTACAAACGCAGTTGCAAATACTACAAGTGATTTATTAACTATTAATAAAAATCAAAATGCAGCAACAAGATTAATAGTATCAAATAGTACAAGTGGAACTTCATCGGTAGCAGAAATAAATTTGACTTCAAGTAGTGGTGCGGGTAGTTTTAACATAGGAAAATATTCAGCATCAACTAACGCATACAAAAATCTTGCTTCAAATACTGCTTATTTATATAATGGAACTGCGGGAGATATTGCATTTTTAAATGATTTTGCATCGGGTGGTTTTAATATATCAGTAGGTGGTTCAAGTACTGCTCAATTTATTTTAAATTCAAGTGGAAATTTAGGTTTATCAACTTCTACAATAGGTTCTAAACTTCAAGTAAACGGAAACGCTGCTATTGGATATAGTGCATCAACTGCTGCGCCTACTAATGGATTAATAGTTGCGGGAGATGTTAACGTTTCAGCATCAGGTTCAAGTACGGCTTCTCCAAGAGTAATGGGTATATCAAGTCTTGGAGGAGGTAATGCGGGTAGAATACAATTTGGTGATTTATTTAATTGTTGGCAAACATCAAATGGTGGATTGATGCAAATTGCATCTTATCATGGAATGCAGATATATGGTGCAAGGGTAGCTAATGGTGCAACATTTACAACAGCAGCAGGAACAGACCCTTCATTAAACGTAATTGGAACAGAAGTAGGTAGACCTACTTTAGTTGTTACTGCTTGTGGTTCACAAACTGCCAACATTCAGCAATGGAGAAACTCAAGTAGTACGGCATTAAGTGTTGTAACAAGTGGTGGTAGAATATTAGTAAATACTACAACAGATAATGGTCAAGGACCTTTACAAGTCAATGGTGGTATAACCGCTTTAAATGTTTCTCTTACAGGAGAAATACTTTCAGCAACTACAACATTTAACGGAACTTATTATCACATTATTAGTGGTGGTACAAGTGCAGCACAAACTTTTACTTTACCAAGTCCAACATCTAATAACTATCAATATGTTGTTGTAAACAAATCAAATTTCCCACAAACAATTTCAGCAGGTAGTGGATTTACTATTTATGATATGACAGGTACGGATTCTGCAACAATAACATTAGCTTCAAAAGCAAGATGCTTTATCATTGCTGATGGAAGCGGATTCTATCAAATATTTTAACAATTAAAACAATATAAAATGAAAATTCAACCGATTACAACTTGGTTCAACGGAGAACCACAAACTGCATCTAACTTTACTTTAATCAGTATTAATGACAACTTTACATCAAGTGCGGTACTTTACTATGAACTACAAAA
>Ga0209597_1001135_pt1 | contig 17453 bp, 16 predicted proteins | sample M_140625_MF_Meta_FD_187316 | JGI IMG/M metagenome (GOLD analysis project Ga0209597, IMG submission 187316) | Freshwater microbial communities from Lake Montjoie, Canada to study carbon cycling - M_140625_MF_MetaG (SPAdes) (version 2) | ecosystem: Environmental > Aquatic > Freshwater > Lake... | reverse complement strand
GCCCGTCCCCATCATGACCGGCGCCACGCGCGGGGAGGTCAGCAGTCCGGAGGCGAACGGGCCATACCCAGGTCGGGTGATGGTGTACTCCGGCTTTCGCAGGGAGAATCGTTCGCCGTCGGCAAATTCTTCAGGGACCTCGGTGTAAGTCACAAAAACCTCCGCTTCGGGCGGCACTCCCGGTATGGCCTGGCCCTGAATCTGGCCCCCGTAAACCGGGTCGGGCAGGGGGGCGCGGTGCGGTCCGGAGCCAGGAATGCTCAGGCGCAGAAACATGCTGGTCATGGGCTGACCGGGTTCGGGCGGACGGCTGCGCCCGTCGTCTGCATGGCAGGCGGAACAGGAGCGCGTGTTGAACAGCGGTCCCAGCCCGTCGCGCCCGGCCGTGGCGCCCGGGGCCACCACCCAGTTGTTATTGAAGAAGGAGTGACCAACGAAAAATGCGGAGCGGTGCTCTTCATCCTGCATGTTGCGCGCCGGAAAACCAAACGCCTTGGGCGACGCGTCAAAAACAGTGGTGTTGCCGCCGGAAAGTTCCTCGCCCGGTTCGGCGCGTGGGATGTCCTCCGGCGCGGCGGCCCATCCGATCAGGGACGCGGCCAGCCCGGCAACCGTCAGAAGTCGGATCCAGCCAGCCGTGAGTGGGTTTAGTCCTGTCATAGGTTGAGCTTGAGCGAGAGTTTGCCCGCCGCCCTGGCAATCAGATCGCTCTCGGCTTGAAATGCCTGGATGGCAGCCTTGATGGCCACCCGGCCGGGAGCCGTTTTCGGGCCGAGGAGAGCCTGATCGAAGAGCGGCGGGAGGGCGCGGGCGGCGGCGACGGCAGCGCGAATCTGCGCAGCCATCGTTCCGGCGAATTCCGGATCGGCCCGCAGCAGGAGATCGTGAAGTCCGGGGCCCTGGATGTTCCGGCCGCGAGGGCTGCGGTAATTTCCGAAATAGACATTTTGAATGCCGAGGGCGTCATCGATTAAATCGTTGCGGGAATTATCGCTGAAACAATCCTGTTGCTCCTCGCGCTCGCGGGTTTCGTAGGCGCTGGTCAGGCGTTCGCCCGCCATTTCCGGCCCGCTCAGGGCACCGATTCCCTTTAGCATGTGCGCCAGCGCCGCATCGGGTTCCAGCGCCAGAAAGTGCGACCGATAATTGCCGGCCACGCCCCCGGCCCAGTCTGCGGCGATGGCCTCCAGATTATCCATCAGCAGGTCGGTGACCAGGCGCAGGTATTGGCGGCGCCGCTCTGTATGTGGGGCGCCGTCGGCATAATCGCGCCACGAGCGCTTGCCCGCTCCGGGCTCCACGGGCTGGCCCCAGAGCAGGAATTCAATGGCGTGAAATCCGGTGCTGATGTTTTTTTTGCCCTCTTTTTGATTGAGCGCCAGAAGCAAATCCCGGGAGAGGACGGGGTAGTTGGAGACACAGTTGATGAGGCCCGCCCCGGCATCTCCGGCTACGTAATCAATGTAGTTTTCGTCGATCGGCCAAGAATTGATCTGTCCCTCCAGTTGGTCGATGGGGCCGTCATAAAATCGGAAGGCTTCTGATTGGGAATAGCACACCCGGGCGGCCAGCCAGGCGTCGCGCGCGGCGGTCAGGGTGGATTCGGCCGGCGCCGTCGCGAGATTCCCGATGGCCGCGCTTAGCTCTTTCGTGGCCGCCACCGTGTCCTGATAGGTTGCATCGACGATCGCCACATAATTGGAGAGGACCCATCGCTTGAGCTTTACTCCACCCGCGTCCGGGACGGACTCGGCGCCGCAGGTCATCGGCAGGGACACCCCGCCTGAGCCCAATAGAAGCAGCGCAAGGGTTATTCCTTTCCAGAGTCGGCTCGGGGCGTTCTGGGTTTCAAGTTGCATGTTCTTATTTCGCGACACGATAAGCAGGGTGTCAGGGCTGTGCCAGTTATTATGCCAGCCCTGCCGGGTTTTTCAACCGCGTCGGAGGGGATTCTGGGTTGATCTAAAAATGGGGGCCATGGCTGAAATCCGCGGGGGGCCGCGGGGTGGAAGGGGAAAACTGGAGCCAGCAATCGGACTCGAACCGATGACCTGATCATTACGAATGACCTGCTCTACCAACTGAGCTATGCTGGCACCGGCCGGAAATCCTGACAGGTTGCCAACCCGCCGTCAAGCCGGACGGAAAAACGAACCCGGCCGGCCGGCTCAGGGCGCAAGGGCGCTCGAGTTCCAAAAGCGGGTCCAAAAAAAGCTGTTGCCATGGGGTGTTTTCCTGATAGCTTTTGCGACCCTTTCGCTGGAGTCGGCGGGGGGTGAAACGGTCCTGTTCGCATCGAGTGGATGCGGCCTGACGCGCCTAACGGTGCGCGGGCGGACCCTAACAACATCCAAAACAATCCCGTGTTCCGCGGGATGCTGTGGAGTCCGCAGGGCGGACGCCAGAGTTTTAACCAAAGGAAAAAAATGATCAGCATCGGCGTAAAAGAACTGTTGGAAAGCGGCGTCCATTTCGGACATCAAACCAAGCGTTGGAATCCCAAGATGAAGCCTTTCATCTTCGACGCGCGCAATGGCATCCATATCATCGACCTGAGCAAGACCGTCGTGCAGCTCGATGCCGCGTGCGAGTTTCTGGCGGCGACGGTTCGCCGGGGCGGGAAAGTCCTGTTTGTAGGCACCAAGAAGCAGGCGCAGCAGTGCGTCAAGGAAACCGCCAAGGAATGCGGCCAATTTTATGTCACCGAACGCTGGCTGGGCGGCACGATGACCAATTTCAACACCGTCAAGACCTCCATCAAGCGGATGAAGGAGATTGAAAAGATGGATGCGGATGGTTCCATCAACAACTACGTCAAGCAGGAGCAGGCCATGATTCATCGCGAATCCGCCCGCCTGCACAAGTATTTCGACGGCATCAGTATGATGGACAAGCACCCCGCGGTCTTGTTCATCGTGGACATCAAGCGCGAACACAACGCTGTGGCGGAGGCGCGCAAGCTCAAAATCCCCATCGTCGCCCTCGTGGACACCAACTGCGATCCCGACCTGGTGACCTATCCTATCGCGTCCAACGACGATGCCATCCGTTCCGTGCGCATGATCATGGCCACGGTCTCCCAGGTTATCACCCAGGCGCAGGCGGAATTTGAGGCGAAGCGCGCGCGCAAGGCGGATGCTGCGGAAACGGCAGCCGCCGAAGGGCAGCCGGCCGTCGCTGCTCCCGCCGAGGCCCCGGTCCAAGCTTAATCGGTGGGCTGAGACTTGAATTCAAGTCTCAGCCCGCACTTTCAACTGAGAACTTTTAGGAATTTTTATGGCTGAAATCACTGCTGCAAATGTGGGCAAGCTTCGCGAAATGACGGGCGCGGGCTTGATGGACTGCAAAAAAGCGCTCGTGGAGGTGGGGGGCGATATCCAAGCCGCCATGGATTATCTCCGCAAGAAGGGCATCGCCTCCGCTGAGAAAAAGGCGAGCCGCGCTGCGAACGAGGGCGTCATTGCCCAGCATATCCAGCCCGGCGCAACCGTCGGGTTGCTCTTGGAAATCAATTGCGAAACGGACTTCGTGGCTAAGAACGAAAGCTTCCGGGCCTTCTGCGATGAGATCGCCCGCAAACTTGCGGCCGATCCGAATGCAAACCTCGAGTCCGATCGCGTCGCTGTCGTGGCGAAGATGGGTGAAAACATCCTGATTTCACGGCATCAGCGCATCGAAGTCAGCGGCAACGGACTCGTGGCGGCCTATATCCACACCGGCGCCAAGGTCGGCGTGCTGGTGGAAGTGGGGGCCGGCAAACCGGAGACGACGGCGAAGGAAGAATTCAAGCAGCTGGTGCGCGACATCACGCTGCAGATCGCGGCGGGGCATCCCCACGCGGTTTCCCGTGAGCAGGTATCCCCGGAGATCATCGCCAAGGAACGCGAGATCGCTGCTCAATCCGACCGTCTCAAAGGCAAGCCGCCGCAGGCGATGGAGAAGATTTTGCAGGGCGTGATGGATAAGTTTTTCCAGACCCACTGCCTCGTGGATCAGGGTTTTGTGAAGCGCAACTCCGAAGTCAACGTCAAGGAGCACGTCGCTCAAATCGCCAAGCAGTTGGGCGATGAAATCACAATCCGCCGCTTCGTGCGGTTCCAAGTCGGGGAAAGCGCGTCCTGACCCGTCATCGGCAATAATTCCAAAGGCGTCCTGAAAAGGGACGCCTTTTTTCTTTTGAACCCGAATTCCGAACTGGGCCCGGCTCTCGCGGCCCTTCGAATGGATAAAGTGCCTCCTCTCCCCGCCCTCTCCTCCATTTCATAGAAGAGAGGGAGTGCAGGCAGCGACGCCTCGCCGTTGCATCCCAATCTTGCCTTTAGAATCGAGTTTGAAATGAACCCCTTTCACCCGCCGAAGCTCTCGCGCAGGCCCTCCCCCTCGCCCCGCCAAGCATGAGCGGGGCGAGGGCCGGGGAGAGGGGCCGCGGTCCGTCAGTTTTTCTGGCCGTGCCGGATGTCTTGAGCGTCGCAGAGATAGACGACTTCCTCGGCGATGTTTTTGGCGTGGTCGGCGATGCGCTCCAGACTCTTGGCGGCGACAATCCATTGAAGGCAGCGCACGATGGCGTCGGTGTTTGTCATCATGTGCTGGGTGATTTGCTCCTGAATATGACGGTTCAGCGCGTCCACTTCCTTGTCGCGGGGAATGATGGCGCGGGCGGCGGCGGAATCCCGCTGCACAAATGAGTCGAGCGCGTCCTTAACCATGGACAGCGCGAGGAAGGCCATGCGCGGCAGGTCGAGGTTGATCTTGAGCGCCGGTTCCTGGGAGAGATCGCGGGCGCGCTTGGCGATTTTCGTGGCCTCGTCGCCAATCCGCTCTAGGTTCTGGGAGATTTTCATGGCCACCGTCACGAGCCGAAGATTGCTGGCCAGAGGCGCCTTGGTCAGCAGCTGAATGGCGAGTTCGTCGATCTCAATCTCGAACCGGTCGATCACGTCGTCGTCAGATTTGACCCGCACGGCTAAATCATAGTTTCGCTGGGTCAGGGCCTCGACGGATTCGTTCACGGCGGTTTCCGCGTGACTGGCCATCAGCAGCAGTTGCTGGCGGAGGTTTTCAATGCCTGCTTCAAAATAGTTTTCCATAAGCGTGTTTCTCTCCTGGGTCAACCGAACCGGCCCGTCACATAATCCTCCGTGCGCTTCTGCGTCGGGTTGGTAAAAATCCGGCCGGTCGGCCCGAACTCCACCAGTTCGCCGATGTAGAAAAACGCCGTCTGGTCGGAGATCCGCGCCGCCTGCTGCATGTTGTGCGTCACAATGACGATGGTAAAATCTTTTTTCAAATCCAAAATCAGCTCCTCGATGCGCGCGGTGGCGATGGGGTCGAGGGCGGAGGCCGGTTCGTCCATCAGAATGATTTCCGGCCGGATGGCGATGGCGCGGGCGATGCAGAGGCGCTGCTGCTGGCCGCCGGACAGGCCGAGCGCGCTGGAGTGCAGTCGGTCCTTGACCTCCTCCCAGAGCGCGGATTGCTGGAGGCTTTTCTCCACCGCCTCATCCAGGGCGGCCGGGTTCCGCAGCCCGTGCAGCCGCAGCCCGTAGGCGACGTTCTCGTAGATGGACTTGGGGAACGGGTTGGATTTCTGGAATACCATGCCCACCCGCTTGCGCAGCTCGATCACGTCCACGTCCCGGTCATAAATGTCATGCCCGCCGATGCGGATGGAGCCCTCAATCCGCACATTGTCAATCAGGTCGTTCATGCGGTTGAGGCAGCGTAGAAGGGTGGACTTGCCGCAGCCGCTGGGCCCGATGAAAGCCGTGACGACTTTTTCGGCCAGCGGCAGCGAGATCGTCTTGAGCGCCTGGCTGGCGCCGTAATACAGCGAGACGCTCTCGATCTGGATCAGGGGCCGGGCGGACGGGCCGGCCGCCGCGGTCGCGGTCGCCGTGATTTTTGGGAGCGAAATATCAGCCATAAATCAAAAAGAGTGGCGGGTCTGTCCCGTCTCGGGATTCCTCGCGGTTGGGATCGTGTGGTTCATTTGGATTCAGCCTAGGGCTCGCATTTTTTTCCGGACCCGCGCCCGGATCAGGATGGCGACGATGTTCAATGCCAGCGTGAGGATCAGCAGCACCAGCACGGTGGCGTAGAGCAGGGGGCGTGTCTGGTCAATATTGGGCGACTGGGTGGACAGCACGAAAACGTGGTAGCCCAAGTCCATGAACTGGTCGCTCAGGCGGCTGGGCAGGGACGCCATGTAATAGGCCACGCCGGTGAAGAGGATGGGGGCGACTTCGCCGGCCGCGCGGCTGACGGCGAGGATGCCGCCGGTGAGGATGCCGGGCAGCGCCTGGGGCAGGACGATGCGCAAGATGGTTTCCAGCTTGGTGGCGCCGAGGGCCAGGCTGGCCTCGCGCAGGCCCGGCGGGATGGCCTTGAGCGATTCCTCGGTGGCGACGATGACGACCGGCAGGGTCATGATGGCCAGCGTGAGCGCCGCCCAGATGAGGGCGGGCTGTCCCCAGACGGCGCTTGGATGATGGAGCAGGGTGTCGAGGTTTTTGCCGATAAAGTGGATGAAAAAGCCGAGGCCGAACAGGCCGAACACGATGGAGGGGACGCCGGCGAGATTGTTCACCGCGGCGCGGATGACGCGCGTGATGATCGATGTGTTGGGTGCGTATTCGGTCAGGTAAATCGCGGTGATCACTCCCACCGGGATCACGAAAATCGTCATGACGAAAACGCGGATGGTCGTGCCCACGATCATTGGGAGCACGCCGGTGGTGGCGGCGTCGAAGAAATCCTTTTTTGGGATGGTGGAGACGAAGTGCCAGGAGAGGGCGCTCCAGCCGTTCAAGATGATGTTGGTTAAAATCACCCCGAGAATGGCCAGGATGAACAGGGTGGCCAGGCCGGTCAGGCCGCTGAAGAAGAATGACCCGACGTCGAATTTTTCGGCGCGGAAATGGCGGCCCGGGGGCGTTTCCGGGAGGTATTGCGAGGGGGTAAGGGTGTTCACCGTTTGCCCTCCAGTTTGAGTTTGAAGCGCTGGATGACCACGCCGCCGATCAGGTTGGAGATGAAAGTCCCGGCGAAGAGCAGCGCCCCAAGCATGAAGAGGATGCGGTAATGCGGCCCGCCAGTAACGGCCTCTGCCATTTCCGCGGCGATGGTGGTGGTGATGCTGCGCGCCGAATCAAAGATGTTCCAAGACATCACGCTGGCCGAGCAGACCATGAGCACGATCATAGTTTCGCCGATGGCGCGGCCGAAGCCGAGTACGGCCGCGGCAAAAACCCCCGGCAGCCCGGCGGGCAGGACGATCTGCCAGGCTGTCTGCCAGCGCGAGGCCCCCAGCGCCAGGGCCGCCTGCGTGTAGGCCTGAGGCACGCTGGAGAGCGCGTCCTCGGCGATGGAAAAGATGACCGGAATGACGGCGAATCCGAGGGCGCAGCCGGCGACAAAGGCGTTGAGACGGACGGGGTAGCCGAAGATTTTTTGCAGGACGCTGGCTAGGATGAGCAGGGCGAAGAAGCCGACGACGACCGAGGGGATGCCCGAGAGGAGTTCGATGGCGGGCTTGACGATCTCGCGGACGCGCGGCCGGGCGAGCTGGGAGACGTAGATAGCCGCACCCACTGCGAGCGGCACGGCGAACAGCAGGCCGATCAAGGTGATCTTCAGCGTGCCAACCAGCAGCGGGATAATGTTGTATTTCTGGATCTGGCCGACGGGTTGCCAGATGTATTCCGGCTTGTCATAGCCGCTCCACTGGTGCGGGCCCAGCAGGTATTTCCATTCCACCGTGTTGACCCGGGCGTCCGGGTCGCTGCGGACCTGGGCGGGGATTTCGTCCTGAGCCTCCTGTTTCACCTGCAGGAGCGCCTGGATTGATTCCCGGTCCAGGGTGGCGAACTGCTGTGGGGTCAATTCCAGATAGGCTTGCAATTGGGCGGGCGACAGCTGGTTCATGGCTTCGGGCGAAAGGACCGTCTGCAGCGGTGCCGTGTTTGCCCCGCCGAAAAAGATCGGCAGCGCTTCGCGGGCGACGAACAGAAAAATCAGGAACACCATCAGGATGGTGGAGAGCGAGACGAGGAAGATGAAGCGCTCCGCGAGCCACTCGAGCGGACGGGCGCGGTGACCGCGATGGATGCCCATCCAGCTGTTCGGTCTTTTGAGTTGTTCGTGATTCGGGGTCACACGGGATAAAAATTAGCGGGCGGCGCGAGAATCACAATGCACGAGGCTCGCCCGCCCGCCTGGATCAGCCGGAGGAACCGGTGACTAAATCATTGGCGCCGGTTTGCCGGCAGCGGGAAATAGCCGACATCCTTGACGGTTTTCTGGCCGTCATCGCTGCGGATCCATTTCAAATACGCGCCGATCTCGCCCTTATCCAGGGCCGGGTTTACATACACGTACAGGTAGCGCCAGATCGGGTAGGTGCCGTTGACGATGTTCTCCTCCGTGGGTTCGATGGCCGGGGAGGACTCGTCTTTTTTGATGGCAAGATGTTTGGCGCCCGCCCCGTAGGCGCCGCCGCCGTAGCCAATGCCGTTTTTGTCCTTGCTGACGGCCTGCAAAATGGCCGCTGTGCCGGGCATGGTCTGGGCGCTGGCGGCAAAGTCCGACCCCTTGAGGACGTGTTCCTTATAGAACTCATACGTGCCGGAGCTATTTTCGCGGCTGTACACGGTGATGGGGGCGTCGGGTCCGCCGAAAGCCTTCCAGTTCTTTACTTTGCCGGTGAAGATGTCCTTGAGTTGGTCGAGCGTGAGCTCCTTGATGGGATTCTGACCGTTCACATACACCGAAAGGCCATCGAGGGCGACCTTGTATTCGACCGGGCGTTTGCCGCCGAAGGTCTTCATGCAGTTGGCGATTTCCGAGGCCTTGGCCTTGCGGGACGCGTCGCACAGGTCGGTGGTCTGGTTCTGGAGGGCGGCAAAGCCGATGCCGGATCCGCCGCCGCTGACCTGGATTTTCACATCCGGATGGCTTCTCATATAGGTCTCAGCCCATTTTTGGGCGAGGATGACCAGGGTGTCTGAGCCCTTGACGGTGATGTTCCCGGCCTGGGCGCCGGCGCTGGTGACGGCCGCAAGGGCGCCAAGCAGGAGAAGATGCTTCAAAAGTTTCATAGGCATAGAGTAGGGAGAAATTTCTCTTTAGGTAAGTGACATTTGAGTGACACGCTCAGAATTTCCACGTCATGTCGGTCTGGACGTGCATGGCTTTGTTGTTCGGCTCGCTGACACCGCCGAGATTGGAATGAATCAGCTCATTGAGAAAGCAGCTGAAGGTGAGCGTGAGTGAATCGGTGAACGAGTAATTGGCCTTGAAGAGGTGGCCTTTGACGTTCGTGCCGCTGTAATAGCCTGCTTGAATGCCTGAGGGGGACGACTCATTCTGATAGTACGCACCGTTGTCGTCATCCACCAGCTGGTCGTAGGTCGCATCCGCTTCGAGATACTCGTAGCGATAGGAAATATCCCAGGTGCCCTTGGTGCCGGATTTGCCAAAGGTGATTCCCGCCCAATAGCCTTGGTTGTTCTCATTGTTTTCAACCGCGCCCACATTGTTGATGAATTCGCCCTGAAGCTTGATCGGAAAGGCCCCGGCATAGAGCGGGAACGAGTCCAGTTTGTAGGTCACGCTGGCGTCCCCGATAATGGGCGCGTAGTTGTTGACCAGAACCACGCTGGATACGTTATTCTTATCCGTTATTGTCGTGCGCGTGTTGCCCTGATTAAGGTAGGGCACACTGGTCGTCGTGAGGTTCTGGGGGTTGACGATGGTGTAGCCGCCCAATCCCAGCGAGGTGGAAAGCTTCGGAGTCCAGTTCGCATTCCACATGGCTTGGCCGCCGAAGAGGCCCGGCGCCTGAACGGAGCCTGTGTCTTGGGTGCTGCTGTTGCCGTTGATAACTTCTTGGTCTTCCACAAAGGCGCCGGCATTGAGGACGATGGCGTGCTGGTCATTGAAGGTGTAGCCGGCCTGCAGCGCCGCGCCCTCCGGCGTCCAATCCGGGTCGAACACCATGGGGGTGAATTGGAGCGGGTTGATCATCTTGCCGATGGTCGTGGAAAGGAACCAGCCGTCATTGTTCAGGGGTGTCCATTTTCCGTAGGCCGTATCGATGTAGATGTTCTTCTTTGTGCCGTTATCCTGCTCGGTGCTGTTGCCCGAGTTGGAGTTGCCTGCATTATTAAAACTTCCGCTCTTGGCCGGATCATCCGAGGTCAGGCTAAACCCCGTCTCCACGCTGTCCAGCATGGATACCACAACGCCCACCCGCAGCCGGTAGCGGAAACGGTTGCGGTCCGTGAAATACTGGTTGCCGTCGGTGCTGGCCACCTGGTCGTAACGCCCGCGGAAATCGCCGCTGAACTTATACCCCGTCACCCAGTCCGGCATCCCGGTCTTGGCCTGAAACGCCGTGGTGAATCCCTTGTCGGATTCATCGCGCAGTTCCTGCGCCTCCTGCGTGGTCAGGATGCCCTTGTCCACAAGCTTGTCGAGCAGCGCGTCCGAGGACTGCGCATGGGCCTGGTCGCTGAGAGCCATCAACGATGTGGCGCCGGCGCATAAGGCCACGGTGGTATAAGATCGAGAGTACTTGATGGGCTTCATGATTTTATTTTTTAAACCAGCGGGCATATTGATTTCTTCGCGTTACGGCATCGCGTCGGAATTGTTACAATCCGGTGACGAAAATCGGCGGACCCAGGTAGGGGTAGCGGCAGTGGATTCCAGATGTGTCGTTCTCAAGATCCTAATTCCAAATTTGAACCGAAAGGGTGATTCATGAAAACGCCGGCGTCCCGATTATTTGTTCCGCTTCAACAGGTATTCCGCCAGCGCTTCGAGCGCCGCCGCCTTGCCCCGAAACGGTTTCAAGGCGCCAAACGCCTTGGCCGTTAGCTGCGCCGCAATCTTTCGCGATGCCTCCAGACCCACGATGGACGGGTAGGTCGCCTTTTGCACCGCCACATCTTTGCCCGCCGTCTTGCCCAGCTGCTCGCTGGTCTGGGTCACATCCAAAATATCGTCGATGACCTGAAATGCGAGGCCCACATTGTAGCCGAAGTCGGTGAGGGCCGCGAGCTGCGCGGGCGTGCAATTCGCGCTCATGCCCCCGAGCCGGACGGAACAGCAGAGCAGGGCGGAGGTCTTGCGCTCGTGGATGTAGCGGAGGTCGGCGGCGGAGATTTTCTTTCCTTCGCCTTCCAAATCCGCCACCTGTCCGGCGACGAGCTGGAGCGAGCCCGAAGCCCGGGCGATTTCCAGGATCAAATCGCGGTGCGAGTACCGGGGCCAGCCCTGCGCCTGGGCCGCGATTTCAAATGCCTGCGTCAGCAGCGCATCGCCCGCCAGCACGGCAATGCCCTGGCCGAAAACCTTGTGGTTGGTCAGCTTGCCGCGGCGGTAATCATCGTTGTCCATCTCGGGCAGATCGTCGTGGATCAGCGAGTAGGTGTGAATGCACTCGACGGCGCACGCCAGCGGCATGGCCGCAGCGTCGCTGCCCCCGCAGGCGTCGGCGGCGGCGAGCAGCACCGCGGGCCGCATCCGCTTGCCGCCGGCGAAGAGCGAGTAGCGCATGGCCTTGTGGAGGGTGGCGGGTTTGGTCTTCGCGGACGGCAGGAACCGGTCGAGCGCGGCGTTGACGGCGGCGGTGCGGGAGGTGAGGAACGTGTCCAGGTGAAAGGATGGTTTTGTGGCGGCCATAAAATTGTCGGTAGAAAATGCCGGAAAGCCGGGCGCATTTGAAGGGAATTATTTCATTGCCTTCGGGCGCGGGGCATTTATGCTCATCAACTCGTATCGAGCTGATTAAATCATGAACGCTGAACTTTGCAAAAGAGCCAATGAAAAGGTTGGCAACCCGAATGTCCTCGTCAACATCGTGTCGCGCCGCGTGCGCCAGTTGAATTCCGGCGGCGGAGGCCTCAACCGCCCTCTCATTGCCGATTACGGCAATCTGGGCATGGCCGACATCGCCCTGCGCGAGATCTTGGAAGACAAGATCGGCTGGGAATTGCCGGAAATCGTCGCTCTCGTGCGTCCGGTGGCCAAGAAACGCAAGAAGCATTGAATTTTTTCCTAGGGACTCCCCCCAATGGAGTCGAAGCCAGAAACCCCGCTTCACGGCGGGGTTTTTATTTTTAATCCGTGAAATCCGCGGCCGCAGCGGCTAAACTCAATCCATGGCCGATATCGTGACCAATTCGAAAGCCCGGCGCGATTACCACATCCTCGAGACGTTCGAGGCGGGCATCGTCCTGCACGGCACCGAGGTGAAATCCCTCCGCGCCGGCAAGGGCCAGATTGCCGACGCCTTCGCGCGCATCGACAACCACGAGGCCTGGATCTATAACGTCCACATTGACGAATATTCGCACGGCAATCTGCAGAACCATGTTCCGAAGGCGCCGCGCAAATTGCTGCTCCATAAATCGGAGATTCGCAAGCTGTTCGAACTCGGCTCCGTCAAGGGCAACACCATTGTGCCGCTGTCCTTCTACTGGAAGAATGGGAAGGTGAAAGTCGCGCTCGGCGTCGGCAAGGGCAAGGTGGAATACGACCGGCGCGACGACATCCGGCAGCGCGAGTCCGACCGCGAGCTCAAACGCGCGACCATGCACTGGAAGAAGGGAAAATGAGCCCGCGGTGGCGGGGCCAAAAGCTATCGCTGTGCAGCGTGAACCCGACCCAGCAGCGCTGCAGCCGCGCGCAATGAGACGGCATCCTTCCGGTGGGGACCATAGCTAGGCAGAGAGAGCCGTTCTTGGCAACTGTGGGACAGGTAGGGCACGACACTCCGTGCGCGCCGTCCCGGGGCCTAAGGTGACGCGGGTTGGTAACCGCGGCGGGCAGGGGACTGCCCGCCCTACCTGCGGACCTTTTTGCGCAAGCGGATCGTTTTGTTTTTACTCCGGCTTCAGTAGTAAGAGCCGACCGGATACATTCTGTGGATGAAGAATGCCTGAATCCGGATTTACCGAACCAAGGATCGGCCACCGCCCTTGCTGGATCGCGGTTAGGTAGGGCGCGTCACTCCGTGCGCGCCGGCGTGGTAAACCAGGACGCGTGGGTTGGCAATCGCGGCGGGCAGGGGACTGCCCGCCCTACCTGCGGACCTTTTTGCGCAAGCGGATCGTTTTGTTTTTACTCCGGCTTCAGCAGCAAGAGCCGACCGGATACATTCTGTGGATGAAGAATGCCTGAATCGGGATTGATCGACCCAAGGACCGGCCACCTCCCTCGCTGGATCGCGGTTAGGTAGGGCGCGACACTCCGTGCGCGCCGTCGTGGTAAATTAGGACGCGTTGATTGGCAACCGCGGCGGGCAGAGGACTGCCCTACCCGCCGATGTTCCAAGGTTAAGTTGAACTGCCATATAAAAAACCGGCCCGGGATGGTCCCGGGCCGGCGCAGAGAGTTTTTTGGGGCAATCAGAAGCCCACGGAAGAGCGGGTGCCTTGCTTGGTGATTTCTTTTTCACCTTCCCAAACAGCCAGGCCGCTCTTGGTATCGGTCAGCGAGAGCTGAAAGCTATAAGTGGTCTGGCGGGTGTTGCTGGCCCGTGCGGTCAGCTCGATGATTTTTCCTGATAACGTAAAGTCCGGGGTGCGGGTGGTTTTCACATCATTTTTGAATTCATTCTCCTGCTGGAGGCCCTTGGCCATGGGATCTTCCGCGCTGCCGCCCAAGCCCAGGGTGGTCGTGGTCAATGCCTTGCCGCTCTCCAGCACGCTGACACGGATTTTCTTGGTCAGCAGGTCGGTGTCGATCTGCTGGCCGGTGTTGTTGACAATACGGCTGATGGCAAGCACGGCGGGCGGGTTGGCCACGCGATCCAGGGCGCCGGAGGCGAGCAGCTTGCCCGTCATGTCACTGGCGGCCTGGATGTAATCCTGGATGTTGATCTGGCCGAGGCTGACAATGTTGTGCTGGTCGCCCGTCTGGACGTAATGGGCGCCCGTGCCGGCGCAGCCGGCTCCGAGGAAGGGCAGGGCGGCGGACAGGACGGATAAAAGAAGAGTTTTTTTCATGGGAGGATTCAGTTCGGTGAGGTTTAGTTTTCGATGAGTTTTAGGCGGAAATCCTTGCACGCGGGCGTGGGGGCCACTGCGGAAATAAAGCGGCTTTCCTTGCCCTCAATCGCGCTGCCGATTACCGCGGTGGAAAGGGAATTCACCTGCATGCCGGCGGCGTCAAACCACTCAAAGCGGTAGTTGAAGTTTTGCAGGGAGCGGGTCTGGTTGAGCAGTTCCACCTGCACCTGAAGCATCCCGCCGGGGGTCATCGTCTGGTTGACCCCCACGATGGACACCTTGCGGGCGAGGTTGCCGTCGGTGATCACGCGCGCGTCAGGAATCATTTGGCGCTGGCCCTGTTTTTGGGCGTTTTCAACGGTGTTCACCGTGGTTTTGCAGCCGGACAGCAATAGCGCGCCGACGGCCAGCAGGGGGAGCAGGGGGAGTGGGTTCATTTCAATTTGATTTGGGTCACCAGCAGCGGGCTGGTGGCATTGATGGACTTCACGTAAACGAGGTTAATTGTGCCGTCAGCGATTGTCACTGGCATTATTGGACGTCCGTCGGGCGTTTTTAATTCAATCTTCCGGTCCGCCGGCGTGGGCAGGCGGCAGAACTCAAATTTCTTGGGCAGCGTGGTCCAAGTCCGTTCATCCGCGATGTTGACGGCGCCCTGATAAACCGCCGTGCTGATCTGGGCGGCGAGCCCGTACAGCCCTCCCTGCTGGCTGGCCGCCGCGTTGATGGCATAGGCGGCGATGGCTTTAGTGACGGTGGCGGCAATCGTTTTAGTGATAACTATCGGCATGTCGTTTTTGAAATCCAGGCCGATCACGCTGTCCATGTCGCACAGCAAGGCGGTGGTCACGGCGTTGGTGCCGCTCATCACCGTCAGGTCCGGCAGGAAGTTGCCGTGCGGTTGCAGCGTGGGAAAAGCCGCCCCCACATAGGAGACCTTGGCGACAATGATGGGGATATCGATGCGGATCTGGCCGCGGACGGGCGCGCAGCCGGTTTCAAAAATGACGTAGGTGATCGGCGCGGGCGGCTGTCCCGCAATCAGGCGGTCCGACATCGCCAGATCTTCACGAATATAGGGGTTGTCCCCGAGGAACCCCGCCACGCGCTCGAATGATTTGTGCGCCCGCTCCAGATCGGAGCCGTCGGAGGCCGTGGCCATGAAGTACAGGCCGTCGAGATACACCGTGAAGGGGTTGACGTAATCGGAGTAGGCTTTGAGATGGTTGAGCGCGGCGTAATTGGTGCCGGTCATCTGGGCCTGGAATTTGGGATTCGCCTCCGCCTTTTTGATCGCCGCAGTGTCCTTGCTCTGGGCGGCCTCTTCCTGGACTTTTTCAATGCGCTTTTTGTTTTCTTCCACCGCATCTTTCTGGCGCTGGTAGGCGCGGATGAGCTCCGGGCGCGCCTTGTCGGGCTGGCCCAGATTGAGATAGTTCAGAGCCTTGTACGTGTTCAGCATGATGCCGTCATAGGAGCGGCCTTCGTAAGCTAAATTAGCCTGATTGGACAGCAGCGCTTCTGTCTCCTGGCCAAGCCGCACTTTCGCCTTGGCGTCGTAGTCGTCCATCTTGGCCTGCGCGGCGTCCAACGCCCGGTTGCTGTCGTCATATTGGCCTGTGGCGCGGAGGATCGCCCCCTCTTCCAGCCGCCAGATCACAGTGTCCTTGTTATCCGCATTGTGTTCCGCCATATGGGCGGCCTCCGCCAGCGCGTTGGTCAGGTTGCCCTGATGCCAGTATTTAACGGCGGTGTTTTTTTGCTCGTACGTTTTGCAGCCGGTCGCCAGCAGACCAATGAGGGCCACCCACCCGAGCGATTGAACACACGATGTGGCTGCAGTTTTAGGAGTCATTTTTTTTGGGTGTTCGGTTTACTGTGGGCGGATGAAACGTCACTGCGGCCGGCGCAGCACGGCGCCTTTGTCGATGCCGGTGTCGTCCAGAATATCCGCCAGCGAGGTCTTAGGATTGACTTGGGTGATCTTGACCTTGCCGACCTTGGCCTCCTCGCGGCCCAGCGATTCCTTGGTGTCGGGATCGATCAGCTCTTCGCCCAAGGCGAACACATTGAAGGTGTCGCCGACCGCCACGCCGCCGCCTTCCCCGCGGTTGATCGTCACTTCCTTGTCGCGCTTGATCAGGATTTTAGCCGGATAAATCACGTCCACCAGTCGGTTGGCGATCTTCTGGGCGAGGTCCCGCGCCACCGCCACCATCATCTCGTCGGAGAGATTGCCGTCCTTGACCGAATAGCTCCGGTTTTCTGAGATATCCTTGAAGGCGTCATTGCCGGTCTGGAGATTGGCCGATTCCAGCAGCTTGCCCGTGCTTGAATCGTAGATTTTTCCAATGACCGAAAAACGGAAGACGCGCTTGGTGGAACTGCGCCCGGTGCCTTCGAAGGTGGCGGTCTCCACGTAGTCCTGGAAATCATCCACCGTCGACACCAGCAGGTATTTCGCCCCGGTGAGCTTCCCCGCCTGGGCCGCCGTTTTGGCGTCCACATTGCCGGACGCGCCCAGATCCTGTTCCTTGACGATGTCGCTCAGGTCGCTGCGGCCCACGACCTCGAATTTGCGCGTCGCATTCACCCGGTCGATCAACTGGCTGTCGAGCGACTCGAGGATGCGGCCCATCTCCAGTTTCTTGTCGGGCTTGACTGAGGCCTCCAGCGAGGGGGTCGGCTTGATGGAGGAAATGGCCAGCGTGGACTTGCCGCCGGCGTCCTGCGCCGGGGCGAGGACGGGCAGCAGCGCGGCGGACAGGAGCGCCAGGGTGGTTTTCAAGGGGGAAACTTTTTTCATGGGGTATTGCCGAGGTTAAAGGTTCTCAAGTTTAATAAAGGCTTTTGTACACTTTCACGTTTTCTTTGGTATCCACACGGTAGTGGCTGTTTTTGAGGTATTCGGCCAGGCCCTCGATGCGCTTGACCTCGGCGTCGGTGAGCTTGCGCTGGTTGTCCAGTGTCGCGAGAAAATCCGTGGTTTCCTTCCAGCGCTCATACCCTGCCGCACTCATCTGCAGGGCGACTTTCAGGGACTGGCCGTCGTAAATATTGACTGTTTTCGACCAAGTATCGAATCCGTCGCGCGAGAGGCTCAGCTTGTGCAGCCCCGGACGCCCCCGGAAATCGCCGGGCGCGGATCCGATAGCCACGCCGTCCAGTTCCACCGTCACATCCATCGCCTGCACGGGCACGGGCTGGCTCGTCACAATCTTGTTGTCCGCTGAAACGCCGAGCGCGGAGATCAGAATCGGCTGCTGGCGCGGGTCGGCCATGGTGCAGGCGACGGTAAATCTCACCATCGCCGCCTTGGCCACCTCGGTCGGCAGGGCTTTGGCGCTCGCTGCTATCATCGCGGCCAGCTGATCGGCGGCGTCGTCCAGCAGCTCGTTGATCACATCGCTACTGTCGGTTTTCAAATCGCCGCTG
>Ga0209597_1001133_pt1 | contig 17460 bp, 19 predicted proteins | sample M_140625_MF_Meta_FD_187316 | JGI IMG/M metagenome (GOLD analysis project Ga0209597, IMG submission 187316) | Freshwater microbial communities from Lake Montjoie, Canada to study carbon cycling - M_140625_MF_MetaG (SPAdes) (version 2) | ecosystem: Environmental > Aquatic > Freshwater > Lake... | reverse complement strand
CCCGGCCCTCCTTGCCTAACTTGTAGAGGTGCGTGCGAGATAGCCCGAACATCATCCGGGCTTCTGCGTATCCGACAAACTCGGGGCCAGCGACTTGGACCGCCCCGAGGGTTAAAGGTTGCGTTGTGAGGTTATGCGCCCCTGTGGAGGAGTGCCCTGTGTTTTTAGACTGAGTGGTATTCAATTATGGTTTCGCTAAGGGGGAATCCCCTTGCGACACTCAGAACAGCTTTATCTCCCCAAGCTACTCAGCCCGAGGCGTGTTCCTTAGTGTCATGGGGGGTTACCCTTAACAAGGGAGGACACTGAGGCAAAGAGGGAGAGCGGTCGTTTCCCCCAACACAAAAGGCTTTCACGGAAAATTCAAGCCCTTGTACAAAAGTGACTTAAGAACGAAGCTAAAAGAGTTCTTTTAGAACACGAGTGGCCTCCTTTATCGCCAAACTGACCGATTTTACGTCTGGAAACTGATTCCCATGATTAGCGACAACCTCAATTTGCCGCTCAAAATTTAGACTTAACCTATATCCGCCCAGTGCTTTAAGCTCTTTTCTTAGCCTGCGGGATTCGTTGTTATACTCTCTGGGTAAAGGCTGTTTACCGAGCGGGTCCCTTGCTGCTTTTAGCCACTTCTCTAAACCTGCAACAACCTCTTTATCAGTCTGGTACGCCCATTCCACCTTTAGTGCTAACCAAGTGACATCTTCGCCCATTGTCAGCACAGACTTCCCTTCCGGTCCTAGAACAACCTCACCACCACTTGGGAGTTTGTCTATGTCACACAAGGAGGGGGTAAACCCTTGGGTTTCTGTAGACTCCCCCCACTCCAAATGATCCCACTGAATTTTTGCCATGGAACAAAAAGGCTCTTTCGGCCACGAGGCAAAGCACACAACGCGGAAGCGACACGCAATCTCCTCACCAAGAAGAAGAGCCGCATCAAAAGGATTCTCGTAGAAACCATTGTTTGCTACTTTTCCCTTTCGCCAGTTGGTAACAGCTAACTGGAACCTTCGATTTTCTTTGTACAACGTCCGAGCAAACTCCCACTCCCGACACCACTTTTCTGCCCAGTCAGGAAAATTCGTCAACACCTTGTCAAAGTTCCACTCCTCTTCAGGCACCCTTCCCTCCCGCTTCATACCGCAACCCCCGGTAAAGCTGCGATTGCGTTCCACACCTGATCCGCTTCGTGATGGGTGTAAATCTTGTGTGCCGATTTTGTCGCGTGTCCGGTCAGCAACATACGGATGTCCTCGGGGACTCCTGCGTTTGCCATTGCTGAAGTGAACGTGTGCCTCAAGGAGTGAAACGACAGACTAGACGTGTTTCGACCCGCCCCAACCGCCGTGCGGAGGCGTTTGCCACTGATTCCCGCTTTACCCATCAGCCGCTTGAATTGAGCCGAAAGCCCGGTATTCCCCCCGCTCGGCCTGCCTTTCAGCGAAGAAAAGATTGGAGCGTTGGCGATTCCCTGAGTTTGGCTCTGAAGCCATTGTTGAAGGTCCGGGTGAACTGGCACCGCAACGCCTTTCCCAGTCTTCGAAGCAATCACACGAATGAACGACCGCTTGGGGTTTGAGACGTCAACCGCCGCCCAAATCAGTTCCGAAATGTCCTTGAGGCGTAGCCCCGTAAAACACCCCACCAGAATAGCACCCTCCCAATCGGTGCCCTTAGCCGCCTCAATCAATCCCGCAACTTGCAAGGGGGTGAAAGTCTCTCGCTCGCCCTTTCCGTCGTCACGAAGAGCCGTAATGCCATTACAGGGGTTTATTAGAATGTGTCCGGCCCCCTTCGCCTTCTCAAATATCGAAGAAATGACGACTAAGGCGGTGTTCACAGTTGATGGTGCTCGCCCCCCCTTGAGCAACCCCTCAAACCATGCTCGAATATCGGCGGGAGCGATTGCTGACAACGGGACGCGACTCCGAGGGCCCAGGGCTCTTAGAAAGTTCTGACTCGTCTGCGTGTACTTGAGCGCCGTCTTGTCTGAAGCGTTGCTTTTTTTGTCCTTCAGCCAGTCCTCAAAGTAGTCTGCCACAGACTCAAAATGAAGCGGCCGCCCCGTGGCCTGCTCTAGTATCTCACTCAAGACGGTTCGGGCCTTCGCTTCCACCAGCGTTCCATGTTTGCCAGACATTGAGGCCTTTTCCCATTCAATGGCCATGCTCAACGCAAGCTTGCGGTCGGTGGTTCCAGTGCTCTTTTTCATGCGCCTCCCGTCGGGTCCACGGTAGGCCGCAAACCAGAATGGAGACCTTGCCAAGGGATTCTTGTGAATGCTTGCCATAGCTAGAACAAATGCTAGAACAGATACCCCTGTCAAGGACGTTCCCCGAAGTAGCATTTACCCTGTAAAGAAACACTTACAAAGGGGAGGGATCACCGTGGAGGTTCGAGTCCTCTCGTGAGCACCCCCTCACCCTGAAAGGTTTACGAGCCTGAGCGGCGAGGCTCTATGGATCCTGTCTCATCTAATTCGCCTAGAGCATAGCCAACATCGTTTGTTTATCTGATGTCCACACGTGTCACGGTCGAATTGCGCTTTGGAGCTCAAAAGATTTAACGGATTAATTTGTTAGATGGATTATTTATGCGTGACGGCTTAAAAAGAAATGCGTAAGAAGCATCAACTATATTGTCATGGTTGTTCAAAAAATTTCTCCAAATGCTGAAGCTGGTGGGATATTGCAACAATCCTTCGCCTCAAATTTCGTCAGCCAGTTCTCAAACATTGTTGGCGCAGTGGATTCTGCAAATTTATCGAACGCCCGCAGGGCGATGGCAGATTTTTTAGCCGCAACCGCTTACACTGCAGGTACTCCGATTGATGCCCTCAATCAGGACCTCTTTTGAAGCGCTGCGTAACTCTATTAGAGTTGGAGATATAAACAACGCCCAAGCTGCTTTAAGCAGGATAAGGCAGGCTTTCCTATCCCCTGTGAATTCAGTCGCTGGGACGGACTTGCGCCAAATCCAGACTACTCCAGGATCCGTCGCTGGAACTGATTTACATCAAACTCAGACCACCGCCGGTTCTATTGCAGGCACAGATCTGCGGACTATACAGACGGTTGCAGGATCCATCGCAGGCACGGACTTTCATACTCTGAAGCCAGTACAAACCCCCACTGGAACCATCGCGGGGGTTCCATTGCTTCCGTCTTAGCCCTCAAAGCCATGGACGCATATTTGGGCAAAAGGGCTTAGGTCTAGCTCTAAAGGAAATGCCGATTGGGGCTCATCGTCCTCCACTCAAGTCCCCAAAAGACGCACCTCATCCGAATCCTAGCAACGTCAACCGGCCTTCATGGCGTTGCCGGTGTCTCTGGTCCGCTGTTGCTACGTGGTACGCAATCGGATTTATCGCGAATCTTCTCCCGCTTACGGCGCGTTGAAATCCGATCTCCTAAGGAATAACGCCGCTTACCGCGGTGTTTGGTTTCCCCGTGGTTTGCCCCCAATGAACTTTCTTTCACCTTCCCCCGTCCCAACCAACCCAGCCCTCCCACTTCCCAATACGCCCTCGCTACTCCACCCCAGCAGCACCCAAGGTATTCCGCCTCACGCCCCCGAACAAACAGCGCGAACACTTCGACTGCGTCTACTCCAAGAATACGATCGAAGCCGTTTTTGGAACGATCTTAACGACAGACGGCTCTGTCTGCTATGCGATGCGGAATTTGAAGGCTCAGCCATCCGTATCAGCGTGCGGCAAGGCAAGCCTGTGTTTAAATGCCCTCAAACCCATTGCCAAGCCGGGTTAGCGCACTTCGTCCACCCTGGAAACCCCTTGCTCAACGAAGACACTTGGGAAGACTGGATGCGCCCGCTTCCCACTCACCCATGTCATCCCCAAAGTCACACCTCTGGTGAGGCCCACTACACCTCTGGTGATTCAAATTACACCTCTGGTGAGGCCAGATACCAAATTCATCGCCCAGCAGCCACCGGTGCAGCTTCAGAGCTGAGAGCACCAGCTTCCTTTAACGGTAACGCGGGCACTGTAGATCCCCCGGGTTTAGCTGACGGCTCAGATGATTCGGGCTTCGCTGGCGCGTTGGGCTTGGCGGACGAATTAGGGCCGTCAGTCGCATCGGGCATCCAAGCCTGCAAACGCTTGTCATAACGCAAGTCCACTTGCCAACGGCCACGTCGCTGAGTCGAGTCGCCCCCGGAAACGTCTGCCTCGAGAATCACGTAGGCATGCCCATCATCCACAAACACGACTTGCGCGGGATTAAAGTCGCTAAACCGTAATGCGGAAAACCATCCCAGATGCCCGCGAAGCACTCCCCGCGCACTCCAATAAGCACCCAATGCAGAGCGTTCCACCTGATGCTGCTCCCTCCAACCTTCGCGCAGCGTGGGCCCAGCCATCCAAAACAACAATAACAGCAATCCCAGCAATCCGAGCCCCCAAGCACTGAAGCTAATGCGGCGACGCTTTTTTTCGTCCTTGTGCACAATGAGCTGGGTTACCGGCTGCCACTGCTCCAAACCCTCGCACCAGAACATAGCACTTTGGTGCACAATGCCGCTGTTTACCATGTGCCCAATATGAGCGACTGTATACGGCCCTCGCTGCACTCCATCGAGGTACAAAAAATAACGTTCCTGAGACATTTTCCAAGGACACTCAAGCCCTCCCCTCAACTACATCGCCTATCTCTTCCCATTTCGCAAGAGACACATGAAATAATCTCAGCCCCTCCATTCGTAGCGCAGCCCCAGCCCAAATAAGCGCCAAGAGATCGAAAATCGTGATGAGCCTAGGCGCCGCTTAAGGTCGGTCGGCGCCCATTGAGGAGGAACCTCTTCGCAAAACCGTCGATTTACATGTGTGCTATCATATTCGAACCGAATTCCGAGCACTTTAGCTCGGTGGCTCCTTCCATTTGGCGCGCAAAATCGTAGGTCACTTTCTTGGAGCGGATGGCGCCATTGAGGCCCTTGAGGAGCAAATCCGCAGCAGTGTTCCAGCCCAAATAGCGAAACATCATTTCACCAGAAAGTACTACTGAGCCTGGATTGACCAAATCTTTATCTGCATATTTTGGTGCTGTGCCATGCGTAGCCTCAAAAATTGCGTGCCCAGTCTGATAATTAATATTTCCCCCAGGGGCGATCCCAATTCCACCCACCTGCGCGGCGAGCGCGTCGGAAAGGTAGTCGCCATTGAGGTTAAGCGTAGCGATGACGTCGAAATCCTTCGGGCGCGTTAAGACCTGCTGGAGGGTGATGTCTGCTATGGAATCCTTGATCACAATTCCAGCGCCGAGTTTACCTTCGGGAATTTGGCACCAAGGACCACCGTCAATCTCCACGGCTCCGAACTCACGCTTCGCCACAGCATAACCCCAATCACGAAACGCTCCTTCAGTGTATTTCATGATATTGCCCTTGTGAACTAAAGTGACCGACTTACGCCCCTGCTCGATGGCGTACTTGATCGCTGAAATCATCAAGCGCTCGGTTCCATGACGCGATACCGCCTTAATTCCAACACCAACGGAGGCTACATCTTCAGCCCCAAAACGAATCTTCGCGAACTCTTTGGGAAAGTGGGTTTTCAGAAAATCCAAGGTCTGTAATGCCTGAGCACCGCCCGCCTCAAAATCTATTCCGGCGTAAATATCCTCAGTGTTTTCGCGAAAAATGACCATGTCCACCAACTCCGGACGCTTCACCGGAGAGGGCACTCCCTGAAAATATTGCACCGGACGCAAACACACGTACAAGTCCAGCATCTGGCGTAGCGCGACGTTCAGCGAACGAATTCCACCTCCCACCGGAGTAGTCAGCGGCCCCTTGATTCCCACCAGATATTCGCGAAAGGCGGTTACCGTGTCATCAGGTAGCCAGTTGTTGAAGCGCTTGAAGGATTCCTCTCCAGCAAAGACCTCAAACCAAGAAATTTTCTTCTCGCCGCCAAATGCCTTTTCAACCGCTGCATCCAACACTCTCACACTGGACGCCCAGATATCCCTGCCGGTGCCATCCCCGCGAATGAAGGGAATGATAGGGTGATTCGGAACGCTTAAGTGCCCGTTAGAGATCGTAATTTTTTCGCCAATTGGAGGGGTACAGGTTGTGTAAGACATGAGACGGGGTATCAGACAGGTTTAGCAGAAGCAGACGGTTTTAAAGAATCCAGCCGCACTTATTTCATTGGAAACGTTTCTGTAACAAAATTGCTTCGCTACGGCAACACTCACCCCACGAAAAGTATATTATCCCCCGAGCGGTTGCCGAATGGAACTTTCAAGACTATAGCTGAGGAATGGTAACGGCAGAATCCATTAGGGAAATCAGTTCGGGCGTTTGGATTTGGCACGCCTATGACGAATCCGTTCGTACTGAGTTGTACAGTACGGCCGTTGCCGCGGAGTTTGGCTTGGTGATCATCGACCCCATCGACTTGGTTCATGACGCTTTCCATGAACTTGCAAAACATGGGCCGGCAGCCGCCATTGTTCTCACCAACGGCAACCATTCCCGTGCTGCAGCTCGTTTTCGAGAACGTTTCGGAGCCCCCGTTTTCGCCCACAACGACGCGGTTGGGGAGCTAACGACCTTTGTTGATGGAGCGCTGCGACCGGGCCGCCCTGTGGCAGGCAGCTTGGAAGTTGTCCAACTCCCAGGCGCTGGTCTTGGGGAAATTGCGCTGTTCCACCGCAAGGCAAAAGGCGAATGCCACCTCCATTTTGGGGACGCATTGGTCAACTTAGATCCACACGGACTTATTGTACTGCCGGAAAAGTACTGCCTGAGCGCGAGCCTTTTGGCGCAGTCCCTGCAATCCATTCCTCGCGAGGACTTGAGTCTAGTGACATTCGCCCATGGAGAGCCGCTTTTGGCCCCTGCGACGGAGAAAATAACGTCGCTCGTGGGCCAGCTTTCTTTGCCCAAAAACTCTTCAGCACACTAATCCCTAGCAGATCTGTGGGTAACCTGTGACTTACCGATAAACATTCATGCCTGTGAAATTAGACCTCTAAACTTCGACCTCTAAAGACATCGTGCAGGACCGGATATCGCCTCCCCTGCCTCACGCTTAATTATTTTCCAAACGCCCTTCATGGTGGCCATGATTACGCACTGGAGCAAATATTTGCTGCACCTCGCGCAGAAGGTCCACATCAAGGGGTTGCACCGCCCAGTGGGCCCACTTCTTGATGTTCTCTGGATTTGCAGACCCCGCCACGGTGGTGGCTAGGTCGGGGTGACTTAGGGAGAATTGCAACGCAAGTTTGGCGATGTCCACGCCGCGAGACTCGCAGAAAGCAGCAGCCTTGCGCGCAGCATCCTTGACCTCTTGGGGTTCCTTAAGCCAATCGGGCAATGGTGCGTTAGTGAGTAAACGCGCCGAAAAAGGCCCTGCGTTCATAATACCCACTTCCTTAGACTGCAAAAATGGCAGGAGATCGTCCACCAAGCGCATGTTTTGTAACGTGTACTGATTGTAGGACAAAATCACGTCCAAGTCGGTTTTATGCAGTACATGACGAAAAATTTTCATCGGATACCCTGAAACCCCAATAAAACGCGCTTTGCCCTGCTGTTGAACTTTTTGCATCGCTGGAATGGTTTCGTTCACAATTTGGTTCAGATCGGCAAATTCGATGTCGTGCGCCAGCAGAATATCCACATGATCCGTCCCCAAGCGGTGCAGGCTGACATCCACACTTTCCAAAATGCGTTTGAAGGAAAAATCAAAGTGATTCAGGTCGTAACGCCCAACTTTGGTTGAAAGCATGTAGGAATCACGAGGAATGGAGCGCAAAGTATGACCGAGCAACACCTCGCTCATCCCACGCCCGTAGAAGGGCGAAGTATCGATGAGGTTCATGCCATAATCTATCGCCACGTGCACGCTTCGAGTGGCTTCCTCCAGCGATACGCTGCGAAACTCTTGTCCTAAGGAGCTTGCCCCAAAGGAAAGTTTCGGGACGTAAAGTCCTGTGCGGCCAAGAATTCGAGTTTCCATGTTATAAAAGTTCCAATTAAAAAGTTGGTCGTGCCACCCGCAATGTTAGACGGTGCGACATCCCATGACGAGCAAGACATTTGCCCATAAAGCCTGATCTGCCGTCTGAATAGTGAGCACGTGATCCGGCGAGTTCACCGCGTCGTAAAACTCCCACTTTTGAATGGGTTCCAAAGTGAGCGCCAGCCCGGCGTCCTCCAGTTCGGAGCGATACTGCGCCCACACGGGGGGCTCACCCGACTGGGCATAAGGGTCGTCAAGAGGGATGCCCATAGTGTGGATGGCATCCAGGGGCACAGCACTCAGGAGCGCGCGAAGCACCTGAGTGCAGTTTACAACTCCCGGGGTAAGAGCCAGGCTGACCACTTCCGCATTCGGGCCTTTCTTGCTAGAGGCTGGGTAGTTGCCATCGGCGATGAGAATCTTGGCGTGATGCCCTGCCCTCGCCAGAACTTCCGTGATTTTGGGATGCAACAGCTGATGTTTGAGCATAATAAACCTTTCTAATCGAGCAAACTACGGAAACTCTCCATGGTTTGTCGTGCGGCGGTGAGAGAATCTGGCAGTGGTAAAATTTCCGCGGAAAGGTAGCCGCTATAACCCACAGAACGCAACGCCTCGATAATCGGTGCGCCCTGCGTGTGGCCAAAACCCATCGCGCGCCGGTTGGAGTCCGCGAAGTGCACGTGCCCGAGCATCCCCCCGAGAGCGCGCAAGGTCGCTGCCAAGTCCTGCTCCTCAATGTTCATGTGAAACAAATCCGCGAGAACTTTCACAGTACTAAGTCCCCGTTCCTGAAGAAAATCCGCAGCGTCCACCTGCCGGTTGAGGAGATTAGTTTCGTAGCGGTTCAGCGGTTCGTAAAGAAACACTGTCCCGTTTGAAGCCGCCAAGGCCCCAGCTTCCGAAAGCGCTTCTCCCAACCAATCCAGCGCCTGCGCCCTTTCCACGCCCGGCTCAACCCTGCCTTGCATCGAGCCCAAAATTGCCGCAGTTGGCTGTTGCGCCGCTTTAAGGATCATCTCATAAATAAAAGCCTTGGCCCGAGCACGAACGGACGCCTCGGGATGTGTAAGGTGAAGGCGGTGCTTGACCCACCCCGCGCCAGTTCCCACCGCCGCAACAGCCAACTGATGACGCTCCATGAGCGCTTTTAGCTCAGAGTCGTCGAAAATGGAGGCCTCAGAGGGAAAAATTTCTACTGCATCAAAGCCTTGTGCAGCAGCTTGTTGAAACGCATCTTTCAAACCGTTCCAAAAAACAAACGGACCGCCCATGGCTTCGGGCACCAACGAAACAGTGATTGCAGATTTCATGAAATAGGAACGCTCAACGCCCGATCTTTTAGCCGCACGAAAATCAAACGCGACGGCAAAGTAGGAAATCCATCGGCACGGTAAGTTGATAGACGATGCAAGGCGCACAGTGAAAGCCCCAAACACTGCACTTTGCCTATGAAGTTCCAGTTGCGCACTTGGAAGTTTGCCAACTTGTGGCAGACTAAACGCCTCACAAGATCGCTAAATGAAGTTTGATAAGAGAAAGATTACCCACACTTTGAGTCTCGCGTAACGTCAATCAACTTTCAGTCGTTTTCTGCAAGACAGTCTTTTCCAAGCTCCTAGAGTCGCTCCGCTTACTCGTTTTTAATCTCATGAAACAGCCTGACTTTCCTACCTATTGGCAGCGCAAAACTATCTGGAGCGCCGTCACAGCCCTAGCAATGGTCACCATCGGGGGGGTCAGCGTAGGAGCAATTTGGCTGACGGTGCAAGTGGTCAGTTTTCTGCAACCAGTGCTCATCCCGTTTGCCGTAGCGGTGGTGCTGGCTTACTTGTTGGAACCCATCGTTTCCAAGCTCGCGGATTGGCATATTCCGCGCCGCGCCTCGGTACTGAGTGTTTTTGCAGTGGTGTTTACCCTGCTCCTTTGGGGCACGATTTGGCTGATACCAGTCATCTCGCATCAAACAGTCAATCTGTATAATAAAGCGGATCATTATACCAAGACGGCTCGGAGTTATGCAGTGGATTTTGCCAAGGCGATCCAACAAAAGTACGGCGTCGACGTCCTCCCCGCACTCACGGAAATGCCGGACGAAGAGAATAAACCGGTTAGTGAGCTGCTTAAAGTACCTGTCGAACCCGCCAAACCGATTGCCTCCGAGGCCAACAAACCATCTCCCATGAGGGTGATTAACTCGTGGGATGAACTTTTAGATGTGCAACAAATCCTGCGGGGCGACTGGCTCAAGAACACGCTTATTACCGTCGCCAACAACTCCCTCAGAATGGTGCGCACCAGTGTGGGAGGCTTCCTGAGTGTGTTCGGCTTTCTCATCTCCCTCATCATTATCCCAATTTATCTTTTTTACTTCCTCATCGACGCCAAGCACATCTCAGACTCCTGGCAGGATTATTTGCCACTTAAAAACTCCAAGTTCAAAACCGAGTTGGTCGACGCCTTGACGGAAATTAACGGCTACATCATCGCCTTTTTCCGAGGTCAGTTGCTGGTGAGCTTCATCAACGGCATCTCCACGGCGATCGGTTTAATGGTGGTTGGCCTCGACGGTGGCCTGCTGATTGGTTTAACCCTCTGTCTACTCGGGCTCATCCCCTACATGGGCATTCTGATATGCTGGATACCAGCCGTCATTATCGCCTCCGTTCAGCGGGGAGCGGGATCCATTGTTTCATCGGAACCGGCTTGGCTTTTCCCCTTTGTGGTAACCTGCATTTTTCTTGTGGTGCAAAAAATAGATAGCTTTTACATCACGCCTAAGGTGGTAGAAAAGCGCGTCGGCCTTCACTCGCTGACCGTGATTGCCTCACTTTTCGTGTGGAGTCTGCTGCTAGGGCCAGTCCTCGGAGCACTCATCGCTGTGCCTCTTACGGCGACGCTCAAAGTATTGTTGCGTCGCTATGTTTGGGAGAGGCGCATTTTACGCGAAACCCAGCCCGCGCTCACTGAGAATCCACCCACACAGCCCACACCCGACGCCTCTCTAGCCGAAGCCGTCCGCTAAATCGCCACAACACGGACTACTCTCGGCGTGGAAGGCGAATCTGCGGAAACGGAGCATCGCCTTGACGCGCCGCATTCAAATTTGATTCTCGGATCTTCCGGTAAACCTCGTCCCGAAAAACAGGGAGTTCGCGAGGTGCAACAATCCCTATTTTTACAGACTCGTTCTCAATGCGGGTAATGCACACCTCTATACTGTCGCCTATCATGATGCTTTCGCCTTCGCGGCGGGTGAGGATTAACATAGGGGCACGAGGGTAAGCCGCCTATGAACCCTGATCGGGCCGTTGATCCACCAGGACGTGCTCGATAGAGAAATCTGCGCTGTTCGCAATAAGCACTTGCTGCCCCAAAAGCGTCAGACGATTCACAATGATTGGCCCTACGAGATTCACCGTGACGTACTGCGGATCATGGGAGTGGATGACCACGATATTGAACACAAGGGCGTCCTCCTGCCCCGCTAAACGCAGAGACTCGACGTCCTCGTCACGCAAGGTGATCTGGTAGTTTTCCAAGGCGTGCACGGGTTCCACCACCACAAACTCCATCGGGTTCTCCCCTGTGGAACGCAAAATTTGAAAGGGCTCGCTTCCCGCGATGGGCTCCACTTCAAAATGAGTCAGATGCCGAAACCCGATGAGGCCGAAGGGTAGATGGAGAATCGACTTCTGCGAAGAGGCGGCAGGGGAAGAAACTTCAGATTGAATTTTCATGCTTTCTCAAACGATAAGCGTAAAACGTGCCAACGCTCACTGTACCAACATAAAGGATCCTGAAGAGCTTGGCACAAAAAAAGCGCAGTGGGGGCGCTGCGCTTCTTCGAAATTGAGTGCCAACAAATGAAGCAACTTTTCAAGGAAGCTCCGTTTGGAAAGCAAGACTAGGCGGTTTTGTCTTCGATATACTTCACGACATCGCTAACCGTCTGGAGCTTTTCTGCGTCCTCATCGGGGACTTCGACGCCGAATTCCTCTTCGAAGGCCATCACAAGTTCAACGGTGTCTAAGGAGTCTGCACCAAGGTCTCCGATGAAGGAGGCGCTAGGAGTGACTTGCTCGGGATTGACGCCGAGTTGCTCGACGATGATGTCCTTGATTTTTTCTTCGATGGATTTTTCTGACATAAGAGAGATTTTATTAGCTGATTTTTCGAATTGCGGGTTGGTGCTTTTGGCGTTGAGAACCGCTGTTGGCAATACAGATTTGAAGAAATTCTTTCTGCCAACTGCATTTTCTGTCACACAAGAGCGGTCTTATAACTTTCAAACACTTAGTGTTCTTGTCTTTAAGAATAAAAGGATAAAATTTACCTAGCCAAACAATTCTACCCAAGTAATTCCCGAACAAGTTCTCTTTCCTCTTGCAGCTCAGAAACGGATGCGTCAATCCGAGAACGTGAGAATCCACTAATAGGCACCCATTTCGCGACCTCCACCACGCCGTCCGCAGTCGTCCGAGAAGGGAAAGAGCTGATGAGACCGGCCTCCACGCCGTAGTCTCCCTTAGAGCAAAGCGCAACACTATAGGTATCTCCTTCATGAGTAGGAGTATGGAGTGAACGCACTGTGTCTACCACAGCGTTGGCCGCAGACGCCGCAGAAGAAGCCCCGCGTGCCTTGATGATGGCAGAGCCCCGCTGTTGGACGGTTTCAATAAATCCATTCTCCAGCCACTCATGATCTTTAATCACTTCAGTGGCAGGAACATCTCCAATACGAGCATTGAAAAAATCTGGGTACTGAGTAGAGGAGTGATTCCCCCAAATGGTCATGTTTGTCACTTTGGAGACTTCCACTCCTGCTTTGTGCGCCAACTGGGATTTAGCCCGATTTTCATCCAGACGCGTCATGGCAAACCAGCGCTCCACCGGAACATCTTTAGCATTATTCATCGCTATGAGGCAGTTGGTGTTACAGGGATTACCCACCACCACAATGCGCACGTCTGAGGCTGCATTTTTTTGGATGGCCGCACCTTGAACAGTGAAAATCTGGCCGTTAATGCTCAAGAGATCCTTGCGCTCCATGCCTGCTTTTCGGGGCACTGAACCCACTAGAAGCGACCAATTTACGCCATTAAATCCATCTTCAAGATCGGCCGTCGCCACCACCCTCTTCAGCAGAGGAAAAGCGCAGTCGTCCAACTCCATCACAACGCCCTCTAAGGCGCCGAGCGCTCCAGGCACCTCAATCAGGCTTAATTCTACAGGTTGATCCGGTCCAAACATCGCACCAGAGGCGATACGAAAAAGGATCGAATATCCGATGTGACCGGCAGCGCCAGTCACCGCAATACGTACGGGGTTCTTCATGGTTGAAATAATCGGGCACTCCAAGCGGAACATTGCCCGTAATGGTTGTTGCGCAACGACACGGGAGAAGTCCAGTGCAATGGAGAGAGAAAACCCAGAGGGACTTCCCAGAAAGGCACTCAAACCTGCCTATTCACCTCATAAGAAGGTCTTTCGATTAACGCTGAAGGTGAACGCTCAACCCCGCTCCGGCGCTATTTTACTTCAGCGGAATCCAACTCCTGCAAATGTAACCAAGCGGCTCTTTGCTCCGGAGTAAGAGACTCTGGAACCGTCACTTGAACTTTCACCAGGAAATCGCCGCGCCTCTTACCTTCCATCGGCAACCCCCGTCCCGGCAGCCTAAAACGGCGACCCGACTGCGTGCCAGCCGGCACCTTCAAGCGCACCACGCCATCTGGAGTCGCCACCTCCAAGTCGCCTCCCAGCACCGCTTTCCATGCAGGAATCTCGACGCCACGCACCAAATCCCCCTCCTCCACCTCGTAATCCCCGTGGACGGCCAGTACCACCTTCAAAAGCAAGTCCCCACCGTGCTCGCCTTTTCCAACAAGCCGAATCTTCTGTCCTGGAATGGTTTGTGCCGGTATGGAAACATCCATCTTCTCCGCCTCAGCCTGGCCCGCATGGCGCACACTCACCCGTTTGCGCACTCCACGAAGCAACTCTTCGACGCTCACCTTCACCTCCGATTCCACCTGCCGTGGCCGCTTCGCCTGTTTGACGCCCTCAAAAGGAAACGCCGCGCCGCGAGTGCCTCCCCCATTGCCTTCTCCGCGAAAAAACGCATCAAAAAAGTCACTAAATGACTCCCCATTGGCTCCGCCCTCAAATCCCCCGAAACCACCTCCCGCGCCGTGGGAAGCACGCGCACCCCGATGTTGTGGCGGCCTGCCTCCCATCTGATTCCAATTCGCCCCCAACTCATCATACTTGCCGCGCTTCTCAGGATCGCCCAAAACCTCATATGCCTCGTTGATTTCCTTGAACTTGCCTTCGGCTGCTTTTTTATCCTTAGCAACGTCGGGATGAAATTCGCGCGCTAGTTTGCGAAACGCTTTGCGAATGTCATCCTGCGAAGCGTTCTTTGCCACGCCCAACACCTGATAGTAATCCTTGTACTGAACAGCCATGATTCCTCCTAACTTAGCGTTAACTATTCACCTTTAGCAACCCACCACGCCAGCTTTGGGCAACGGCCTGCGCACACACCCTCCCGACACCCCGTTCCTAAATCGTTTCCGCACCGCGATCGCTCGCTTCTCTCCTTTCATCGCCGAACCTCACCCCCGACTGCCCATGCTTGTCTTTCTCGCCCGCCGCCTTAGCGCCATGTTCGGCGTCCTTTTCTGCGTCATATCCCTCACCTTCCTGCTGCTGCGAGTCGCGCCGGGCGGCCCCTTCACCCGCGAGCGTAAAATGCCACAAGCCATCGAACTCCAACTCCTCGCCAAGTACCATCTAGACGGCTCTCTCTGGCAGCAATACTCCGAATATATCAGCGACCTTCTCCACGGCGACTTACGTCTCTCCACTAAATATCGCGACCGTTCCGTGCGCGAATTACTCGCCCAAAGCCTGCCGGTTTCAGCGCTACTCGGTGGCACCGCGTTCGTACTGGCAACTCTCGGTGGTGTCCTCTTGGGGTGCCTTGCAGCCGTACGCCATCGCACCACTGCAGATGCGCTTTCCACGCTTCTCGCCCTCACACTCATTTCCGTACCGACTTTTGTCACCGGACCGCTGCTCGTACTCCTTTTCGCGCTCTACCTTGGCTGGCTTCCCGTAGGCGGCTGGCATTCCCTTTCCTCGCTAATTCTCCCAGCCATCACGCTTGCCGGACCCGCGTGCGCCACAATCGCCCGCATCACCCGCACTTCCCTGCTCGAAACCCTCCAAGCACCCTTCCTGCGCACCGCACGCGCCAAGGGCGTCTCCTCCAGTCGCGTCTTGTTCGTCCACGCGCTCAAAACGGCACTGCTGCCGGTCGTCTCCTACCTTGGACCGCTCGCCGCCCAACTCCTCACAGGGTCCATTGTGGTGGAATCCATTTTCAATCTCCCCGGCACAGGTTCCTTCTTCGTGAACGCGATCCTCAACCGGGACGTTTTCCTCCTGGGCGGCGTCGTCATCGTGTACTGCGCGCTGCTCGTCTTCATGAACCTCGTCGTGGATTTCGCCTACACGCTGTTAGACCCGCGTATCCAACTGGAAGCCTGATCCATGAAACATCCCACGGCACCCCGCCCCGGCCTCTTGCGCAGACTGTTGCGTCGGCCCTCTGCCAGACTCTCCTTGCTTGTGTTGGTCTGTGTCTTCCTTGGCGCAATATTTCTGCCGCTCGCCCTCAACTACCAGTCCCAAACAACCTCCTCCGACGCGTTTCTTGCACCGAATACGAGCCACCTGTTCGGTACGGACCTCAATGGGCGGGACGTCCTCGCACGGACCCTCCAAGGCGCGCGCATTTCCCTGCTGGTGGGCTGTGCAGGGGCGTTAGTAAGCCTCGGCATCGGCACAAGCGTCGGACTGCTTGCAGGCTATGTTGGGGGGCGCGTGGATGCTCTACTGATGCGGTTGGTGGATGTTCTCTACGCGGTGCCCAGACTCATTCTCATCATCCTCCTCGAGTTTCTCCTCGACCCTTGGTTACAGAAGTCCCTCGCCACAGTGCAGGACGGGCGCTGGGTGGGTTACAGCAAAATCGCGATCCTGATAGTAACCTTGGGGTGCATCGAATGGCTCACCATGGCGCGTATCATCCGAGGTCAGGTGCTCTCGCTCAAGACCCTGCCCTTCATTGACGCCGCGCACGCCCTAGGCCAGTCGCACTTCAAAATCCTGACGCGCCACTTGTTGCCCAACCTTGCCGGAGTGATCGTGGTCTACCTAACGTTGACCGTCCCCGCCGTGATGCTAGACGAGTCATTTCTGTCGTTTCTGGGGCTGGGCGTCCAAGCACCACAGGCTAGTTGGGGAACGCTTCTGAGCGACGGAGCGCAGGCTCTCAACCCAGTACGGAGTCACTGGTGGTTGCTAGTCTTCCCCGCGACGGCCATGAGTCTGACACTCATAGCGCTCAACTTCTTAGGAGACGCACTCCGAGATGCCTTAGCTGAGTAGATGCGTCTGCGGCAGCGGAAGGGAACTCACTTTTAAACTGTCACAAGTACCACTCTGGACTCGGAAACCCTGTTACTTAGTCTTAGTGCCGATTGTGATGTTATTCAGAGCGTTGCCGAGTCCACCAGCGGAGACAGCCTTGCCCGCTTCAGTGTGGAACTGAGCATTTGTCATCGAAGACGCAGCGTTCGGAAGGACGATTTCCGTTGTGCCATACTTGACGCCGCTGACTATGTTGACCATCCCTCTTGAGATGCTGGCGTTTGTTCCGGGCTTGGCGGCGAGAAGACCCAGTTGGGAATTAAGACCCACGGTGGAACCCTCTCCAAACTGTGTATTCCGGATGACAAGCGTCGTTGCATCCAGCGCCACGTTTTGAACAGCGCTGAAGTTTACACGGTTCACCACCATGTTGTTGGCAGCTGATGCGGTGAACTTACTACCAATCACAGCGAAATTCCCAGAGCCATCTGAATAAACAGGTGTCAGTGCATTGGCCGCATCAGTCAACTTCCCGTTGATGTTCAAATCGCCCCCAGCGGCCATACTAATCTGATACGCGGTCACACTGTAGGACTTGCCTGAAACAAGGTCATTGGCTGAGTTGACGTTGATGTCTTTCACCGCCTTGACCTTCACCGTGCCCTTGGTGGAATCCGTGGGTTTCATAGTCACGTTGGAGACAGTCACATCTGCGCCCCCGAAAAGCTCCGAGTTATCGGCACAGATCGTTGAATTCATCAATGAAAGCGAACCCAGCGCCTTAGCAATAAAGGAAGACACAGAATCTCGATCGGTCGCATCGAGTGCCGAGCCAAATTCAGAGTCCGTTACGGCCAAGTTGCCACCCGTCGAGTTCAAATAAGTGGAAACAGCCGTTGGCGCCTTGCCCCCCGAAACGGTGAGATCGCCGACCGCAACGCCAGAGATGAACGTAGTGGGTAATCCTAAAATGACGGTCGAACCTTCTACTGTATCAGTCACGGGCGCCCCTGTGGGATCTG
>Ga0209597_1001132_pt1 | contig 17461 bp, 10 predicted proteins | sample M_140625_MF_Meta_FD_187316 | JGI IMG/M metagenome (GOLD analysis project Ga0209597, IMG submission 187316) | Freshwater microbial communities from Lake Montjoie, Canada to study carbon cycling - M_140625_MF_MetaG (SPAdes) (version 2) | ecosystem: Environmental > Aquatic > Freshwater > Lake... | reverse complement strand
GAAATGATGATTGCACTCAAATAAATGTTGTCGGTCTCTTGCTCTAAATTGCGCAAGTCACGTGTTTCGGCATTACGGGATATAGGATTGCTCATATGATTTCTTTCAATTTTGTGATTTCTTTGATGATTTTTAGTCTCGTTTCTGCTGCATCAGAACTATGTAAGCCGGCAGATCTATTGGCGTCTACATAATCGTCGATTAGCTTCATTGCTTTTTCTAATCGTTCGATACGCTTTGATTCAACGGAGTTCATTCCATACAAAAACTGTGCCTTATAGGCGATGAATTCCAGTTCCTCTTTTTGTGGGATGTCGGGGTAGGATTTAAGTGCTAAAACTGCAGCAGCACTTGCGGCCTTGAATTCTGAAATTTGATAATATTGGTTAACCTGTGCGAAGGCTTTTTTGTGAATACGCTCCCTCAGATCGTCGATATGCTCATTGCACTTCGGAATATAATCAGAGTCAGGATAGGCATTCATGAATTCCTGAATCTCGTTGATGATGTCAATTGTGTTTACCTGGTCTAAATCGTAATCCGCCACCGACATGAAATCGCAGTAAAGAGCCATGTAGGAGCAGTCTACAGCCTTTGGGCTTCGTGAGAATTTGTAAGTGAAATCTTTGAATAATGTACTTGCATCTTCGTAGGCCTTCAAATTGAAATAACAATAAGCCACTTTTACGTAGGTGAGCTCTAAACTATCGCGCTTGTTCTGGAAATAATCGTCTTTCAGTTGCTCATATAATGGCAAAGCACGACCAAAATCCTCTTTGGCATAAAGCTCTTCAGCCTTGGCCATTTTTAAACCTGAGTTCTTGCCTTTGAAGATTTTTCCATAGTCGCTGCAACCCACATTAATTGTGAGAAGGGCAATCAGTAGAAACAAATTTGACTTGAACCGCATAATAAACTTGCAAATATAAGTAAAATCAAGGGGTTTTTCATTAAAATCGACGGGGATTTTGGGGCATTCAACGGATTATTTTGTATTGTGTCAATCTCTTGAAAACTTGTTTATACAAAGCCGTCTTTTATCGTCAATTTTGAACCTTTATGGAAGCCCACAACACTGTTTCATCCATGGCCACTATGGCTACACAAATTCGGCGCGATGTTCTTCGCATGGTTCATGCTGTTTCAAGCGGTCACCCAGGTGGCTCTTTAGGCTGTGTGGATTATTTCACTGCATTGCATTTTCATTTTATGAAGCACAATGCTGCCAATTTTAACATGAGTGGAAACGGCGAAGATGTTTTCATTTTGAGTAATGGTCACATTTCGCCAGTATATTACAGCACATTGGCTCGCTCGGGTTACTTTCCCGTGCCTGAGTTAGCAACCTTCCGTAAGTTGAATACACGTTTGCAAGGTCACCCCGCTACACATGAACATCTCCCAGGGATACGTGTCGCCACGGGTTCTTTGGGTCAAGGTTTGAGTGTTGCGGCGGGTTTGGCGCTTCAGAAAAAACTCGACAAAGACGATCACACTTTATGGGTGGTTACCGGCGATGGAGAATTGCAAGAAGGTCAGATTTGGGAAGCAGTTATGTTTGCTGCCCATCGCAAGTTGGATAATATGATTGTTGCGGTTGACTTTAATCAGAAACAAATTGATGGTTCTACGGGTGATGTAATGGGATTGACCGAATGGACATCGAAGTTCTTGGCCTTTGGCTGGGAAGTACTGGAGATGGATGGCAACAATTGGGATAGCATCATGAAAGTGGTTCCCGAGGCTCAATCTAAATTGGGTGGTGGCAAACCTATCGTCATTATAATGAAAACGGAAATGGGTCAGGGTGTCGACTTTATGATGGGTACACACGCATGGCATGGTAAGGCTCCGAACGATGAACAGTTGGAACGTGCGTTGGCGCAATTGCCAGTGACGGAACACGGAGATTATTAATGGTATGATAATGGATTGACAGGCATCGAGTTATCCAAAATGAAAACTATGAGAAAAATTACCCTATTGCTCTGCTTACTGATTATGTCGTCTTTGGGCGCACAAGTAAAAAATGGGTATCCCGGACAAAAAACGCGGATGTTGTTTTTGCTTGATGGCAGTGGAAGTATGTTGGCGGAGATGGGGAATTCAACGCGTTGGGCGGTAGCTGTGACGTTGATGAATAAAATGGTTGATACGTTGCGGTCGGTTGAGAATTTGGAGGTAGGTCTTCGCGTTTTTGGTCATACCCAACCCAACGAAAAAAAGGATTGTAACGATACCAAATTAGAAGTGCCTTTTGCGCCTTTTAATCACAAGCAATTCGCGGCCAAGCTAAAGACTATCAAGCCTTTGGGATACACCTCAATTGCGCAATCGTTGTTGGCATCGGCAAAGGATTTTCCGGCAGATCCTACAGCGAGAAATATCATCATTATCATTACGGATGGGGTAGAAGAATGCGGTGGCGACCCCTGTGCAATTAGTATCGCATTGCAACAGAAGGGTATCATATTGAGACCTTTTGTGATTGGTTTGGGTACGGATAGCGAAACTTTTAGGAATGCTTATTCTTGTACCGGAAGATACTTTAATGCCGAGACGCCGGCACAATTTCAAAAGATCATTGGCGTGATTATCAACCAGGCGTTAAACAATACTACGGTTCAAATCAATTTATTGGATAATCAGGGGTTGCCTAGGGAAACCGACGTGCCGTTGACCATTTTTGATGCGGATAACGGTCAGATGGTTGAGAATGTGATACATACGATGAATGGCAAAGGCGTTCCCGATACTTTGTATTTGGATCCCGTACGTCGTTACCGCGTGGTGGCACATACCAAGCCTCAGGTGAGTTCGGAGATTATAGAGATGGTTCCGGGCAAGCATAATGTGATTCCGTTGCAGACACCCCAGGGTAGTTTGTTGTTGAAGATGGGTGGGATTACCAAATATCCTCGATTGCAGGCGATCGTAAGGAAGGGAAACACGATGCAGACGATCAACGCGCAGGAGTTCAATACATTGGAGAAGTACATTGTGGGTGGGTATGATTTGGAGATTTTGACCATTCCGAGATTGAAATTTAATGCAGTTCAAATCAAACAGAATCAAACTTTCACGATAGAGATTCCGAACCCGGGGGTATTGCAGTTGAGCATCGGAAAAGATGTTACAGGGGCAGTGTTTCAGCGGGTTGACAATAAATTAGAGTGGGTTATGGACTTGAATGGCACGGTACCAAAGCAAATGATCAATATGCAACCGGGTGAGTTTACAGTGGTATATCGCACAGCGGGGGAGACAAGGACACTTTATAGTAAATCGAAAATATTTAAAATCAATTCAGGAACCAATACGCAATTATCGATCTAACACACATGAAATCATACGAAATTTTAGGACAAAAAGACACCCGGAGTGGGTTTGGCGCTGGATTACACGAAGCTGGCAAATTGGACAGCAATGTAGTTGCATTGTGCGCAGATTTAACGGGTTCTTTGATGATGGATGCCTTCAAGGATGAATTTCCGGAGCGTTTTATTCAGGCGGGAATTGCAGAGGCAAATATGATTAGCGCATCAGCGGGTTTGGCTACGGGCGGTAAGATTCCGTTTGCTGGAACTTTTGCGAATTTCGCAACTGGCCGCGTGTATGATCAGATCAGGCAGAGTGTGGCTTACAGTCATAAGAATGTGAAGATTTGTGCTTCTCATGCCGGATTGACATTGGGAGAGGATGGCGCTACGCACCAGATTTTGGAAGATCTTGGGTTGATGAAAATGTTGCCAGGAATGGTGGTGATTAATCCTTGCGATTACAATCAGACCAAGGCTGCCACGATGGCGATTGCCAAATACGATGGTCCTTGTTATCTGCGTTTCGGTCGTCCAAAATGGCCCGTTTTCATCCCAGAAGATATGCCTTTTGAGATTGGTAAGGCGTTGATGTTGAATGAGGGGAAAGATGTTACAATTTTCGCAACAGGTCATATGGTATGGAAGGCAATTGAAGCTGGACATGCTTTGGCGGAGAAGGGGATTGATGCGGAGGTGATTAATATTCATACGATTAAGCCATTGGATAGGGATGCGATTTTGGCATCGGCGAAAAAGACGGGTTGTGTGGTAAGTGCGGAGGAGCATCAGATGAATGGCGGTTTGGGCGATAGCATTGCTCAGTTATTGGGCCGGGAGTTGCCAACACCGATGGAGTATGTGGCAGTGAATGATTCATTCGGGGAGAGCGGTACGCCGGATCAGTTGTTAGAGAAATACGGTTTAACCACGGCTGCGATTGTGGCTGCGACGGAACGAGCGATTGCCAGAAAGGCATAAAAGGTTAAACAAATTCCATTCGTTGCGGGTCGTTTCGATGCGCAAGCGGATGTATCTTTGAGGCCCGGCGAAGCCGGGCTTCATTTATTATGGGGAAGTGAGCAATCAACAATGAATACGAGAGAAATTCTGGGTGCCTTTGCCCAAATCCAACCCATGCAGGCACTGGCGGCCGCGGCGGAGCACGCGGCCGCACCCATCCACCTCCAAGGGCTGGCGGGCTCGGGCTTCGCCCTCGCCCTCGCTTCCCTCTACGCATCTACCTCCCGCCCCATCATCGCAATCCTCCCCAACAAAGACGAAGCCCAATATTTTAAATCCGACCTCGAAAACCTCCTCGTAGGGGAACCCATCTACTTCCTCCCAGATTCATACCTGAAACCCTATAATACCGCCCGCGAAAATGCCATGGGCGTGCAAGAACGCATCGAAACCCTCAATGCACTTCGCAAAAATAACAAACGCATCTTCGTTACCTATGGCTCCGCCATCGCCGAATATGTCGTGGATAAAGTAGAACTCGAAAAATCTTCCATCGATATCGCAAGAGGTCAAAACCTCGATACCGAATTTTTGATGGAATTTTTGGAAATTAATGGATTTGAACGACGCGATTTTGTGTTTGCACCCGGTGAATTTAGCATACGCGGGGGAATTGTTGATCTATTCAGTTTTGCCCATGAATTCCCTTTCCGGATAGAATTGGATGGCGATATCATCGAAAGCATCCGCACGTTTGATGTCAACGACCAACTTTCACTCAAAGAAATTGCCCATTTTTCGCTGCTCCCTAACATTCAAGACCAACGCGATGAAGAAACCACCATTTCAATTACCGACTACTTTGATCCTAAAACGCTGGTTGTTTCGTTTGATCTAAGCTTTCAAATCGAAGAACTAGGCAAAGCCTGGGAAAAAGCCCTCCAAATCCATCAAGAGGCCGTTGATTTTGGCAGAGAAATTATTCCCAAACACCCTAAACAAATCTGGAATACGCCCAAAGGCCTGATTTCGGCACTTGAGCCTTTCACACAAATACATAATAGTGGTGCGCGTCCCACCGGGAAAATAGAAATCATCGAGTTCCTGCAGCAGCCTCAACCACTGTTCAAAAGGAATTTTTCTATGCTCACCGAATGGATGCAATCCAACAAAACGGAAGGGCTAACCACGTTGGTGTTCAGTGAAAATAGTCGACAAATTGAACGATTGATCGCTATCCTCGCCGATACCCAGTCCCAAGTGACCTTTGATCCCGTTTACCAGGGTCTATCTTCTGGATTTGTGGATCGCGACGTAAAAATTGCATTTACCACCGAGCATCAGCTGTTCGATAAATACTATCGTCCGCGGGGACGACAAAAATATTCGTCTCAAACATCGCTCACTTTAAGAGAACTTAAACACCTCAAACCGGGGGATTTTGTAACCCATATCGATCATGGCATCGGCAGATTTGCGGGCCTTGAAAAAATGGATGTGCACGGGGTTAAGCAGGAAGTGGTGCGCATCGTTTATAAAGACAACGACCTACTTTATGTGTCGGTGAACAGTCTGCACAAAATAAGTAAATACACAGGAAAGGACGGTACACCCCCAAGTATGCACAAGTTGGGGAGTCCGCAGTGGGATAAGCAGAAAAAGGCGACCAAGAAAAAGGTCAAGGACATTGCGCGGGAGTTGATTGCTTTGTATGCCAAGAGAAAAGCGCAGCAGGGGTTTGCATTTGGGCCCGATAATTATATGCAGATGGAGTTGGAGGCGAGTTTCTTTTATGAGGACACGCCGGACCAAGCCAAGGCCGTGGAGGACACAAAACGAGATATGGAATCTCCCCAGCCTATGGACCGATTGGTTTGTGGCGATGTGGGGTTTGGAAAGACGGAAGTGGCGATGCGAGCTGCGTTTAAAGCCGTTTGCGATAGTAAGCAGGTCGCGGTGTTGGTGCCAACCACCATTTTGGCGCAACAGCATTATCGTTCTTTTTCGAAGCGATTTGCGGGCTTCCCGATTACCGTGGATTATATCAATCGATTTAAATCGGCCAAGGAACAGAAGGCCACATTGGATAAAGTGAAAGCGGGGAAAGTGGATGTGTTGATTGGAACGCATCGCATCTTGGGAAAGGATATCGAGTTTAAGGATTTGGGGCTGATGATTATCGATGAAGAGCAGAAGTTTGGGGTGGCGGCAAAGGAAAAATTAAAGGAATTTAAGGTGAATGTGGATGCATTGACACTCACGGCGACGCCTATTCCGCGGACTTTGCATTTCAGTTTGATGGGTGCTCGAGATTTGTCGATTATCAATACCCCACCGCCCAACCGACAGCCCGTACACACCGAATTACACATGTTCAACAAGGACTTAATTGCCGAGGCTGTTCAGCAAGAAATGGAGCGGGGCGGACAGATTTTCTTTGTTCATAGTCGGGTGAAGGACATTCACGAGATGTCGAGAATTATTGGCGATTTGGTGCCTGGATGTCGGGTTTCTGTGGCTCACGGTCAGATGGAAGGTCATGAATTAGAGGACGTGATGGTGCGTTTTATTGAGGGGGAGTTTGATGTTTTGGTCGCGACAACCATCATTGAGAGCGGGTTGGATATTCCCAATGCGAATACGATAATCATTAACAATGCGCACATGTTTGGTCTGAGTGATTTGCACCAAATGCGGGGTAGGGTGGGTAGAAGCAATACGAAGGCGTTCTGTTATTTGCTATCGCCTCCGGTTTCTGTTTTGAGTGAGGATGCGCGTAAACGGTTGCGCACGTTGGAGGAATATAGTGAATTGGGCAGTGGGTTTCAGGTTGCGATGCGGGATTTGGATATACGCGGTGCGGGGAATTTGTTGGGCGGAGAGCAGTCGGGCTTCATCAGCGAGATGGGGTTTGATATGTATCATAAGATTTTGGATGAAGCGGTGCGGGAACTGAAAAATGAAGAGTTTAATACTTTGTTTGATCAACCCGAGGATATCAGCAGCCGCGACTGTCAGATCGACACCCAATTCGAAATGCTCATCCCATCGGAATACGTCATCCAGACAGCCGAGCGATTGGCCTTGTACAGCGAACTATCGAACATCAATACAGAATTGGAATTGCAGCGATTTGCGAATAACCTAAAGGATAGATTTGGGAAAATTCCGAATACGGTGGCGGCATTGTTGGATACCGTTCGATTAAAATGGGCGGGCAAACAGCTAGGAATGGAAAAGATTGCGTTGGGGAACGGAGGGATGCGATGCTATTTTCCTGGCGATGCCAATGCTGCAGTGTATCACAGCGACAGTTTTGTGGCCATTATGGGTTTTGTTGCGAGTAATCCGAATAAATTTAGCGTAAAGCAAACGGATAAGGCTTTGATTGTTAGTGTGAAGGGAATAGAAACCGTGTTCGAGGCACTTCACGTATTGGGGGAGTGGGACTTGCATCGAACAGCAGAAATATAAAAATTTCAGTATGAATCACGCCAGAATAGCATTTGTTTTGTTACTTATTGGAATATCAAAATGGCTGCCATCGTACAGTCAAACACAGGTTATGACGAAAGGGGAATTTGCACACAATCCAGCGTTGAAATATCATCCGCTAAAGCAGGGTTGTCCTGGCACGCCTATTTCTAATGGCCGTTACTACAATCCAGATTACCCGTTTTTATTGACGTTCAAAGATGTCCGTAAATGGAAAAAACAAACCAATCCGTATTTGGAATTTAAGAAGACCGATACATTTCAGTTGCCAATTTCTAATGAGTTGGGTTGGATTAAAGACGATTCAATAGATGGTGTAGCTTGGTTAGGTCATGCTACCTTTTTTATCCGAATTGGAGGGAAGACATTAATAACTGATCCCGTATTTGGCAATGCTTCTCGGGTATTAAAACGATTTTCTACGTTGCCCGTATCGCCTGCGGAACTACCTGGAATGGATTATGTGTTGTTGAGTCACGACCATCGCGACCATATGGATTATAGTAGTATGCGTTTGTTGTCCAAATTGAATCCTATGGCGCAGTATCTCTGTGGTTTGTCAACGGCACCACTGCTAAAACGATTCAATCGCAATGGTAAGATCCAGGAGGCGGGATGGTATCAGCAGTATCAGTTGGATGATCAGACGATAAAGATTACCTATTTGCCCACGCGACATTGGTGTAGGAGATGGATAACGGATACCAACAAGCATTTGTGGGGGGCGTTTGTGATTGAAATAGGGGGCAAGGTGATTTATTTTGGTGGGGATTCAGGGTATGGAAAACACTATCTAGAAATGCGCGAACTGTTCCCACATATCGATATTGCTATTTTAGGGATCGGTGCGTATCAACCGGAATGGTTTATGGAGTCCAATCACTCCTCACCAGCAAAGGCGTATCAATCTTTTTTGGATTTGGGGGCGACATATATGGTGCCGATGCACTACGGGACGTTTGATTTGAGCGATGAACCCATCGGCGAGCCGGGTGAACGTTTGCTTTCAATAGCCACTGAAAATAAAATGACCCAGCGGGTATTGTTACCGGCACTGGGTCAGAATATATTGGGGATGATGCCCTGAACTATAACTTTCTAATTCCAGACTCTTCGATGATGATTTCCTTGGCTTTGTATAAAACGCCAACGGTTTGCTTGAAAGCCTTTTTACTCATTCCCAATTTCGACTGAATGAGATTTGCATCGGATTTATCGTGTAGTGCTAAAAATCCGCCCGCGGCTGTGATGGCCTCCAAAACGGTTTCTGACAAAGTACTTACTTTCTTATGCCCCATCGGGGTAAGCGATACGTCCACATGTCCATTTTCTCTAACCAATCGAACGTAGCCTTTTAATTGGTCGCCCATTTCGATTCGTTGAAAGACTTCGTTTTTGTAAATAATCCCCTGATGTTTTTGGTTGATGATTACCCGAAATCCAATTTCCGTTTCTTCAAAACACAATAGATCAACGGCGGTGTTATAGAGCAGGTTGACATCTGTCTTTTCGAGCCATTTGGAGATTTTTGTGCTGGCTAACAATCTGTCGGTGACTTCGTCGCGATATAAGTATGCAACGGTATGCTCTCCTTCCACCAATTTGCGATGTTGTTCTTTGAATGGGACGAATAGGTCTTTCTCCAAGCCCCAATCTAAGAAGGCCCCAATGCCTGTTGCCGAAACCACTTCTAAGCACGCAAACTGTCCGATTTCAATCATCGGAACAACGGTAGTGGCTGTTAAGCGGTCTTCGGAATCTCTAAAAATGAAAACGTTAATGACATCACCTTCAATGGCTTCTGACGGACAAAATTTGTTGGGTAGTAATACTTCTACTCCCATTTCATCAACCAAATACCAACCTTGTGGGGTATCGTGATGAAAGGTCAAATCAAGGAATAGGCCAGTCTGAATCATATCGTGCTACAAAAGTCGGGGTAAACTTTCACATTCACACGAAAATAGATGTTTATCTCAGTAGGGTGACACTTCCAGAAAAGTGTTGTAGTTCGTTTTCTGGGTTTTTAAAGGTAGCATCGTAGATATAAACGCCGCTCTGGCAAAGTTCTCCGTTCACAAAACCGTCCCACAGAGTTGCTTGATCTTTGGCTTCAAATATCTGTTGTCCGTAGCGATTGTAAATGAGAAGTCTGTAATTGCTCACGGTGAGGGGAGAGTACAACCCGAAGTAGTCGTTGGTTCCGTCTGAATTTTTTGGCGTGAATGCCGTTGGGAACCAGTAAAGTGGGATTGATTTTACCTTGATGCTCTTAGTGATCGTGTCAGGGCAACCGTATTGATTATCAGCGATCAACGTGATATTGTAGTTGCCATACATTTTGTATATGTGCTGAGGATCTCTCACCAGGTCGTAGTAGCCATCTCCAAAATCCCAAGACCATTTTGTATCAATTTTAGAGTTGTTGGTAAATGCAACATTTTGCGTCATTAATGGGATATAGGGGTCGTATTTGAAACTAGCAATGGCCCGAGGATAAACTCTCAAGTTTTGGGCATTGGTATCACGACAGCCGTAGCTATTAATTACAATTAAGTTGACTTTATAAGTACCAGAGTCGGGGTAAAGAATGTTCTCATTTCGTTGACCTGATTTTCTGCCGTTGCCGAAATCCCATTTGTATGTGCTAATGGTTCCTATGCCAGCGGTTGATGCGTTTGCGAACGGGAACATCAGATCTTCACAATCTGGTTTAACCATAAAGTAGGCGTAGGGCTTGTTTGCAATGAAAAGAGTCCGGATTATTGTGTCTTTACATAGGTTGCTATTATATACGATATATCGCACGGTTGGATAACCCGCCGATCCATAAAAGTGTGTCGGACTTTTTCCCGCTGTGGTTGTTCCATCACCAAACCACCAATATTCTTTGGCAAGGAATCCACTGCCTGGGGCTGTGAGTGATGTAAATTTAACGATTTCGTTTTCGCAGGTGTCTTCCACAACGTAGTTGGCTTGTGGTGCGCCTAGAATGCTGACATTGTTAAACGTAGTGTCCTCACAACCATTTGCAGCGCGGACAATCAATCGAACTTTATAATTTCCAGCGGGGGAATAATGTCCAACCGTTGAATCACCACTTCCTTTGTTGCCATTGCCATAATCCCATCGCCATTGAATAAGGGTGTCATCTACTACGGTTGATTTATCTGTAAATAGAACAGAGTCTTTTTCGCAAACGCCATAGGAGGCGAAATTCGCAATAGGACAGGGTGTGGTATCGCTCAATGTCCAAGTGCCAGAGAATTTTTGACCTGTGTGAATGAGAAGTGTATTTTTTGATGCAATAACTCTTGATTGTACGGGGTAACTCCATTTGTTGGATGCGGCCACCCAGTTAATGGCTCCCATGTTTGATTCTTGAATGGTGTTGGTTCCTGTGTTATGTTCGGGGTCTAAGTATGAAAATCCGAGACTGATTTCTGGTTTCGTGCTGTAACCACCATCATTAATAATCCAAAAGCGATCGAGCATTCTCCGCGCATTTTCGGTATTGAATTCATTTTTTACGTTATTCACACCCGTTGGCATGGGTCGATTGTTTGGTAAGGAAATCGTGGGTGTTGGATAGGTAGCAATTGTAACATAGGCACTGTCCTTGGTTTGAAGTCCTACATTTTTTACGTTGTAATCAAACGGAATGTTAGCGCCGGTGGCAGATTGAAATGGTACAGTATATTGGGGCCCGGCTCCAGCATCGCGAATATTCCACTGAACATATCCATAACCAATGGATGGGAACGACTCGGATACAATACCACCGGTAGTTTTAGTAATTGCTGTTTCGGATCTATTATTAACGATTAAGGTTCTGCCGTTTAACTGAAGTTGTCTTGAAAATAGGTTGAGTTTCCCAATTCCACCACCGGAATGACCTCCACCGACAAGTATATTTACTTGCATAGATGGATTTGCGCTACATAGTAGGTCAAGGGCTGGAAAAGCGGTGATGGCGGTACCTTGGAATTGCTGTGCAGCTCCATTTAGGGTAACGCGGCCATTGTTGTTCATGAAGATGGCCCCCGCTGAATTGTTGATCCAGTTGCCAGTAAAGAACAGATTCACATCGCCGTTAAAAATCAATCTGGAAGTGCCTCGTGCCTCGTAATTACCATTGGTCCCAGAAATGACAATAAAACTCCCCGTGTTGGCTACCACATAGGCACCGTTATGCACCCATCCCTGACCGTAGAGGAGGGTTGAGGCCAATAATGCTAACGATAGCAGTAACTTTTTCATCGTTTCTGTTTAGAGCGGATTATTTTTTGTTCTGCAATTCTGTGATGGCTTTTAGCAAAGCTTCGTTTTGTTTCTTCAACAATTCGATTTGGGCTTGTTGTTCTTGAATGGCTTTAACCATAGGAACCACAAATTCGCTATATCTCAAACCGTAAAGGTCTGTTTCTGATTTTGCTTTGTCTACACCAGAAAAGTCGTAACCGATTTCATTCGCTGCTTTTTCGACATCCTGTGCTACGAATCCTGAATATCTAACGCCAACGTTGGGGTTGTTCTCGTTTGTTGCTGGAGCATCGGCGGATCCCGGTTTTAATATCTTATTTAATCTGTCGAAATCAAAATTGTATGTAACTGGTTGAAGTTTTAAAATGAAATCTAAACCAGGTACATTTTGTTGGATATTGGTTTTATATCGTCCATCTGATAAGTTGGTCCATGCGGCAAATCCGCCAATAGAGGTTACGAAGTTGTTGCCAATACGTACTTGGTTACTGGCTGTTGTTACTGCTTGGTATCCAACAGCAGTTGCATTGGTATTGGTGCCGCCAGTAAAATCTGGGCCAGCCTGGAAGCCTATGGCGGTATTATTGCCTCCTGATGTTACCTGTGAAAGTGCTTGATATCCTATTGCTGTATTGTTATTTGCAGTAGATAAATTATTTAATACATCGTAACCCAACGCTGTATTATTTCCAGCTGTAGTGGAATTTGGCATGGCAGCGTAACCAATGGCAACGTTAAGGTTGCCCGTTGTGTTGTTGTCTAACGATTGATATCCCATTGCGGTATTATATGAGCCACTGGTGGTCCTAAACATGGATTGATATCCAATTGCGCTATTTCTTCCAGTATTTGCATTTGTATTATTAAAGGCTCTAAGGGCCTGAGCGCCAACGGCAACATTGAATTCTAATGCTGTCGCCGAAAGTAAGGATTCAAAGCCCAACGCTACATTGAGGTTTCCTGTAGTATTCGCATTTAATGATAAATCACCCATGGCTATATTCTGACTTCCAGAAGTTAATGAAACAGCGGCGGGGGCTCCCACTGCAACGTTATTTACGCCCGAAGTATTTGCAGTTAAGGATTTGAAACCTACAGCAGTATTATTACTTGTGCTGGTGCTAGCTGCTAAAGTTTGAAAACCGATGGCGGTATTGTTTCCACCTGTAGTATTGGCTAATAAAGCGTCTGACCCTAAGGCGGAATTGTTTGAACTGGTGGTTGATGCAATTAATGCACGACTTCCCACCGCTACGTTATCGGATCCTGTGGTTGCAGCCTTTAAAGCATTAAAACCATCAGCCAAGTTTCGATTTCCTGTAGTATTTGCTGATAACGCTTCCGAGCCATTTGCCGTATTGTTAATTCCCGTTGTATTTTTTGCAAGGGTATTGTAACCAACAGCGGTGTTATCGCTAGCAGTGTTCGTTGTGTTTAATGCATTGGCGCCAACGGCGGTGTTGTTATTTGCAGTAGTCCCTGCGTTTAAGGATCTGGTTCCCACCGCGGTGTTATTTGCTCCTGTGGAGTTTGACTGTAACGCCACAAAACCCAGAGCCGTGTTATTGTAACCTGACGTGTTCGAAAACAATGCTTTGCTACCCACAGCGGAGTTGAATGAGGCTTGTCCTGCAGCTGCGGATGTCCCATTGTTAAATAAGGCAGAATCACCCACCGCAACCAAATTGCCGCGAATCGTGTTATTGTATAACGCCGCTACACCGATAGCCACGTTTGAGTATCCGGTCGTATTTTTATACAACGTTGAATATCCAACTGAAGTATTGTTATCCCCCTTGGTTGTGGTATTGATTAAGGCATAGGCACCCATGGCCGTATTGTAATTTGAGCCGTAACTTGTGTATAAAGATTGGAATCCGCTGGCCGTATTATACGAGCCAGAAGTATTTACCCCCATGGAGTACATTCCCGATGCCGTATTACCTGCACCACTGCTGTTGTAAACCAAAGAGTAAAAACCGTAAGCACAGTTATAGTAACCATTGCCGTTGTAAAGCATTGATGCATATCCTATAGCAGTGTTGTAGTTTCCGGTTTGGTTGTAACTCATCGAATACATACCGATGGCAACGTTGTAGTATGAATTATAGCTTTGTTTCATTGCCTCAAAACCAATACCGATGTTGCCATAATTGAATTGCCCCGTTTCCATTACCCGTTGCCCCAATCCAATATTGTAACTACCAGATCTATTCCCCGACATGACTTTTGGTCCAATGGCGATATTCTCGATCCCTTGGGTACTTCCTGTTGCTCCAATTCCGTTGGAGGATAATGCATATTGTCCTATCGCAATAATATCACCCTTGTTGTTTGCTGCTTTCTCTAAAGCGCTCAGCCCGATAGCAATATTTTGGGCGCCATTTGATGTGTTATTTGCATCGGTACCGAAAGAAATATTGTCGTTTTTTGGACTAATTTCTCCGGCCCATTTATTATTTACTCTAAATCTAAGTGCTTTGTTGTCTTGGGTTCCCAAGAAATGCTTGGTATCGTCTGTTCCTTTGTTTCCCATGATTCTCCAACTCCACAGAGTGTCTGTTTTGTTTAAGAAGTTTGTAGCAATTGTTGTCGCCGCTATGATTTGTCCTTCGGAATTCACAGTAACCACAGGAATAGAATCCATGGCTCCATATTTTCTTGCAGTAACACCTGTTGGTTTTAATGCAACGGTTCCTTTTCCTTGAATATAACCGCCTGTCAAACCTTTTCCGAAAGTGATTGAACGCATCACGGGTACCCATTTGGTGTTTTCGTAGTACCATAAACCCACGGTATCGTCCGTTTGATATACCAACAATCCATTGGCTGGTGTTGCGATTAGGCTTTTTTGAGCTTTGGACAATCTGGGGATGAGTAAACCTTTATTACTCGTTGCAATATCCAACATGGCCGAAGGGTCTGGATTGGCTCCGGTTTCATTGATACCCACGTTTTGGGCATTCGCGGAGAACTGTGTTCCGATGGTAAAAATAAAAACAAATACAATTTGTTTGAGTATGCGTTTATTCATAGGATTATTTTGGGTGCTAATATACAAATTTTTTGATAAAAGCAAAATGGTGCGTTATTGTTTCGCTTGTTTTATCTATTTTTTAGGATAAAAGGATGCCAATAATTTAAGCCCATCGTTAAGGGTTCTATTTTTTGATTTTTTCTTGATGGGTGGGCTAAAGTCGCTAATGCAAAAAAAATGTGCTCGTAAATTACTATAATTGGTTTTCTAATTCACTTCACCTTAATTTGTGAGTAATATGAAAAAGAACTTTATTACTATGGGAAACATAACCCTTGGAATCGTGGCAAGCATCGCCTTGATTTCTATTGCTAGCTGCGGTGATGAGCCACTACCTACACCAGCGCCTTCATCTACCGAATTGATTTGCAAAGGCAAATGGGAAATTGCTTCCTTACCAATTGAACCGGCACTTGATTTGGGTGGGGGAGTGAAATTGAAGGATTATACTCAAATGTTGCAAGATTGCGAAAAGGACAATTTTTATGCATTTAAAGCCGACAATACCTATACATTGGACGAGGGATTATTAAAGTGCAATCCAGCGGATGCGCAAACCAAGCCTGGTGTTTGGAGCTTGAGTGCCGATGGCAAGATCTTTACATTGGATGGTGAAAAAGCGACCTTGGTTTTGATTGATGACAATAACTTGCATTTCAGAAGAGATAGTTTCTTACAGAACAGCAGTCTTACAATGAAATTCCGCAAAAGACCTTAGTCGTTTCGTTTCATGCGATAGAGAAAAAGCGGGGCGCGAGAGCGCCCCGCTTTTTCTTTGTATACACTCTAACTTGATTCGTCGTATTCAACAACCGCCTCGATCGCAATAAAACTCCTCATCCAATTTCTGTTGAGCTCATCGTGAAATGCTATGAATCCCCCGAAAGCACATTCATTATAGGATTTGGCACTTTAAATCCTATCGCCTATCTTTGCACTGCAAATAACCATACCTATTTCTCTCTTAATTCGTTATTTGCATGTCAACCCAAAACAATTCCAAAATCGCCCTAGAAGGACTCACATTTGATGACGTTCTTGTTGTTCCACGTTACTCTGAGGTATTGCCTCGCGACGTAAATACATCGGTTCAATTGACCCGCAACCTGCGCCTCAATATTCCTATCATGTCGGCCGCAATGGATACCGTTACCGAAAGCGGAATGGCCATCGCCATCGCTCGTGAAGGCGGAATTGGCATCATTCACAAAAATATGACCATCGCCCGTCAGGCCGAAGAAGTCAAAAAAGTGAAACGATCTGAAAGTGGGATGATTATGGAGCCGGTGACATTGGCTGCCGATGCGGTTTTGCGAGAAGCCGTTAATTTGATGCGCGATCACAAAATTGGTGGAATCCCCGTGGTAAACGAAAAGAATCAGCTGGTGGGGATCATTACCAACCGCGATTTGCGTTTCGAAAAGGATTTGGAGAAGAAAGTCAGCGATGTAATGACCCGAGAGAATCTGATCACAGCGGCGTTAGGGACTGATTTGAAAGGGGCTCAGGAGATTTTAGAGAAATATAAAATTGAGAAGTTGCCTATTGTTGATGGCGACAATAAACTGGTGGGATTGATTACTTTTAAGGATATTCAAAAGGTAAAAAACTATCCCAAAGCCTGTAAAGATGCTCACGGTCGTTTGGTTGTGGGTGCCGCGGTAGGTGTTACTGCCGATACATTAGAGCGTGTTAGCGCGTTGGTTGCAGTTGGCGTTGATGTCATTGCGATTGATACTGCCCACGGTCATTCCAAAGGTGTGCTCGATGAAGTTAAACGTGTAAAAACGGCTTTCCCTCAGCTGCAAATCATTGCGGGTAACGTTGCAACGGGAGCGGCTGCGAAGGCCTTGGCCGAAGCAGGCGCGGACGCTGTGAAAGTAGGTGTTGGACCAGGTAGTATTTGTACCACTCGTATTATCGCAGGTATTGGTATGCCTCAATTGACAGCTTTAATGGAAGCGGCTCAAGCCCTTGAAGGTACAGGCGTTCCTGTGATTGCAGATGGTGGAATTCGCTACAGCGGGGATATCGTAAAAGCTCTTGTTGCAGGCGCCAATGTCATTATGGCCGGCGGATTGTTTGCTGGAACCGAAGAAGCACCAGGTGAAACAACATTCTTTGAAGGACGTAAAGTGAAAGGCTATCGCGGAATGGGTAGCATCGAAGCGATGAAAGACGGTTCTAAGGATCGCTATTTCCAGGATGCCGAAGACGAGGTGGCTAAATTGGTCCCCGAAGGCATCGTGGGTTCTGTGGCATACAAAGGACAAGTGTCCGAAGTGTTGTATCAATTGGTAGGTGGAATTCGTGCAGGGATGGGTTATTGTGGTTCGGCTACGATTGATGAATTGCAGACGTCGATGTTTGTTCGCATCACCAATGC
>Ga0209597_1001128_pt1 | contig 17479 bp, 16 predicted proteins | sample M_140625_MF_Meta_FD_187316 | JGI IMG/M metagenome (GOLD analysis project Ga0209597, IMG submission 187316) | Freshwater microbial communities from Lake Montjoie, Canada to study carbon cycling - M_140625_MF_MetaG (SPAdes) (version 2) | ecosystem: Environmental > Aquatic > Freshwater > Lake... | reverse complement strand
CTCCTGCGCCTCTGTCGCATGGCGCTGGGCCACAGGCTGGACTTCGGACGGATGAGTCGGCGCGGATACTTGGTAAGGGCTGTGCGTATCACGCTCCTGCGCGAAGCTAGGATCGGGTTGTTTCTCTGGGTACGCAGGAGCGGTGGCCTCAGCTTCAATCACGCTGGTTGAAGGGGGCGTCTTCGCCTTCTTCGCCCGGGGCTGAACCGCTTTTTTTGCTGGAGACGCCTCGGGTTCAACTCCTGAGGTGATATCCGCTCCAGGAGAGGCGGCTTCCTCCTTGACCGAGATCTTCACCCTTCGCGCTTTAACGGCTACAGGCTTAGCCGCGAAAAAACTGGCGGCTCCTGCCGGTTCCCCAGCCGAGTCTGGAGAAGCAATGATAGGGGCGGCCTCACCTGCGGGGAGAACTTTACCGGTGGCTTTCGCTGTCTTCGCGGTCTTCAGGGCCTTGGGTGCTTTGGGTGCTTTGGGCTCTGGAACGTCGCTCGCATCCTTGGAAGCTTTCACAGTTTTGGAAGCTTTAGGGGCTCTCACGGTTTTTGAGGGCGCAGATGGCTGTGCGGCCTCTGGAATTTCTAGGGTGGGCTCTATCATTTGAAAAAAACGGTCGATAAAAAAGGGGTAGAAAGAAGGGGATGGGGAGCAGAGAGACGGGGAGGGAACGGGTGTGGAAAATTATGGGAGAAGACCGAGTTGCAACCGGCTAGAACGCGGGAACGGAAGCTTAGCTGAACTGCGACATCTCTGAAGGCGCCGACACTTGATACCATCTATTTGAGTTTTCTGGACGATTCAAAAGACCTCAGCACCTGAGAGCGCGGAGCCCCAGCTCCGCAATGCCTGTCTGAGCTTTTGGAGCGTCAAAGCGGAGCTGGGGCTCCGCGGTCCCGGGAAAGAAGGACCAGTTTTCTTCAAGATTTGGCATGACAAACATTTGTTCGAAAATGAAGAACCTGAAATGACAACTCGAATGACAGCTGAAATGACGAACCGTTCCAAAGGCCGTATCTACTCCACTATTAAAGCGGCTCAAAACGCATAATCCTATTTGAAACGAACACTAGGGTCTCAATAGCGAGGCAGGGCAGACAGGACAAAAAGAAGCGTGAATACGGAATAAGCAACTGGAAAAATAAACTTACGAAAACAAGAAATTTGAGAGAAAGCCCGCGGTTCCAACGGAAAGACGGCCTCCAATTCCAAGGCCATAGTCCCTGTCACAAGGCCCTGTCACAAAGGATAATGTCAATCGAACCACAGGCCTCACCTTCTAAGAGACGTACACTTTCTTAAACCAAAGCATCAATTCAAAAATTAGCTCGGGCGCCTAGACTGTGAGATGGGGTTGAACGGAAGATATCACTCAGATTTCAGGAAAATGAACAGGGTCAGCCTAACATCGAACGAACCATAAGTTCGCTCAGTCCAATCAGCTGACCCAGTTGACCCAGTTCTTTTAAGTCCACGCGCGCACAATTTCGCGCACAATTTCGAGCACTATTTGTACTAATCGTGAAGTTCGCGCAGTAAACAAATGATGCTCTTCTGCGAATCTCACGCGGGGCCAAACTTTCCGGAACTACGTTTCACGAACTTTTCCCGAACTTTTCCCAACTTTTCCCGAACTTTGCTTCAGCAGCGTCACTCCACCTCACGGCTGACGACTGGAACTTCCCACAGCTCAATTCTCCGGTCAAATAAAAAGATTACTTCGCTCGCGGGTGAAACTTGTGATGAACGGCTTTCAGGCGCTGACGGTCGACATGCGTGTAAATTTGCGTAGTCGCGATATCCGCGTGACCCAACAATTCCTGGATGATGCGCAAATCCGCGCCGTTCTCCAACAAATGAGTCGCGAAAGAGTGCCGCAACAAATGAGGGTACACGCCCTTGGAAAGGCCTGCAATTGAGGCTATTTGCTTGGCCAACTGCCAAATCCGGTCAGGGGTGAGCGCATGGCCGCGAACTGACAAGAAAACATGGCTCTTCGTATGTTTGCGCACCAAGCCCGGGCGCTCACCGAGCAGATACGCCTGCAGCGCCTCGGCTGCCTTGTGCCCCACCGGCACCAGTCGCATTTTGTCTCCCTTCCCCGTGACCCTCATAATTCGGACGTCCAAATTCAGGTGCTCCAGCCGCGCCCCGCACAATTCAGAGACGCGCAACCCGCACGCATAAAGCGTCTCGAAGATCGCTCGGTTACGAAGTCCCAGCGGCGCATCGTTCTGGCAGGCGTCCAGTAAAATCTCCACTTCTTGTTGGTTAAGAGTTTCCGGCAAATACGTTTCCAACCTTGGAAGCGGGAGCAACTCTGCGGGGTCTTTTGGAACGCGCTCGCGGCGGTGCAGCCAGCGGAACCAAATTTTGAGTGCCACGACGTTCAGCTTAAGGGAGGCGGCCGCAAATCCCGCGCGCTTACGGCTTTCCAGAAAACCAGTGAGATGCGCCCGCATCACCTCAACGACAGCAGATATTTGATGGGCGCCTGCGAGCCATTTCGCAAAAGCCTCCAGCGAAAGTCTCGTGGAGAGTTGATAATGCTCCGACAAGCCGCGCTCGGTGGCCAGATGAATGATGAAGTCTTCGATGTCGGTCTGCATAACGCGCGGTGAAAGACGCTAAACCACGGGGAAATCATCTGTATCACCAATGGAAACAGCGTCTTTTACACGGTGCTTCAAGCGGCCGGACTTGGGGCTTTTTTCACGCGGTTGCTTGAGGAACTCGCTAATGATCAGCGCCAAGCGCGGCCCCACGCCCTCAACGGCTTCGATTTGCGCCAAGGTTGCTCGACGCATCCTAGCGACGGACCCGAAATGCTTTAACAGCTTCTGTTTACGCTGTGGCGTTACGCCCTGACACTTGTCCAGAGCACTCTCGGAAACGCGACGTTTCAGCAGGAGTTGATGGAAGGTATTAGCGAAGCGATGCGCTTCATCACGAATGCGTTGCAGCAAACGGAGTGAACCGCTCTCCTTCGGTAACACTAGAGGATGCGAATGATTCGGGCGGTAAATTTCCTCGAACTGTTTGGCCAGTCCTATGATCGGAATATGATGGAGGCCAAGTTTTTGCAGCTCTTCCATTGCAAAGGAAAGCTGCCCTTTACCGCCGTCCACAACGATCAAATCCGGCAAACTCACCTTGAATCGACGCGCTGCATCCTCCTGCGGCTCTTGATTTTCAGAATAGTCTACGCTGGAGTCTGTCTCCCGCACTCGAGCCGCTCCTTCCCGCAGTACACGCGAATAACGGCGACGGACGACCTCCGCCATGCTCGCAAAATCGTTTTGACCATCCGTGGAGGTGATGCGGTAGCGGCGGTAGCTAGCGCGATCGGGGACGCCATCACGAAAGCAGACCATGGAGGCGACAATGTGTGTAGACGAGATATTCGAGATGTCGAAGCACTCCATGTGACGCGGCGGCTTGTGGAGACCGAGCGCGTCCATCAAACCGGCCATGTCGTCCTCCGGTCGCACGGTTCCTGGTAGCGAAAGGCGCGTGAAGCGGCGCGTGGGTTTGGTGGTGGTACGCAGATCAGTGAGCATGTTACGCAATTCGGCTGCCCGCTCGAAGTCCAACGCGGCGGCTGCTTTGTGCATTTCTAATTCGAGTTCGCCCAACAACTCTTTGGAATGTCCCTCCAGAAAACCCGCCGCCATTTCCACCCTTTCCGCGTACTGTTGAGGGCTCAAATCCGACAGCTTTTGCGGTACCTGATAAGTCACACTACGCAACTCACGGGGCGTCGGATTACCACGTCCGAAAGTGAGTACGCCGAATTTTTTGCGCAAGAAGGCGAGGGTTTGGCGCAGCGCTCCGGAATGTGCGTAAGGCCCGAAATAACGAGAGCCATCCTCGGTGCGAAGCCTAGTGAGGCGAAAGCGGGGCCAATCTTCACGAGGATCAACCTTAACAAGGAGGAAGCGTTTGTCGTCGCGGAAGGAAATATTATAGCGAGGACGGAATTCCTTAATGAGCCGACCTTCGAGCAAAAGGGCCTCGGGCTCGGTATGAACGGTGTGCCACTCCAAATCCCAGACGGCCTCCAAAAGGGCGCGCGTCTTGGGATCGGCAGTCTGCCGTTTTGAAGGCATAAAGTATTGAGAGGCACGCCGTTTGAGGTCTCGAGCTTTTCCCACATAAATCACCCTGTGGAACCGGTCGCGCATGATGTAAACGCCGGGTTTGTGGGGCAAATTGCGCAGCTTGGGCCGGAGATCGGGGCGTTGTGGCGCTGAGCTTTGCGGCGTAGAGGACGGGGCGGAGTCGGGTTCGGCCATCGGCGGCCATTTTCACCTGAAACTCGCTTTGGCTCAAGAGCGTCTTTGCATCGGGTTGGACAAACGCGGAGCGAGAGAGCGCCTTAATCGCGAAAAACCGTCGTGCGATTCCCCCGTACCAGAACTCGTTCTGCCAAGTGATAACGCAAGCCGCGCGCGAGGGCGAGGCGTTCGCAATCGCGCCCGAGACGAAGTAGATCCTGTTCAGAGTGAAAGTGTTCCACTCGAACCACCTCTTGCTCGATAATAGGACCCTCGTCCAAGGCAGGCGTCGCGTAGTGGCAAGTGGCGCCGATCAACTTCACTCCGCGTTGATGCGCTCGCTGATAAGGATTAGCGCCGACAAAAGAGGGTAAGAAACTGTGATGGATATTCAGCACTCGGGAAGACCACCGGTTGCATATGTCCTCGGGTAAAATTTGCATATAGCGCGCCAGCACCACGAGATCCGCAGCACTTTCGCGCCACAGCATTTCGATCTGCTCAAAAGCCTCCTCACGGTTCTCGCGGGAAACCGGAATGCAATGAAAGGGAATGTTTTCTCGCTCCACTAGCGGCCTCAGGGTGTCGTGGTTAGCGATGACGCAGGGGATTTCAAACGCGAGTTCACCGGAACGCCAGCGCCACAGCAAGTCGGCAAGGCAATGGCCCAGTTGGCTAACCATTAACACGACCTTCGGACGCGCTTCGGAGGGGCGCAGAGACCACTCGGCTTGCAGTTCCATCCCGATAGGAGCAAATGCGTTACGCAATTCCTCTAACCGGCAGCGCAAGGTCTGGGTTTGAATTTCCATGCGAGCAAAAAACCAGGCGTCCTGAGCGTCCGTAAACTGGTGGACTTCCGTAAGGTTCCCGCCCCACTGGGCGATAAAGTTGGTGATTCTCGCCAATAAACCGACCTTATCGGGGCAGGAGATTTTCAACAACGTGGTTTGCATTCCGCCATTGCTGACACAATTTCGGGCCACTCTGGAAAGTAATTTTTGATATTCGGAGGGCAACGAAGGTAGATTAGCGCGGGAAATCAGTTGGATTTTCCTTCCAAACTCAGAAGCCTTCTTAAGCCGATGTCCGCCACCCAATCCACCATGCTCGCTTTGGGCACGCACGCGCCCGCTTTCACGTTACCGGATGTAGAGACCGCAACGCTGCGCAGCCTTGAAGACTTCGCGGGCTCACGTGCGTTGCTGTTGGTGTTTTTGTGCTCCCACTGTCCTTACGTGCTGCACGTGGCCCCAGCGCTCGCTCAGATTGCGCGTGATTACGCCAATGCTTCCTTGGCGATTGTCGGGATCACGTCCAACGACACAGAGCAATACCCGCAGGATGCGCCGGCACCAACCGCCCGTTTTGCAGCCAAGCAGGGACTTTCCTTCCCTATTTTATTCGATGAAACCCAGCGTGTAGCTCAGTCTTATTCAGCTGCCTGCACTCCCGATTTCTTTCTTTTCAATGAGCACCGCGCCCTCGCTTATCGCGGGCAGATCGACGAATCACGCCCCATGCGCGGTCCGGATCGGCCAGGAAAGGGCGTCTGCGACGGAGCAGATCTCCGAGCGGCGATCGACGCGGTGTTGGGCGGGCGGCCTGCGCCTGAGTTGCAGAAGGCGAGCATCGGATGCAGTATTAAGTGGAAGGCGGAAAATGAACCTTCGGGTGTCTGGCATTAGTGGAAACCAAGAAACGTGAACCATGGCGCAAGACGTTGTTTATTTTGATCTAGAAACCCAGCGCTCGGCCAACGATGCGGGCGGTTGGGACAAAAAGCGGGAGATGGGAATGTCCCTTGGCGTGACGTATTCCACGAAGTTGGAGGAGTATCGAATTTACGGAGAAAAGGACGTACAGGCGCTAGTGGAGCAGTTGATGCGAGCGGATTTAGTGGTGGGCTTTAACGTGATCAATTTTGATTACGAGGTGCTTGCTGCCTACACGGTGTTGGACTTGGCGCATACTGCACGCACGCTAGATTTAATGGTGGAGGTGGAAAAAACGCTCGGCCACCGACTCGGTCTGGACGCCATCGCCACGGCGACACTCGGCATTGGAAAGACGGCCGACGGGTTGGACGCCATTAAATGGTGGAGAGAGGGGCGTTTGTTGGAAATCGCCGAGTACTGCTGTTTTGATGTAAAATGCACGAAGCTCGTACATGAATATGGTGTTGCAAACAAAGAGCTTAATTACGTAGATCGCTTCCGCAACCGGCGCACCGTCGGCGTCAGTTGGAGCTGAAGACGAGGGGCGCCGGTCAAATCAGTTGCATCGGAGCAGTCTTTTGCCTTGCTCCGGAGCCTCTTAATGCGTACGGGCTGAGGGTGGAGATGCGTCGCATGCGGTGCATTTCCTACGGATTGGGCGTCGCAGCCAGTCCGAAATGGAGCCGCCGCCTAGAAGAGTCCGGGGGGCGCACTGCGAAACAGCCTAAACAAGGATCCGATCGGCAGCTCCCCGGAACCGGATCCCCACCAGTCCCAAGCCATACAAATCCAGCAGTATCGAGTTAATCAGCGAATCCGCGCGCGCGAAGTACGCGTGATCGTCGCAGCCTCCGGTCAGCAGTTGGGAATCTTGAAAATTCAAGACGCCCTTCGCGCCGCCCAACACGCAGGGTTAGACCTCGTCGAGGTCGCGCCCACCGCCGTACCACCCGTTTGTCGAATCGTAGATTTCGGAAAGTTCAAGTACGAGATTTCCAAGCAGGACAAAGAGAAAAAGCAGGCCACTAGCAAGCTTAAGGAAATCAAGTTCCGCGTGAACATCAGCGAGCACGATTACGAAACCAAACTGCGCCACGGCGAAGAATTTCTCGATAAGAGCAACAAAGTGCGCGTCCAGCTTCAGTTCCGTGGCCGTGAAAACGCGCACAAAGAGTTGGGGATGATTTTGATGCACCGCATCAGCGCCGATCTTTCCACCATGGCCAACGTGGAACAGCCTCCCAAGCTCATGGGCCGTGCCATCACCATGACCCTCGCACCGCTCCCCGCTAACAAGCGCAAGCGCAAGTTCGCGAAAATGGAATTCCTCCCTGAAGATCCTGAATTGGATCACGACGAACACGAGGACGAGGGCGAAGACGCGGAAAAGCAAAGCGCCGAGGCCTAAGCTCCGCGTGTTTCGCCCCAGTCACCAGCCCCGCCCCGCCAACAGCCCAACCTTAGACTCCGTTCCCCTGACCTTATGACCCACCATTTGTACACCCTCACCTCCATGCTCCTACTCGGCGCGGCCATTGCAAGAGCCGAGGTTACCTACGAATTCGTCCCAAACTTCATCACACCCCCTGCCGGTCTGGAAACCATCGGCAACGGCCATGGTGAAGTTCAAGTCGACTCTGCTGGACACATTTACGTGAGCGTCGAAGGTCAGGAAAAGGGCGGACTCCAAGTCTATTCCCCAGATGGAAAGTACCTCAAACATCTGCCGCTCCCAGCGACTTTGCACGGGTTTTCTATCCGCAAAACAAAGGATGGTGAGTTCATTTACGCGGCGGTACTTAGCCAACAAAAGGTCATCAAGGCGTCTTTGGACGGGCAAATTCTACTGGAAATCCCAAAGGAATCCTTCCCTGCTGAAATCGCCCGCCCAGTGAGCGTTACTCTTAAGGACGGGAAAGTGTTACGAGGGATCAATCCCTCGGATCAGGGCGAGTTTCTCACGTTCACCCTACCGGGAGGCGAGACGCAAAAGGTGGCTAAGTCGGAGATTGCAAAGAAATGCACTGTGACATTGGCCAACGGGAAAAAGGAAGAGGGCATCAATCCCGTGAAAGACGAAACCGGCGTCACTCTGAGTATCGGAGGCAAATCCCGGAAAATTGCGTTCAGCGATATGGCGCAAAAGGATGGCAAGCCCGCTTTTGTGGAAGCATCCTCTGAAACGCGCGGCGGTCTGAAGCTGACGTCTGCTGATGTGGCCTCAAACGGTGATATTTACGTGGTGGACGGCTACGGTACGTCGTGGATTTTTGTTTTCGATTCGGCTGGGAAGTTTAAGAAGCAGTTCGGCGGGCCGGGCGAGCCGTTCAAGCTGGCCAACTGTCACAAGATCCACATCGATACGCGGTTCCAACCGGAGCGTGTGTTTTTGTGCGATCGCGGGAATAAGCGTATCATGCACGCGACTTTGGAGGGCGAGTTGATGGGCGTCATCGCGACGGAGTTGCGCAATCCGAGTTCCGCGTCGTTTCACGGCGACAAAGTGTGTATCGCAGAGATCGCAGGACGCGTATCTGTCTGGGACAAAGAAGGTAAGATGGTCGCGGCGCTGGGCACCAACGACACCCCAGGCCAGACCAACACCCCCAAAGTTCCCCCAGCGGATTGGAAGGACAACGTCGTAACGTCCCCACATGGCATTACGTTTGATGCCAAAGGGAATATTCTCGAAACGGAATGGAATACTTTCGGGCGGGTGCTGCGTTGGAACGTGAAATGAGCAGAGGCTGGCCCTGTGTGGGTGCGGGTTTAATGATCCCGATAGTTGCGGCGCTGCTGATTTTTCTCCCGCAACTTGCAGAGGCACACTCGGCGGACGTGCTCCTTGCCAGGTTGCGTCTTCAGGATGGGCCGGAGGTGACGTTGCAAGTCACCGCCGATGTTCAGGGCAGTCCTTGGTTGCGCCACGCCCCCAACCCGGTGGAAGTACTCGGCGCGGGGTTGCGCATCGTGCTTCCCAGCGGACGAAGTTTTTCACTGAGCGAACTTGGGAAACCCAAGATTACGTTACATCAGGGCTTTGAACCACCGTCGCCTGTCGCCGTTACGTTCGACCCCGGCGAGGTTGTTCCCGAACTGCTCACGGCCACTTGGATCTGGCGGCCAAGCGAATCCCCGTTGCGTCTTGAAGTGCCGCTGGGGAATCCGAACTCCGTATTGTTCTGGAAAACTGCGCCCGGCACCGAAGAGCCTTCTTTGGGATGGCAAATCTTGGTCAGCGGCGATCAATCGCGGGAAGTCAGCTTGCCCGCGCCGCTTTCTCCATTACATTGGAACTGGATGGCGTACACGGCGGTGATCGTGGCCGGGGGCGGATTGCTACTGCAGGGGGCGCTCCTCTTCCTTCGAGTACGCAGGCATTTTACCAGAAGGTCGCAATCGCAAGCTACAAGTCCCGACCGGATCGAATCATGATAGCGCGCGCCCTTCTTTATTCCCCCCTTTTGTTGCTGGTGGGGTGTGCACAAATGGTAAACCCCGCGTCGCGCAGTACGGTTGCCAAGCTCCAGCGCAGTTCCGTCCTTGCAGATCCCAAGGAGTTCCCCAACGGCCAGATACAGCTACAATACCAGTGGCGATTGCGACCTGGGGCCCTCGTGCGGGTCCCTTTGGATACACCTTTGGGCATTCCCGAGGTCAGCGGGCAGTTGAATGGGAACCAGTTGCCACTCATCCTGGATACGGGCAACGCGTTCCCCGTGCTACTGGACGCGACCTCCGCCCTGGACGTGGGTCTTCCCTCCATTCGCGGGGCCTCAGCGAAGGGCACAGGGATCGGCGGCAATGTGGAGGTAATGCTGGCCCGCTACGAGTCGTTGCATTTGGAAGACAGACCCGTATTGGGTCGCGGTTTGGCTGGGGTTTTCCTTCATTCCTATAGGAAGACTTTTGCGGGATTTACCACCGAGGAAATCCCATTGAACTTATTGGGGCTGCCACTTTTACAACAGTTTTCATACGTCACAATCGATGCGCCAAAAAAGGAAGTCACCTTCGCTTACAAGCGCCCCTTTCAACCGCCTGCCCGCGCCGCCTCTTTTCCTTTCACCATCGTGGATGGACGCATGTGGGTGACGCTGCAAATCGGGGCGCAGACGGTGCGCGCCTTCTTTGACACTGGCTGCGGCTCAGGCCTGCGGATTCCACAACTGGTTTTGGATACGATTCCTCAAACGTGGGTCACTACGCCGCACCTTTTGAAGCGCAAAGCGATGGGGGTTGGCGGCATCGAAATTGAGCACGTAGGCCTGCTGCGGGAAGCCCGTTTGGGGTCGCTACGAATCACTCCCCTAGAGTTTGATACCAGCGTCGGCAGCAACGATGCCCTGCTGGGCTGGGGACCGTTTCGTAAGCACAAAATCACCCTCGATTTTGAACAAAAAAAAGTCTGGGTAGAATGATCCGCCTTGTTGCTCAGAGAGGATTCTCCTAACCGCGAACAGGGACGAAACCGACTCAATTCTGCTGAAGTCTGCTGAAATTCAAAAACCAAACTAGTGAGGATTGTTACAATTTTCTAGAGTTTTTCCTCAAACTCCACCAAGCGTTGCAAAGCCTCGAGGAACTCTCGGAAAGCTGGGGCTGGGAGCATAATCGTGTCCCGACGACCGCCAACATCTTCGGTGATCTTGAGAAAGCGGCCACGTTGATTTTCTTTCAAATCCAGAAAGAATAGCTTCCGCTCGTGCGTCACTTTTTCGGAAGCAATAGGCTCCGGGTTTGAGCGCTCCCCATTTTCACTCGAATGCATCATATCCTTGGATGAATGCAGGCATGTCTTCCTTCGACGCACCCGCTTTTGGAGTAAAGTCGCCTAATGAGGGCGAAAAGCAATGAGAAATTTCATCCTCATTTACGGGAATCGCATTCCAAGAGAAAAACGGATGTTTGATTTCGATCGATTCCGTCTGCCTCCCTTGGCCCGAACGCATCAAGCCGTTTTTTTCCGCTTAAATAACGTCGTAGTTCCCACCATTACACGCTCAAAGGAATCCTCCACGCCCCAGGTCGTCTCAGAGGCCCCCAACATGAGGTATCCATCGGGACGCAAAAGCTTTGCGACACGCTCTAAAATGCTGCGCTTGGTGTCGTTGTTGAAATAAATCATCACGTTACGCAACAACACGAGATCCATTTGCGGAATGGGCGGCCACGGAGTGGCGAGGTTCATCTCGCGAAAATCGATCTGTTTGCGTAACTCCTCTTTAATGTACCACTCACCGGACACCTTCGAAAAATGTTTCATCAAAAGAGGCGCAGGAAGCCCGCGATTGACTTCAATCTGACGAAAGAGCCCCGATTTTGCCTTTTCCAAAACTTCAGTGCACAGATCCGTCGCAAGTATGTAATTGTGCCAATTTATCAGTTGTGGGAAGTGATCCTTCATCATCATCACCAGACTGTACGGCTCCTGACCTGTGGAGCATGCTGCACTCCAGATATTTAACGCACGAGTTTCCGCGCGTGACGCCATGAGCTCAGGCAGAATAGTGGTCTGAAGGGCTTTGAACGGATACGCATCCCGGTAGAAAGACGTCTCGTTGGTGGTCATAGCGTCGACCACTTTTTTGACCAGTTTTACAGGCGCGTGGAACCGCAACTCGGCCACCAAGTCGGCAAGGCTGGCAAAGCCTGAGTTTTTGGCGAGAGGACCCAAACGTGTCTCCACGAGATACTCTTTTCCCTCCTCCAAGACGATGGCTGCTTCATCCTTGAGCAAGGCACAGACGTATTTGAAGTCACCGGGGGCGATCACTGAATTGGGGTCGTTGGCAGTCACGGTTTAAAGGATATAAACTTTCTAGACTCAGTTTTGCGCGCCAACTCTACGCACGATTTCTTTGGCAATATCTTCCAGTGGCAGAATAGCTTCTGCGAGACCACGCTCGGCTACCGCCCCCGGCATGCCCCACACCACACTCGTGGCGGCATCCTGAACAATGACTTGTCCCCCCGCTGCGCGAACCTGCTCGCAACCTAGCGCCCCATCAGAACCCATGCCCGTGAGCACCACAGCGAGCAAACCTCCCCCATAAGCTGCCACGGCGGATTGAAACATCACATCCACCGCTGGACGACAAAAGTTCACGGCTGCGTTCTGGTTTAGCTTCACAAGAGTGCCGGCGCCGTTTTTTTCCAACGTCATGTGAAAGTCCCCAGGAGCTATCAGAATGGTGCCAGCACGGGCTGTCTCGTTTTCAACCGCCTCGCGCACTGTAAGCGTGCATTGTTTGTCGAGACGATCAGCCACCAACTTGGTGAATACTGGCGGCATGTGCTGCACCACCAAAACTGGAACCGACAAATTCGCGGGGAGCGCGGGGAGTAGCACGGCAAGAGCGTTGGGGCCGCCGGTGGATACGCCAATAATCACTGCCTCAATCTTGCTCGATTTTTTTGATTTGGCGGCCAGCCTCACCGGCGTGTCGGCCTTAGGCTCCTGCGATGCTCGGGGTAAAGGGAGAGGGAGAGGGATTGCCTTATTCTTGGAGGACGGTGTGGTCTCCTGCTTCGCTCTGGGTTGCGGAGCGAGGCGGGGTTGCGTAATAAGTTGCGGCGCAGCGAGGGGAGATACTTCGCGAGGCTCCCTTAGGGTTGGTGCGACCGTTGCCGTAGCACTGCTCTGTTGAGTGGAGAGCGAGGGTTTCCGAATCCCCTCCCGGTTGTATCTGTTGTGATGCCCCCCCAGGGCCTTGACCTTGGGAAGCAACTCCCGACGAAGGCTATCGATGCTCTCGGCAGCCGTCCCGCTGGAACTGGGCTTGGTCACATAACAGGCGGCACCCAAGGACAAAGCGTCGAGCGTGGCCATCGCGCCCCGTTCGGTCAGCGTGGAGCACATGATAACCGGGATGGTGAGTCCCGATTTCTTCATAGCGCGCAGCGTTTCCAACCCGTCCATCACGGGCATCTCAACGTCCAGCGTGATCACATCCGGCTTCAACTTAAAAATCTGTTCCAGCGCTAGAATGCCGTTGGCGGCGTGTCCCACGACCTCAATTTCTGCATCAACAGCAAGCAAGTCACTGATTGCTCGGCGAATTACCGCCGAATCATCCACGACTAGCACTCTGGTTTTGCTCATCACAGCTTCGGAGTCTGTTAAGGCACAAGGCCGAGGATGGATAACTTGTCTTGAATAGATTCCTTGTTGAAAGGCTTCATTAAGTACTCGTTGGCACCCGCTTCCAAAGCGGCCATGACGTTATCTGCCTCAGACTCGGTAGTAATCATCATAATCTGCATGGCCTCGTTACCAGGCAGCGCCCGAGCGTGCTGGACGAACTCCAGCCCATTCATTTCAGGCATATTCCAGTCACAGCACACGAGCTCTGGAAAGCCGTTTTCAGCAATCCAGTTGAGGCCTTCCTGACCGTCACCGGCGTCGCCAGTTTCAAAGCCAATCTCTCGGACAATCTTTGAGATAATGATGCGCATGGTGCGCGAGTCGTCGATTATTAGAGCACGCATAAAAAAGTTGGAATACGAAGTGAAGAGATAAAAAATGGAAATAATAGGGCGATCACGTTAAATCCCTGCGAGTTCTGCGAAGTCTCCCTTGAGTACCAGTAAAAGAGTCCCAGGAAGCTTACATACGCTATCAATGAGCTTCCTCGCCGTGCCAGTCATCGTCTCGGGCACCGGTTCGAACAAACGTTCCTCCACGTCCACCACATCGCCGACCTCGTCAATCGGAAAACACAGAGGCCCTTCAGAAGTCCGAATGATGATATTCATTCTCGCGGTCTTCCCTTCCTTAGGAGGCCCCAGTTCCAGACGACGGCGCAGATCGATAGCTGTGACAATCTGGCCGCGAAGATTAATGAGTCCGCACACGGCTTCAGGGGCCAGTGGCACATGAGTTAGGGGGAGGCTGCGAATCACTTCCAGAACGCAATCGACGTGAATGCCGAAGGTCTGTCCATCAAGGACAAAGGTGCAAAGTTGGCGGGTTTTATTCATGGCCGTCTCAAGTTATTCGAACAGATCCGAGGCGTGGGTTCTCACAAGATCTTGCGCATCAATTAGTTCTGTAATTTGTTTGCCGATTACCGCCGAACCCAACACTCCCGAACGTCGACCCGCCGGTTGCACCTCGATGTTGCCTCGCACGATTTCCTCAACCCCATCAATCACCAATCCCACAGCGCGCCCATTGCGTGCGTAAACGATGGTTTGCACTCGTCCATCTATGGACTTGGACTCCTCAAAACCAAGCGCACGCGATAATGAAATCAGTGGCATAATCGAGCCTCCGTACTGGATAACCTGCCTACCAGCAGCCACCTCAATTTGATCTCCACTAAACTCTTCCAGTCGACTGACCATTTCTAGTGGCATCGCAGCTCGGATTCCGCCGACATGAAACACCAACAACTCGTTGAGCGGAACGCCAGTTCCTACTCCTTGTGCCTTGACCTCTCCCTCGAGGGCGTTGGCTGCCCGCGTGGATTGGAACATCGAAGCTCGGCTTCCAAGCCCGAAGATGTCCAAGATCAACGCCACGTGACCATCTCCCAAAATCGTCGCTCCCGCAAAACAAGACACCGCAGTCAGCGCACGGCCCAGCGGCTTGACGACGATTTCCTCAGCCTCATGAATCGTGTCCACCACCAGTCCAAAATGCCGGTCTCCAGCCTGAAGCACCACTAGGTGCTGGGTCTCTTCACGCTCCCCAGTCTTGATCGCAAGCACGCTGTCAAGAAACACAATCGGCAGCAGATTGCCACGCAACCGCACCACGGGGGTTTCATGGACGGTCTCCACCATCAGGTTCTTGTCCAGTCGAATAACCTCGAGCAAATTGGTCTGCGGAATAGCAAAACGATCCCCACGACAACCCACAATCACCACTGGGATGATCGCCAAAGTCAGCGGTATTTTAATGCGACAGGTCGTGCTCTTACCCACTTCTGTCGACATGTCCACCATCCCACCGATCTTTTCAATCTGCGTCTTAACCACGTCCATTCCGACGCCGCGACCCGAAATATTGCTGACTTTTTCCGCCGTGGAAAAGCCCGCTTGGAAAATCAAATTCACCACTTCCTGCTGGCTCATTGTCGCCGCCTTTTCTGGCGTAATGAGGTTGCGCTCCAACGCACGGGCCTTGACGCGATCCACCTTAATCCCACCACCGTCATCGATGATCTCAATGGTCACCAGACCCGCCGCATGAAAGGCACGCAGCAAAATACGCCCCTCAGGATTCTTGCCCGCCGCCTTGCGCTCCTCAGGAGATTCCACGCCATGATCCACGCTGTTGCGCAACAAATGGGTCATTGGGTCCTTAATCGCCTCAATGACAGTGCGATCCAATTCCGTCTCCGCACCCTCGGTCTCCAGCCGGATTTGCTTACCGCACAACTGAGCGAGGTCACGCACCGTTCTGGGGAGTTTGCTCCAGAGCGCGTCAATCGGTTGGACGCGCGTCTTCATCATGCGGTCCTGCAACTCGGTGGTGATGTGGTTGAGCCTGTGGCAAGCCGCTTGCATCGGGACGGATTCCAATGAACCGGTGAGCTGGACAATCTGGTTGCGAGTGAGCACGAGTTCGCCGACCAAATTCATGAGGCGATCCAGCAATTCGACGTTCACACGCACGGTGGAATCGGACGCCTTAGAGCCGCTGGGCGAGTCTCCCTCCGGCGATTTCACGGTTGGAGCGCTTGGCTGCGCCTTCGCTGCGGGCGTTTCGAGCGGTGCTGCCACAGGCGCCGGCGCTGCCACGGGCGCTTTGACAACTTTGGACTCGGGCTTCGGGTCGTGCGTTGGAGTAGCGGGGATGGCCGAGAGCGCTGGGGCCTTCGCCGCAGGCTCTGTCTTCGCGGGAGCCTTTGCGGGCGCAGCCTTGGATTCAACCGTTGCTGCCTTGGGTTCGGCCGGCACTGCCTTGGTTGGCTTGGCGCTTTCTTCCACATTTGCCGCCCCTTTAGTAGCAGGGCTCTGGAGACTGACCAAAAGTGCCACCAAGTCGCTATAATCCACATCGCCTTCGGTTTCGTTTTTCTCCAACTGCGCTAAAATCGCCCGCACGGCGTCACCGGTTGCGAGCAAAGCGGAGGCGATAGCTTGGTTAAAACTGACCACTCCATCACGGACTAGGGAGAGAAGATTTTCTCCCGCATGCGCGATGGCCTCCAATCGGCTCAACCCCAAAAAACCGCAGGTGCCCTTCACCGTGTGCAGGGTGCGGAAAATTGCTGAGACCAGTTTTTTGGAGGTAGGGTCCTTCTCTAACTCAATGAGGCTGCCTTCGTACTGATCCAGATTCTCGTAACTCTCTACAAGAAATTCATTAAGCAATTCGTTCATGATGAGAAAGGAAGCTGGGTAATAAAGTGTGCTATAATATCTGGGTGTTGATTAAAGGTAGCAGATTTAGGAGCTTACCATTAGCAGATCCGATGCCAGCGAAATGTGACAACTTGTTGACACATTAAAACAAATTTTCGGGTGACAAAGATGTAGGGCAAGATGATTGTAAACCTACTGAGACTCTATTTCGAATAATGATTTTATGGAATATCTGTCCAGTTTCCCAACGCAACATGCACCTTAAACTGTTTAATTGGAATACTATCAGCCGCCTAAGAATCCGACGCGATCCTAAGTAAAAATTTTTTCTCATACGAAACACAAACTTTGAGAAGGCCACTCCCCGGGACAGATCAAGTGTAAACACAGACGAAAGTGAATCATTATGAAGATCCTGATTGCGGATCCTAATCCGCTCCTGAGAGATGCCATCTCTAAAGCCGTTCAGCCTACAGGGTGGGGAGTCGAGTCTGTAGAAGATGGCCCCTCTGCTTTCACCTATCTCAATGAAAGCAAGACTCCTGTACTTGCTTTCCTGAGCGACGAACTGACTGCTCCGTCTGCGCACGACCTTTCAAAACGCTTTTTGAACCGCACGGCAGACAATATCGTAGTGCCCTTCATCGTCACCTTGAGCGGCGATCCAAAGGTCGTGGTCGACGGGCTAAATTCAGGGGCCTCCGACGTTTTGGTGTTCCCGATGAATAAGGATGTCATTCGGGCCAAGGCAGATGCAGCGCATCGATTCGTTCGCCGCCTAGACGGTGCGGCCGCTTCTGGAGGAGCCCAACCAGAAGCGGCTGTGGAACCCACCCCACCCAACGTCCGCGCCACCGCCACCGTTCTCCACGACAAATTTCGTAAGATTCAGACGCTCACCAACGCGGGTCCAACGCTAGTCCAGGCTATCGGCGGACTCGGGCTTGATTCGATTCAAGAGGTCGAAAAGCACGTATTTGCAGACAAAGAACCAACGTTTGCAATGTGGTGCGCCATCGTCGCCCCGCAGGCTTCCCTTTGGGTGGACGTCCTTGTGGAATCCGACCGCAAGTCTGCGATGCTCCTTTTCCAGACGCTTACCGGAATGCCCGCTGAATCCGGTCGCGATGCTCTCGACACCCTCGGTGAAGTCGTAAACATCGTTCAGGGAGC
>Ga0209597_1001126_pt1 | contig 17489 bp, 20 predicted proteins | sample M_140625_MF_Meta_FD_187316 | JGI IMG/M metagenome (GOLD analysis project Ga0209597, IMG submission 187316) | Freshwater microbial communities from Lake Montjoie, Canada to study carbon cycling - M_140625_MF_MetaG (SPAdes) (version 2) | ecosystem: Environmental > Aquatic > Freshwater > Lake... | reverse complement strand
GAACTCTAAATCTGTTCGTTAATTTAAAAATGTAAAGTAGTTCAAACCGTGGGATAAGCGGTCAAGTGCTTGGGGAGATACTTATCGGGTGCGCAGATTAGACATAACGGTTTGAAGCTAATCCGACGTGTTAATGCGGCTTAGGTTATGTTATGTATATAAGATAAAGAGGCTATTCATTTTTTGCTTTTTTCAGAAGAAAAGATTCTTATCAAACCTAATAATACTGCTCCCCAATAAATAGCAAAGGTTGAACCAGCGTGAGCATTCACATATGAATAAATTGTTAGACTAACAACAATTATTAGAAGCCCTATGCCAATAAGTAAATCTATTAAATTAAAATCATTGATGTCAAAATCCACATTGGAATTTTTTTTCGATGTTTTTTTTCACGCTTCAAGCTTTTCAAATTTAGGGTCTATTGATATTTCAGGACATGCTACTTCAAGTATAGGTACTAAACTATTTAAGCCACAAACCATGCCTTTTTTTAAGTCGAAACTATTATGGATGCATTTTGAGCAATATGCAATTTGTTCTTGTCTATTCATATTTATACATAACGGTTTCGGGCTTGGCGAAGGTGGCGATTTTTACCATCCGCCGCGGCGGATTGATGCGGAGAACCAAACTTTGATTAACCATCAGCCGCGGCTGATCTGCGTAGCACTGAACCCGCTATTACGCCAAACCGCTGTTAGGTGTAGTTTTTATTTTAATTTCGCCTTTATTAGTTCTTTAAAAATCGTCTCTCTTGTCGATATAAATTCTTCAAAATTTTCAAACCCCAAGTCTATATTTTCAGGTATTAACAATGTGTTTCTAATGTCTTTGTTGTGCTTTTCTTGTTCTTCTATCCAAGGTTTTAACAACTTATCATTTTTAGATTTATTTTGTTCTTCTGATAAAATTGCAAGGTTTAAAACAGTGTTAAAATGGTTTTCATAAAATTCTCTTTGCTCGTCACTTTTTAACGTCTTGTAGTTTTCAGTATTGAATTTGGATTTAGGATGAAGATGGTCAATGTTCGGATTTTTAAACTCAAAGTTAAATTTAGGAAACAATAAAGAAAGAATGTAGAAACTGTCCAAACTGTCGTATGAAGTTCTTAAAATACTATTTAACTTGTCATCATCAATATTGAAACTTCGGTTAGTACCTTTAAAGGCTTCTTTTATTTCTTGAAGAGGGAAATTATTGATTTTATTTTCTGAAATGGTCTTTTTAAGTTTCACTAAGAATCCGTCTGAACTGCCGCCAAATAATTTGTTTAACAATGAAATATGCAGGAAGTTCTTAATTAATTCTTTGTTGTCTTTATGCTTGTTGTCTTTGTTTATGTCTTTGTAATAATCCGTTACATACAAATAATAAATTATGGGAATTGCAGAATTTTTCGCTCGTAGCGAATGATTATTGAATGACAATGATTTGATTAGTTCAAAACTTGCTTTTATGCACAAAGTTATTTTACTCCATTCGGTTTTAATATTTGCGATTGTTTCTGCACCGAAATTTTTGAGTGCAAAACGAATGTCGTTTGAAATTAATACTAAACAGGTTTTAAGAACAAAATCTTGGTCAATTTCAAAGCCAAATTCTCTAACTTCTCTAACAACTTCATCTAATTCTTCTCTTGCTCCTTTGGTCGATTGCCCCATTTCCCAAGATGCTGTTATTATTGACATTAGTAAATCCGCAAATGAAAGTTTTGTACCTCCTGAATTTGTTCGGATAAACTCATATAATATTTTGTCAAAATCTTGTTCTTGTTCTAAAAAATAATTGATAATTGTTTTTTCATTTATCAACTTATAAAGTTTCAACAGAGTTTCGCCAGGAAAACCTGCAAAGTCAAGTTGTTCTTTGGCAAGAAATGTAATAATACTGTGTTCGCTTTTGTGTTCTAAAATATTTCCAACTTCATACCAATAGCAAGGAACTGTTTCTTGATTTCCACTCTCGTCAATTATTTGTTTTATTTTTTGTTCGTTTTCTTTTCTGTGTTCATTGTGAACTAAAAACCGAAAGTCATAATTTTTTTTCTGCTCATCATTTGATATAGGGTTTAGTAAGTCTAAATACAGTTTTCTTGTTGGAAAACTACTTTCGTCTTTATAATAGTTTTTCTTTCTATATACATATTGTCTGTAAGCATAACTTCCTTTAAGTCCAATGTAAAGGCTATTTAATCGTTGTTGTCCGTCAATAACTGCATCAAAGTTTTTGTGACCTTTGGTTTTTCTTTCTTCGTTATTTCCACCTTTATATTCCACATATTTTTTCAAGAAGTCATAAAACCGGAATTGATTTTTTATGTCGTTGCTATTGACTTGCCAAAACATAAATGTATTGATTGGATAGTCTTGCATAATAGAGTCGAATAGCAATTCAATTTGTTCTGTATTCCAAACAAATCTCCTTTGAATTGAAGGAAGTAAAAAGTCTCCTGCGTCAATTTTGTCAATTGCACTTTTAATGGTTATTGCTTTTTCTAATTCGTTTGCCATTCTTTATTGTTTAATTTTTTGTTAATGGTTTGTCTTTCGTGGGTCGTCCAAGATTGCACCTAACGTCAGTCTGTGAAAAAACCAACACCAATTAGTTCATAAATATAGGGATTAATGAGTTAAAAGCAACTGCAAATTTCGTATATTTAAGTAATAATAAATCTATAAGGCTTTTTCAAATGAATCCCAAGTGCTATTTTTAAGGGAAGAAAAAAGAGTGTAAATGTTCCGGTTGAATGGAAAACTTGCGTAGTAGTAGGTTTTTAAACCGATTACTTGGCGATTGAGGTAAATAAGAGGTAGCATAACTTGTTAATTTTCACTTTAAGATAGCGAAAAAATAGAGAACTAATTTTATGTAATGGATTTTAATTTAGCCTAGAGCTACATCTAGAATCATCATTACCACAAAGCCACCAATAAAGCCAAGAACGGCAACATCTGTGTATTTATCGCGCTGTGTTTCTGGAATTACTTCCTCTACAACTACAAAAATCATTGCTCCAGCTGCAAATGCTAGTGCGAAAGGTAAAAGTGGTTCCATGTAAACAACAGCAACGGCTCCAATAACGCCAGCTATGGGTTCTACTATTGCGGAAAGTTGCCCGTACCAAAAACTTTTAAAGCGTGATGCTCCAGCTCTTCTTAAAGGCATAGCAACTGCAAATCCTTCAGGGAAATTCTGAATTCCAATTCCAATTGCTAGAGCAACAGCTCCGGCAATTGTTGCACCTTCCATTCCGTGTGCTGCAGCGCCAAATAATACTCCAACTGCTAATCCTTCTGGAATATTGTGCAAGGTAATTGCCAATACAAGTAGAGTAGTGCGGTGTAATTGTGTTTTTACTCCCTCAGATTCATTTTCGGAAAAGTTAATGTGCAAATGGGGCATCCACTTATCTAAGAAAAAAAGAAAAAGAGCACCTAGTAAAAAACCTACCGCTGCAGGCATCCAGGCCATATTTGGAAAGTATTTTTCAGACATTTCGATGGATGGCATTAGAAGTGACCAAAAGCTAGCTGCAACCATTACGCCTCCTGTAAAACCAAGCATTCCATCAAGGAGGCCTCGGTGCATAGTTTTAAAGAAAAAAACCAATGAGGCACCTGCTGCGGTAACTAGCCAAGTAAATGTCGTTGCAATTAAAGCTGCTAGAACTGGATCAATACTTTTAAAAAATAATTCGAGGTCTTTCATGCTTGTTTATTGCAACGAAGTTACTTTAAATAAATTGAAAGCAGGGCTAAAAGTTTGTTGTGTGATTATTTTTGATCGAAAAAATGTAAGGCTAGCGCATAGCTTTTTAGTCCAAATCCAAAAATACATCCTACACAAACAGGGCTCAAAAAAGATTCGTGTCTGAATGATTCTCTTGCTGAAATATTCGAAATATGAACTTCAACAACAGGTATTGAAATCGCTGAGATACAATCGCGAAGTGCAACACTTGAATGTGTAAATGATCCAGCATTGATAATAATTCCATCAGCTGAACTTGACTTAAGTGCTGAAATAAGTTCTTGCTCATTATCTGATTGAAAATAACTTAAATCCATTTTAAATTCATTTTTCAGCGTTTCAAAATAATCTTCAAAGGAAACATTCCCATATATTTGTGGTTCTCGCGTCCCTAATAAATTTAATTTTGGGCCGTTTATAATTAGAATTTTCATACATGTCAAATTGGAACCGCTATATTAAGGATTTTGTTTCATACTTGAAAATAGAAAAAGGCTTGGCTGAAAATTCAATTCTTGCTTATCAAAACGATGTGCAAAAACTAGCTGACTTTGCCTCAGAAAATAACATACCTGCAGAATTTATAAGCTACAAGAATCTTCAAGAATTCATAACAATACTTTATGATCTTGGATTAAGTGCAAGAAGTCAAGCGCGCATAATTTCTGGAATCAAACAATTTTACTCTTTTTTACTTCTTGAAAATACTATTCGAGAAGATCCGAGTGAGTTGTTAGAGCAACCAAAAGTTGGTATGAAACTCCCCGAAATTTTGCATATTGAAGAAATTGATGCCTTGATTGCAGCCGTTGATGTTAGTACTAAGCAAGGACATCGTAATCGTGCGATTCTAGAAACACTCTATAGTTGTGGCTTACGCGTAAGCGAATTAGTGTCTTTGCGGTTTTCTGATCTCTATTTTGAAGAGGGTTTTATTCGTGTTATCGGAAAAGGAAATAAGGAGCGCTTGGTTCCTGTAAGTCCAAGTGTTGAGAAAGAAATTAAACTGTATTCGGAGCATGTTCGTCGCCATCAAGAAATTGTGAAAGGAGATGAAAACATTGTTTTTTTGAATAGGAGGGGAGCAAAACTTACGCGTGTGATGATTTTTACCATCATTAAAGATCTAGCAAATACAATTGGACTAAAGAAAAATATTTCTCCTCACACATTTCGCCATAGTTTCGCCACTCATTTGATCGAGGGTGGTGCAAATTTACGTGCAATTCAAGAAATGCTGGGGCACGAATCCATTACTACTACTGAAATTTATACGCATTTAGATCAGCGGTTTTTACGAGATGCAATTTTGTCGTATCATCCTAGAAATTCAAATTAAGTATTTGCGAATTAGCTCCTTAGAATTTAATTCAAAAATAATTAAGAAAAATCCTTGTAACATTTGGCGTGTATGAAATAAGTTGTTACCTTTGCAATCGCTTTTTACAGTATTAAAGTAATATATAAGTCATGTCACGAGTTTGTCAATTAACAGGAAAGTCAGTAATGGTGGGGAATAATGTCTCTCACTCAAATAGAAAAACAAAGCGTCGCTTCTTTCCAAATTTGGTTACGAAACGTTTCTTCATTCCCGAGGATGAGTCTTATATTACTTTGAAAATTTCAACTTCTGCTTTACGAACAATCAATAAGAAAGGAATTTCTGCTTGTTTGAAAGAAGCAAGACTAAAGGGATATTTAAAATAGTGCTGTCTAAAATCACAGGGTAAACAACAAAAAATGGCTAAGAAAACAAAAGGAAATAGAATTCAAGTAATTTTAGAGTGCACAGAGCACAAAGAAACAGGCATGGCGGGAACTTCTCGTTACATTACGACAAAAAATCGTAAGAATACGCCTGATAGAATGGAGATTAAGAAATTTAATCCTGTTTTAAAAAAGTATACGCTTCACAAAGAAATTAAATAAAAGAACATGGCAAAGAAAGTTGTAGCAACGCTTCAAAAAGGTGGCGGTAAGGAACATACGAAAGTGATAAAAATGATAAAATCAGAAAAAACTGGTTCTTATACTTTCAAGGAAGAAATTGTTCACAATGATAAAGTCAAAGAATGGTTCGATAAGAACTAATTTTTTAATATAACTTTAAGCTTCCTTTTGGAGGCTTTTTTTTTCGCATTATGGGTCTATTCGATTTTTTTTCACGTTCCAAAAAGGAAACATTAGATGTTGGTTTAGAAAAAACCAAGCAATCTTTCTTTTCTAAGATAACGCGCGCTCTTGTTGGTAAGTCAAAAGTGGACGATGAAGTTCTGGATAATCTGGAGGATATTCTGATTTCTTCAGATGTTGGTGTTGCAACTACTTTAAAAATTATCAAGCGCATTGAAGAGCGAGTTTCCAGAGATAAAGTTGTTGGTACAGCAGAACTAAATGGCATACTCCGAGATGAAATCAGCTCACTTTTAGAGGAAAATAACTCCAATCAAAATGGTCAACTAGAAATTACCGTTCCCAGTGATGGAAATCCATACGTAATTATGGTTGTTGGCGTAAATGGAGTTGGAAAAACGACGACCATTGCAAAGTTGGCACATCAATTCAAAAAATCAGGAAAAAAAGTTGTTTTGGGTGCCGCAGATACATTTCGAGCAGCAGCTGTAGATCAATTAATAATTTGGGCTGAGCGTGTTGGCGTTCCAATTGTTCAACAAGGAATGGGTGCTGATCCTGCAAGTGTTGCTTTTGATACATTGCAATCTGCAAAATCCCAAAATGCTGACGTTGTGATAATTGATACTGCAGGAAGATTGCATAACAAAGTCAATTTGATGAATGAGTTGAGTAAAATAAAGCGGGTAATGGAAAAAATAATTCCAGACGCTCCGCATGAAATTTTATTAGTCTTAGATGGCTCAACCGGTCAAAATGCTTTTGAACAAGCTAAACAATTTTCTGAAACTACAGCTATTAATGCACTGGCTATCACGAAATTAGATGGAACTGCAAAAGGTGGTGTGGTGATTGGAATTTCTGATCAAATGAAAATCCCTGTTAAATATATTGGTGTTGGCGAAAAAATGGAAGATTTACAATTATTTGACCGTAAGGTTTTTGTTGACTCGCTTTTCTCTGATTAAATCATTTCTTTATTTTTTTAATGCATTGTATTCATTTTGTCTCTTGTTTGACTAAATTTGTAATGTGAATAAACTAGTTTCTTTCCTATTTATATTATGCCTTCTTATTTTTCAATCTTGCATTGAAATAATGGACGAATTAACAATTCACGACGATGGCTCAGGAACTTTAAAATATGCAATAAATTTAAGTTCAAGTCGTGTGAAGGTAAATTCTATTTTAGCTTTGGATAGCTTGGATGGAAAGAAAGTCCCAAATATTGATGAGATCAAAACAAAAGTTCAGTTATTTAAAAAAACATTAGCTTTGCAGAATGGGATTTCGGGAGTTTCAGTCTTGGAAAATTACACTGATTTTATTTTTAAATTTGAATGTAATTTTACAAACATTGATTTACTTCAAGAAGGTCTTCGCAAATCTTTTTCAATTATTTCGAATGAAAAAACAATTTCAGAATCAAATTTCTCATGGCTTTCATGGGATTCAAAAGTTTTGAAACGATCTATCCCTTCCATTGCTACCGATAAATTAAAGAATTTTACAGATATTGATTTAGCCTTATTGAAAACTGGAACATATACTTCTATTACACGCTTCGATAATCCTGTAGTCCGATTTGAAAATCCACTTTCAAAGCTTTCAAAAGATAAAAAAGCATTAATGTTAAGAACAGACACCTACAGTTTAAAAGAAAAACAATCCTTACTTGAAAATACAATCTATTTATTTTCCAATTAGAGAATGAAGATATTTTGTAATTTCGTTAAATAATTTCTGAGCCAATGATCTTTGTTAAATACCTTTTATTTTTATTAGTAATAATTTCTTCTTCATTATTTGCTCAGAAATCTGAAACTTTAATTCCAAAAGATGCTGTAACAGTTTTCAGTATCAATAATATTAATTTACTCCAAAAGATTTCGATAGATGAGTTAATTAGTTATGAGTTTATGGAAGAAATCCATCAGGAGTTATTCGATGGTTCAACCAATGGAAAAACGTTGAAAGATGCAGGTCTCGATTTTGATCAAAAACTGAATATCTTTTATGGTAAACTCGATAAATGTGAACTTTCTGGCTTCACATTTGGAATCAAAAATAAGGAGCAACTATTTACTGTTTTTGATGACTTTGAAGCAGTTTCATATCCTAATTTAAATGGTGCAGTGGTTTATGAATCATTTTTTAATAATTTAATTGTTAAGAATGGAGTAGCTCTATTAATTCGTGTAGAACCTAGCATGGATCATATTGATGAAGTAACCGATTCTATTTGGTATGCGAGAGGAAATGAAAATCCTTATGATTACATGATTGAAAATGAAGATGAGAGCGTTTTAAATGAAAAGATTTATGACGAGAATACACAAGTAGAGAATTCTTTTCCTGATGCAACGCTTGATCCGAATGAAAAGAATTACAATGAATTGAGAGACAGTGTTCAATTGGTATTACAGCGTGAACAATTGGAAAAAATACTTAATCAATTATTTATTCAAAATGATAATTTAATGCGTTTCGATCCACGATTTGAAGCTCAGTTGTTACATCCTGTTGAAGGAGTTTTTTACATGGATAATGCGCGAAACATTGATAAATCTAGTGGCTTATGGTATTTTCAAACTGTACTTCCAAGTTTGTATAAAAATATTCAGGAATTGTATGCTGGAAATCTTATTCTTGGAGATTTACGTCTGAAAGAGAAATCTGTAGAATTTGCTATTGAAGTTCTTTACGGTGAAAAACTCGGTTCTATTTATATGGACATGAATGACTCACATTTTGACAATCAAGTTCTAAAGTATATTCCAGAATATAGTTCAGGTTTTTTTACATACAATATAAATCTAAGAAAAGCGTATGAAAAAGCCTTTGAGGTAATAATGCCCTTATTAGAGCAAGAAAAAAATGCTCAAGTTGCAATGAACGTATTAACAATAGAGTTATTAAATGAATTTGTAAATAAAGATGCTTTATTTGGTTCCTATAAAGGAAGTATGTTTGGGACTTTTAATGGGATTAAAAAAATTAAAACAAAGAAAATAGAATTTTTTTATGATGAAGACACTTTTGAATACGGTGAAAGAGAAGCAGAGGCAGAAGAAGATATGCCAATTGTTACAATTGGATTTTCAATTGATCGAAATGATATTCCTGAAAAAGTACTCAGACATCTAGCCCGTTTAACTTCTAAGGTTAAAAATATGGGTGATTATTGGCGTTTTGACAATGCTATTTTTGATGCTGCACCGCTTTATATGATTAATAAAAATGGCTTATTTATTTTCACAAATGATGAAGATCTTGCGCTAAATCATGTTCTAGGTTATGGTTCTATTTCCATTAACAATGCGAAATTTAAAAATGCTAAGAAAAGTGGTTTCATGTATGCACTTCTGGATGTAAAAACTACTTTAATTCGATTTCCAAAGGATCTTTTAAGTCCAAATCAAAATGAAATGATTGAATCATTGAGAGGGAAGTCAGGAAGTATTGAATTAAAATCTAGTAAAACAAGTAAAGAAAAAACATCGCTGAATCTTACTTATTCATTTTCTGGAAACGAACAAACCGGAAAACACCTATTGGACTTGATTAATACCATTTATGTAGTTTCAAAATAAAACTTGTGGCTAGAAAAGTAGTACTAATCTTTATTCTTTCAGTAGTCCTAGCCTGCTTTTTATTTTTAAAACCGGTTTTCTATCAGAAATCTATTGAAGCCCGACTAATTGATCGTTTGCCTAGCGCTGATTTCATTGGTAAACTTAATATATTAGAACTCGCTCGAGAAACTAGTGGAATGATGTATTACCATAAGTTACCATTTCGAGACCTAACATCTAAAGAGTTTTTATTAAGTCAGGGAAAATCATACGGCTTAAATTTGCAAAAACCAATTTATATTTTTGGAGATGAAGTAGGAGATGGAGGTTGTTTAATTCATGTAAGCGATAGCACGAAAATAGCTTCAGGTATTGATCGGCTTAGAAAATCAGTGAATATAAAAGATACATTGATCGAAAAACAAAAAGTTTTTTTTAGTAAAAAGGATAATGTTTTTTTGCACTACGGATCAAATTACTTACTTCTGTACAAAGGAACTTTATTTTCAAAAACATTGAAATCTGTATTAAAAGCTAAACACAAAAAAATTCTTCCTTTATGGTCTCGTTTTCTTAAAGAAAAACATTTTAAAAATGAACACCTTGTTATTTTCTCAAATTGGTCTAAGTTGAAAAAAGCTGGCATTGAATCTGCAATTTTTGCTCATGACAGTGATTCTTTAAGTTTTAATTTAAAGAGCTATTTAAGAAAGACAAAACCTTTTTACATTAAAAAAAAGGAAATTGGTTTGGCATTTTCATCTGTTCCTGATGCAAACAAATCGGTTGAATTACATTTAGATATTTCTGAATTAAAGCAGCATTTGAATGACCCATTATTACTGCTAGCAATGAACTTAGGAAAACGAATTGGCTTTCCTTTCATTGATTTTATCAAAGCTTGGGAAGGTGATTTGTGTTTTGTTGAAGGGGGCACTCAAAAAACAAGAGAAAGCTATATCGAAACTGAACTTGATGAAAATTTTAATACTACTGAAGTTCAAAAATATAGAGATGTTTTGGTGCCTGGTTATTCATTGTATTTATCTACTAATAAATTAGGAAACAAACTTATTAATCGACTTTTTGAAAAGGGAATAATGACGTCTGAAGCTGAAAAAATCCGCTTTTTGTACTCCCCTCTACTTAAGATAAGACAAGCAAATGGCTATATTCAGCTTTATTCAGGAAATCAAGCTCCTAGATTGGTGAATAGTTCAAACAACAGTATTGTATGGACAAATAAAGGGACGATTTATCGTTTTAATATTGATTCTTTAAATCGCCATGAAATATTTGGAAGCCTTCAAATTCCTGTTAAAAGAATTTTTAGAAGAAATAAGTTAATTTAATCTGAAAGCACAAAACTAAATTCTTCAGAGTGAAGTTCAATGTAATTTAGAGTTTCATTAATTTCATTTAGGTCAAAAGAAGAAACCAATTTTGTTTTGAAATCTTTAAAATGAGCAATTCCTCTAAAATAATTACTGTAATGTCTTTTCATTTCTGCAATTCCAACATGCTCCCCTTTCCATAAGACACTCATTTTTAAATGTTCTCGAGTTGCTTCTACTCGGTCTTTTAAGTCTGGTGGCGTTAATTTTTCGCCTGTTTTCATGAAATGTTTTATTTCATTGAAAATCCATGGATAGCCAATACTCGCTCTTCCAATCATAATTCCATCAACTCCGTAGCGATTTTTATATTCAAGTGCCTTTTCAGGTGTATCAACATCTCCATTTCCAAATACTGGAATTCTCATTCGTGGATTACTTTTTACTTTTCCAATTAAGTCCCAGTCAGCTTCACCTTTGTACATTTGTTTTCTTGTTCTTCCGTGAATTGAAATAGCCTCAATTCCAATGTCTTGAAGGCGTTCTGCTGTCTCAACAACAAATTTTGTATCATCATCCCATCCTAATCTAGTTTTTACTGTTACAGGCAAGCTAGTAGCTTTTACAATTTCTGATGTCATAAAAACCATTTTAGGAATATCTTGTAGAATTCCAGCTCCTGCACCCTTGCATGCAACTTTTTTTACGGGGCAGCCATAATTAATATCTAATAAATTTGGTTGTGCTCTTTCGATGATTTCAGCAGCTTGTTTCATGCTTTCAATGTCTGCGCCAAAAATTTGTATGCCAATTGGTCGTTCGTAGTCAAAAATATCTAGTTTTTGAACACTTTTTGCTGCATCACGAATTAAGCCGTCAGAAGAAATAAATTCGGTATACATTAAATCAGCACCATGTTTCTTGCACAAAGCTCGAAAAGGCGGATCGCTTACATCTTCCATAGGCGCAAGCAATAACGGGAAATCACCTAATTCTATGTCTCTAATTTTTACCATTAATTTTTAAAGAATTGAGATTTAGCTTCTTCCAATTGCTTAAGGTATTTTTTTAAATCTTGCTCGTTGGAGTTTTTTAAAATCATTAGCATATTATCGGATTCTACTACAATATAATCCTTCAAACCATCTATTAAGACTAATTTATTATCAGGCATATTAATAAGGCAATTTTCAGAATCAATTAGAAATACATTTTCACCAATAATGGCATTATTATTTTCGTCTTTTATTAGGTGTTCGTTCAGGCTTCCCCACGTTCCAAGGTCGCTCCAATCAAAGTCTGATAAAACTACAGAAACATTTTTCGCATGTTCCATAACAGCAAAATCAATAGAAATATCCTCACATTCATTAAAAGCATGATTGATATATTCTTTTTCATTTGGGCTATCGTAAGCTGATAGATTTGAAGTGAATAAAGCATAAAGCTTTGGTTGAAAATCGCTTAAAGATTTTAAAATAACATCTGCCCTCCATACAAAAATCCCTGCATTCCAATAGAAATTTCCTGCAGACAAAAACTTTTCGGCAGTTTCTACGTTTGGTTTTTCGCAAAATTGGATAACAGATGTCGCTTCGCCCTTTTGAATCATCTTTTCTTTTGAAAATTCAATATAACCATATCCAGTATCTGGTCGAGTAGGGGCAATTCCAAGAGTAACAAGGTGTTCACTTTCATTTGCAACTTTTATTGCAGTTTGAATAATTTCATTAAAGCGAGTTTGATTAAGGATTAAATGATCAGATGGTGTTACAATTAATGTCGCTTCAGCATTTATTTTTAAAATCTTAGCGGCTGCAAAGGCAATGCATGGAGCTGTATTCTTACGAAGCGGTTCGCATAGCACTTGATTTTCACTTATTTCTGGTAATTGCTCCAATACCAAAGATAAATAGGCTGTATTTGTTAAAATATAAATTTGGTTTTTTGGAACTGAACTAAGCATTCTCTCAAATGTCAAACGTAAAAGTGATTTGCCAATTCCCAGCACATCTAAAAATTGTTTGGGTTTTTTTGATGTTGATAGTGGCCAAAAGCGACTTCCAATACCTCCTGCCATTATTAGACCATAATTGTTATTCATGCTATTCTGAAATTATGTAAACATTTGCTAAAGCGTGAACAAGAAATTGTTTTCCAGTAGATATTTCAATGCAAACATAACGGCTGCGTCTTAAATCTCCTTTCTTGAATTTTTTTCCGTTTAGTGCAAAAGTACTATTTTTTGCTAGGCTTTCAAGGTGAATTGTGTCATTTTCTACATCATACTTTTTCAATACTCGACTCAAAGCCAAATCAGAACAAGAGGAAGCTTTTGTATTCACAAAGCTTTTCCAAAGGGCTTTTTCTATATCTTCAGGTAAAGATTTACTTGTAAGAACTGGTTCTAATAGATCTCTAAAGGCATTTTTCCATTCTATTCCGTGAGCTTGAACTGAATTGCCATACTTTCGAAATGTATTTAAATGAGCAATTTCATGAAGGGATGTGATAAGGAAGGAGTAAGGATTAAGGTCGCCATTTACTGTAATAGTTGGCTTTGAGGAAAGATCACTGTACCGGAAATCCCCTAATTTTGTTTTTCTACCAGGCACAATCTTAAACTTTACTCGGGCTTCATAAATTAATTTAGCGAGGTAGTTGTTAAATTCCTTTGGTGAAAAACGTGAGAGAGTATCTGAAAAATTACTTAGTTTATCCATAATTTATTTTGTAAAATTATAAAAGAAACGCTTTCAAATTCTTTTCATTAATTTTACATCGTGAAAATAATATCAAATATTGGAAAATACTTTGTAATGCTATCGGTAGTTTTTCGCCGACCTAAAAAATGGAGTGTTTTTTTTTCTCGCTGTTCCCATGAGCTAGTTTCTATTGGTCTTAGTTCTTTACCTATTGTTATATTAATGTCTGCTTTTATGGGTGGAGTTATCGCATTACAAACAGCTTCAAATATGACAAGCCCATTATTGCCAGCATATACAATTGGATATATTACGCAATCAAGTACTATTCTTGAATTTTCACCAACAATAATTTCATTAATTTTAGCTGGTAAAGTTGGTTCAAATATATCATCTGAATTGGGAAGCATGCGAGTGACCGAACAAATTGATGCTTTGGAAATAATGGGTGTAAATTCATTGAGTTATTTAGTTTTACCCAAAATTATAGCTGCAGTTATGTTTTTTCCAATATTAATTATATTTTCAATGGCTTTAAGTCTTTTTGGAGGTTGGATATCTTTACTCATATCTAATTTATGTTCAACTGAGACTTATCTTTTGGGAATTAAAACAGATTTTAAAGTATTTAATATTGTTTATGCCTTAACAAAAACAATTGTTTTTGGGTTTTTAATAGCTTCTATTGCTTCATTTTATGGTTATTTTGTAAAAGGTGGATCAATTAATGTTGGAAAGGCATCTACTCAAGCGGTAGTAATTAGCAGCATTGCAATTTTAATTGCTAATTTTATTCTAACACAAATGATTTTGCTCTAATGATTGAGATTAACAATGTTTCAAAATCGTTTAATAACCGTCAGGTTTTATCAGATATTTCTGGTGTTTTCGAACCTGGAAAAGTAAATTTAATTATCGGTGGATCTGGTGAAGGAAAATCTGTTTTAGCAAAATGTATGGTTGGTTTAATGGAAGTAGATAGCGGTCAAGTTTTATTTGACGGTAGAGATTTTATTGCCATGAATCGCGAAGAAAAAACGCTTTTTAGAGAAGAAATTGGCATGCTTTTTCAGGGGGCTGCGTTATTTGATTCAATGACTGTTGAGGAAAATATCATGTTTCCTCTGAGCATGTTTACAAAAATGACAAAGGGTGAAATGCTTAAACGTGTTAATTTTTGTTTGGAGCGTGTAAACTTGTCGGGACGAAATAATTTATATCCTTCTGAATGTAGCGGTGGAATGCAAAAGAGAATTGGAATCGCTCGTGCAATTTCAATGAATCCGAAGTATTTATTCTGTGATGAGCCAAATTCTGGGCTCGATCCAAAAACTTCAATTTTGATTGATGCACTTATTAAAGACATTACTACTGAATATAAGATTACTACAATTGTAATAACCCATGATATGAATAGTGTAATAGAAATTGGAGATAATATAATTTTTCTTTATGACTCAAAGAAATGGTGGCAGGGAAATAATAAGTCGATTATTACAACCGATAATCCTGAAATCCTCAATTTTGTATATGCTTCTGAATTTATGAAGGAAATACGAACTTCAATGCAAGGAAATCGTAATTTTTTGATGTTTTTATTTGGAATTGTTACAACTTTATTTATATCTTAGCAAAAAAACAAACGCCTATAGCCCAAATTTACTTTTAAATTGTTGAAATTAACAACACAAAATGTAAATTATGGTATATTCTCAAATGAGCGATTGTGATTTAATCCAATTGTATTTATCCGGAAACGAAAAACCTTTTGAGGTTTTATTAATGCGCCACAAAGATCGTTTGTTTCGTTTTATTAATTCGAAAGTGAAAGACGCTGCACTTGCTAACGATTTGTTTCAAGACACCTTTGTTAAAATAATTAATACCATGAAATTGGGAAATTATAACGAGGAAGGAAAATTTCTACCATGGGCTCAGCGAATTGCTCATAATTTGGTGATTGATTATTTTAGAAAAAAGAACAAGGTTCGAATTATTTCAGAATGCAATTCATTTGATGAGGAATATTCTATTTTTTATAAAATTGCGAGCGATGAAAAAAATTATTTGCAAACACAGTCATATTATGAATTAGAAACGCAAATGGTTAATTTGATATCTCATTTACCGAATCCTCAAAAGGAAATGATTGAAATGAGAATTTTTCAAGACATGTCATTCAAAGAAATTGCAGAATTAGAAGACATTAGCATCAATACTGCTTTGGGAAGAATGCGTTATGCGCTTATAAATATGAGAAAGTTGATTGAAAAGCATAATATGGTTACTGAAATTGATTAAATTCTTTTATGAAATTAGTTTTTGCAACGCAAAATGAGAACAAAGCGCAAGAAATCCAATCGCTTTTACCTGAATATTTTAAAATCATTACACTCAAAGATATTAGATGCTTTGACGAGATACTAGAAACGTCCGAAACATTAGAGGGGAACTCACTTTTAAAGGCCTCTTTTATATCAGAAACCTATAACTTAAATTGTTTTGCAGACGATACCGGACTTGAAATAGAAGTCTTAGATAATCGACCAGGTGTTTATTCAGCTCGCTATGCTGGACCAGAGAAAAGTGCAGCTGCAAATATCAATAAAGTACTTTTAGAATTAGAAGGAAAAGTAGAGCGAAATGCTCAATTTCGAACACTTATTACCTTAATCTTAAATAAATCAACATTTTCATTTGAAGGCATTGTCCGCGGTGAAATTATATCCGAGAAAAGAGGTGAAAATGGTTTTGGTTACGATCCGATTTTTGTTCCTGAAGGAGAAATAAGAACATTCGCGGAAATGAGCTTAGAAGAGAAAAATAAGCATAGTCATCGAGCAAGGGCTTTTCAAAAAATGATTGAATTTTTAAATGAGCTTAAGATTTAATTTCGATAGAAACATTTCTTACATCGCCATTAATTGGGGGTGAAATTTTGGTTATAAGCACTTTATAATTTGCATCTTGCTTGATTTCAGATTTTAATCTTTTGACAATGCGCATTCCAACATGCTCAATTAATTTGGAGCGAATCGCCATTTCTTCAGCCACTATTTTGTGAACTTGAACATAATCAATTGTATCTTTAAGTGTATCATTTTCTGCAGCAGCTGAAAAGTCAGTATCAATTCTTACATCAACTTCATATTTCCCACCAATTTTAGCTTCTTCATCAAGACAGCCATGAAAGGCATATAGTTGAATTCCCGAAACGTTTATTTTATGCTTCATTTACTATTTTTCGTATTTCAATAAGTCCGATTTCTATTCTACTTATTACTTCTTCTTTACCCAAAAAATCTGAAATATCAAACATTCCAGGTCCTGCTGCAACTCCTGTAACACACAAGCGAAAAGGCTGAAGTACAGCGCCAATTCCTATTTGCTTAGCTTCTAAAAATGCTTTAAAGGTTGCTTCAATATTTTCAGAAGTAAATTCTGTTATTGTTTTTATTTCAGCTAACCACTCAAAAATTAATTCAAATGTCTCTGATTTCCATTTTTTGAGAATCGTTTCTTTATCATAATTTAATGGTCGCGCAATTAAATAAGCTCCATCACTTAGCATATCTTGAACAAATGTTGCTCGTTCTTTCATTAAACTCGCAATTTCAATTAATTTCTCATTTGGGAGTGAGCCATTTGTAAGTTTTCCTAAGGCAATTGCTAAATCTTCATTGCTTTGAGCTCGAAGGTAATTCTGTTGAAACCATTTTGTTTTATCAGGATCAAATTTTGCTCCCGCTTTTGCAACACGCTCCAAAGAAAATGCTTCTGTCAATTCTTCCAGAGAGAAAATCTCTTGGGTCGTTCCTGGGTTCCAACCTAAAAATGCAAGCATGTTGATAAATGCTTCTGGGAAATATCCTTTTTCGCGGTAACCAGAATACAATTCACCTTCTGATGTTGTCCAATCAGTTGGAAAAACTGGAAATCCTAGACGATCACCATCGCGTTTAGAAAGTTTTCCATTTCCATCTGGTCTT
>Ga0209597_1001125_pt1 | contig 17492 bp, 14 predicted proteins | sample M_140625_MF_Meta_FD_187316 | JGI IMG/M metagenome (GOLD analysis project Ga0209597, IMG submission 187316) | Freshwater microbial communities from Lake Montjoie, Canada to study carbon cycling - M_140625_MF_MetaG (SPAdes) (version 2) | ecosystem: Environmental > Aquatic > Freshwater > Lake... | reverse complement strand
AGCAACAGGTTCCCAAGGGACAACAGGAGCTACAGGAGCAACAGGTTCCCAAGGGACAACAGGAGCAACAGGAGCAACAGGTTCCCAAGGGGCAACAGGTTCTACAGGTGCTACAGGTTCCCAAGGTCTCCAAGGAGTAACAGGTGCTACAGGAGCAACAGGTTCCCAAGGGACAACAGGTGCTACGGGTGCTACAGGTTCCCAAGGGACAACAGGTGCTACAGGAGCTACAGGTGCTCAAGGGACAACAGGAGCTACAGGTGCTACAGGTTCCCAAGGTCTCCAAGGAGTAACAGGTCTCCAAGGAGTAACAGGTCTCCAAGGAGTAACAGGAGCTACAGGAGCCACAGGTGCTACAGGAGCTCCAAATCCAAATGCCACTGCTATTACTATTACAGATACAAACACAAATGCTACATTCTATCCTACCTTTGTTGGAAGTACAGGAATACAAAATTTATTAGCAGATATTTCTACTACACCATTTTCGATTAATCCTAATACAGGTGATATGAGATTTGTAACAAGTTTAAAATTAAACGCTACAGATAATAATATTGGTATTGGTTTAAATGCTGGAAATGCGGGTCAAGGAATTAATGCTGTAGCAATTGGTTTAAATGCTGGTTTAACTGGACAAGGAACGAATGCGATTGCGATAGGTAATGGAGCAGGTCAAGTATCACAAGGAACAAATTCGATTGCTATTGGTCAATCTGCTGGTCAAACAAATCAACCAGCCAATACAATTGTAATTAACGCAACTGGTAGTGGTCTTACTGGGTCTACAGGAAGCGCTACATATATAGCACCAATCAGAAATCCAAATACAAGTTATAATAATTTTTTAAATTATGATACGACTACTAGAGAAGTAGTTTATAATTATTTCATGTTACCAGTTGGCAATACAAGTACTAGACCTAGTCCAGCAGTTACAGGAATGATGCGTTATAATTCAGAAACAGGATTTCCTGAATTTTATAATGGAACTAGTTGGATTTCTTACGCTATTTATCCATTAATTACTATAACAACACCATCTGCTGTAACAACTACTAGCATATTTGCTCCCGGATTTTCGTATTCATTTACATTAATTGGCACTTATACAATTCAAGTTACTAATGGTTCCGCAAAAGGTTCATTTATATTAAATGGAGCTGGTGGAGGTGGAGGAAATACTGGTAATTCAACAGGTGGAACTGGCGGAAGAACAACAGGTATTACAACTTTATTTTCAACATCAACATATTATTTATTAGTTGGTCAAGGTGGTAGTTATCAAGGTCCTCTTGCTGGTCCTGGTTCTACTGTAATTGGCGGCGGGGGTCTAGCTGGAACAGCAGGTTTTGGAGGACAAGGCGCTGGATATAGTGGGCTATTTATAACAAGTATAAGTCAGGCAAATTCAATTATTATAGCAGGAGGAGGTGGCGGTGGTGCTTATGAAGCAGGTACAAATGGAGGTCTAGGAGGTGGTTCGTCTGGAACTGCGGGAGCAAATGGTCTAGATACAGGTGGTGGCGGTGGTTCTCAAGTGGCTGGAGGAACAGCAAGTAGTGCCGCTGGTTCAACAGCTGGTTCTCCTTTACAAGGAGGTAGTCCAAATGCTAGCGGTGATGGAGGTGGCGGTGGAGGTGGAGGTGGCGGATATTATGGTGGTGGCGGAGGTGCTGGTTCAAATCCAGGTTCGGCTGGCGGTGGAGGCTCAGGATATTTTAATCCATCATTAGTTACATCTGGGGTAACAACACAAGGAGTAGGGTCAGCTGGAGGAGGAGCCGGTTCTAATGGGACAAATGGTGATGCTACTTTAACATATTCACTATAATAATAAATAATAAACAATTAATAATAAATAATAAACAATTAATAATAAATATATAATATTATATTATTAATAACATACTATGTCATATTCTAGAACTTATAGCGAATATTTAGGCGCACGTCGATGTTGTAATATTAGTTCAGCTGGTCCACAAGGGCCGCAAGGAGTGCCAGGAGCAGGTGGCCCTATTGGTTTTCAAGGCGCAACTGGTCCATCAGGAGGAGCTCAAGGTGTAACAGGGGCCACAGGTTCTACAGGTGCTACTGGTGCTACTGGTTCCCAAGGTCTCCAAGGAGTAACAGGTGCCACGGGAGCGCAAGGTCTTCAAGGAGTAACAGGTGCGACGGGTTCCGCAGGTCTCCAAGGAGTAATAGGCGCTACAGGTGCTACAGGTGCTACAGGTTCCGTAGGTATGACAGGTGCTACGGGTGCTACAGGTGCTACAGGTTCCGTAGGTATAACTGGTTCTCAAGGTGCTACAGGTGCCACGGGCGCTCAAGGCGCAACTGGTGGCAGCCCATGGATACCAATGAATGGTCTAGGGATAACTGGTGGTGGATATACAGGTATTGGTGTTACTGGGCAAGACGTGCTTATATATGGCAATTTATTAGTGACCGGTGGTATAGACCCAATTTATTTAGCATTAACACCACAAGCATCAGGCCCAACCGGATTTACAAATCCTTTATGGGTAGATAATAGTGGTTTTTTACGTTCAGATAAAATTTTATTAAGTGTTGGAACAGATACACTTACACTTGATGAAACAAGTATTACTCATTCTAACACTACAAATCCTCTTAGTATTACTTCTAATCAAAATCTTATATTAGATAGTAGTAGTAATGGTGGTCTATCATTAAATAGTGGTATCTTAACAACCGATATTGGTGATGTTAATAATGTTGGAGGAAAGAATTGTATAATACAAATAAATCCTACTTCGGACCAAATAAATTTGAATGCCCTTAATGTTAATTCTTACAACTATTCTATGCCGATTTGCTTTACAAGAGAAAGAAGTGATAATTTTACATATAATTTTAATGGAACTGGTGTTCCTCAAACTATGGAAAATGTCTATACAACTACTTTTGCTATTCCTGCTGAGTTTGTCGCACTTTCTCCTACGTCTTATACTTCTTCAAATTGGAAAATTAATTTTGCTTTGAATTGCTACAATTGTACTAATCTTGGTGATAAAGGACTTGCTTTGTATATTGTATTTGAAGACCAATCAACAAATCTTTATACCCCTATTACTTATAATTTAAATACGCCGTATGCTCTATTTCAAACTGCTTCTTCTTATAATGGTGTTATTAATTCTGCCTTTCAAAACTTTAATTGGAGCGACTATGTAGATTTTGCTGGGTTATATGGAACTACTTCAAGTAATCTGCCATTAAATATGCGTCTTTATTTTGCTGCTGATAATGCTTTTAGTTGTACTTTTAGTATTAATGTATCTTTAACAAGAACTAATGTTGTATAACTTTGTGAAATGCGCATATAAAATACTAGCAAAAGCAGAATTAATAATATAAAAATTAATAATATATTCGTATATTAAAATAATAAATGGCATTTACAAGATTTCATGATGATCCCGCAAGAATAGCAAAACAATTACAACAACAGACCGACCAGGGGCGCTGGGCAATTGATGTGCCTGGTAATGGCGACAAACCATGCTTTATGATGGACCCGCAAATTATCCCGCAAAAATGGGGCGGCAATTTGTGGACCAAATCGATTGATATTCAAAGTTCACTTTTAGGAATAGATAGACCTTTAACAAGGGATTGCATGAAGTCCAAATACGAACGCAAAGTTTTGGGTGCTAGTCCAATTGTATATCCCGAATGTGATACTTTAACAACCGACCAATCTAGAGTGACCGCCCCTGCTTGGATGTTTCGAGATTTGCCTCAAGACCACTCATATATTTTACCTGAGAATCCCCAAGCACATACCGAAATGCACTTTAGAAATAATGTTAGTACAAGAATTTTAGAAAAAGATAATTTTAGAAGAGATACTGTATGTCCTGAAAACAACCAAGAATATACCAAACTTATTTTAAATGCCAATAAAAGTAATTCTAAAAAGGGAGAAAATAAAAAACAAGTAAATAAAGAAGGTTTTTCAAATAATATTTATAATAATAACATGTCAAATGTAGGCAAAAATGTGAATATTGAATATGCCAGTCGCCAATTTGACGCTTTAAATGGGACTTATAAAAAACATTTACGATAATTTTCTTTAAAAAAGAAAGTATATATTATATACTATATATAATATATAATGGAAATAGCTATACCACTTATCGCATTAGGAGGAATGTATGTTGCCTCCAATCAAAATAAAAATAATAAACATAACAAAAATAGCAATAGTAAACAAGACAATTATAAAAAAGAGAATTTTGAGACAATGGGTGCTAAGCCGAACTATTTGCCAAATACAAATGTACCTCCCACAAATTACCCGATTTTGAACAATAAGGAGCTTGTTGACAATGTTCAGGAATATGTCAATCCAAATGTAGCAACTGACAAATATTTCAATCAAAACGCATATGAGCAACGCCAGCGTGCCGGTGGAAAAGTAAGTGACACAATTCAACAAGTTTATTCCTTATCCGGCAATTATATGGATTCTCAGGAATTTAAACATAATAACATGGTTCCTTTTAATGGAGGCAAACCAAAAGGTCAAATCTATAATAACAATAATGCTGAAACTATTTTAGACAATTATATTGGCTCCGGTTCCCAGATAATTAAGAAGATTGAACAGGCGCCATTATTTAAGCCTCAAGACAATGTTCAATGGGCTTATGGTGCGCCAAATATGAGTGATTTTATGCAGTCACGTGTCAACCCCGCTTTAAAGAATAATATGGTCAAGCCATTTGAATCTGTCCAAGTTGGTCCTGGTTTAGGAAAAGGATTTTCTGCCGAAGGCAGTGGTGGTTTCAATTCAGGAATGGAAGACAGAGATGCGTGGTTAGACAAGACTGTCGACCAATTGCGTGTCTCAACGAATCCCAAGTTAGAATATAGTTTAGACAATCTCCAAGGTCCGGCTGGTTCTGTAATAAAGAATGTTGGAATTCAGGGTAAGGTTGAGAAATATAGACCCGATGGTTTCTTTATTAACTCGCAAGACCGTTGGCTGACTACAACTGGTGCTGAAAAGGCTACACGTATGGTTGCTAGTGAAGTATTCCATACTTCTAATAGAAATGAGACAACTAAGCAGGTTACAGGAACACCCAACTCTACCATAAAGACTGCTGGTTATGCTCCTACAAATCACGAGGAGACCAAGCGTATTCAATTAGAGGGTTATGATGTAACACATTCATCCGCAGTTGGGCGCGGACCTCACACAGATGGTGATGTTAACAAGAAAAGTCACACAAATTATGCGAATAATAGAAGTACAAATACGCAACCAAGAGCTTATGGTACTGGATTTTCAGGCGCAATTGGTGCTGTAATTGCGCCAATTATGGATATGTTGAAGCCGTCAAAGAAGGAAGAATATAGCTGTAACATGCGTGTTTATGGAAATGTGTCAGGTGAAGTTTCAGGTAACTATGTTCATACACAGGGTGATATGCCAAGTACAACTGTTAAGGAGACTACTCTTTACCAACCAAATGGCAATATTGGCAACCAAATTTCAGGTGCTTATCAGGTAACTGAGCAACAGAGTATTGCCAATCAGCGTGACACTACTAGTGAGTTTTGTCAATTTAATCCGGTTGGAGACAAGTCTGGACAAAGACTATATGACGCGGATTACAGGCAAACCAACAATGAAGCGAAGGAAAAGTTGGTTGCTGGAAGAATAAATCAGGGAAATGCCAAACAGTTTAATTCATCGGTAAATATGTCTATGTCAAAGTTGGATTCAGACCGAGACAATAACCGTATGTGGACACCTAGTGCTAATATTGCTCTTGGACCGTCTACACAGACTTATGGAAAGACTAATGCGCCACAATATGTAAATTCTTACCAAGATAACAATCGCATTGACCCGGGACTATTGGATGCTTTTAAAGCAAATCCATATACACATAGTTTGTCAAGTGCGGTTTAAGCGGAAAAAGACTTTATAAAATAAACATTTCGTAATATTAAAATATAAAAACACTGTTTTAATATTACATAACTAACAAAGTAAATAATGATAAATATTCATCAACCTATAAAAGAGAAACTGGCATATTTTCATAATAATAAAAAAATACCTAATATTATTTTTAATGGTCCATCTGGCAGTGGAAAGAGCTGTATTGTAAATGACTTTATATCACTCATATATGACGGCAATAAAGAGAAAATAAGGGACTTTGTTATGTACGTGAATTGTGCCCATGGAAAGGGTATCAAGTTTATTCGTGAGGAACTGAAATTCTTTGCCAAAACGCATATTAATTCAAATGGTGGCGACGTTTTCAAAAGTATTATCTTGTTAAACGGCGACAAACTAACAATGGATGCTCAATCTGCTTTGAGACGATGTATTGAATTATTCAGCCATAATACACGATTTTTCATTATCGTGGAAGATAAATATAAAATATTAAAACCTATTTTGTCGCGTTTTTGTGAAATATATATACCAGAGCCTGAATACAATGGTAAAGTCATTAATCTATATCAGTATAATTTACAACAAACTTTTAAAATGTGCGACTTAAAAGCAAAACGAATTGAATGGTTAAGAGCCGAGCTCTGTAAAACTTGTATTTCAAGTCCTTTAAATGAGGTTAATATTCTTAATTTTGTTATGAAGTTATATGAAAAGGCTTATAACGCGCTTGATATAATAGAGATGTTAGAAGACGGGCATATAAAAACAGTAGACACTAATAAGACATTTGAATTATTAATTGCCTTTAATAAGGTGAGAAAGGAGTTTCGCAATGAGAAACTCTTGATGTTGTTTGTATTGAATTTTATTTACTTAGACAACAAAATGTCTTTGGAAAATATTTCGTTTATGTAAAATAAATATATTAGTATTAGTTATTTATTTTAGTTATTTATATGTTAAGTTTTAACTGCATACTTATCAATTGTCACCGCTTTGGTAACATTTTTGACTATTTTGTCTATATTGTCCTGCTGTTCTTCAACAGTTGTACCTGACATTGAATTCATAACAATTTTTAAATATTTGTCGTTCTTTTTTGACATAGGGTCCGTACAATTTGGATTCTCCTTTATCCATTCATTAATTTGTCGAATATTTTTATTTGCTATTTTCTTTATTGCGTCTTTCAAAATAGCCCTATCTTCAGCTTCTTTTATCCATTCATCATTATGTTTAATATATAATGTTTCACGTTTTGAATCACTACAATGAATTGGTCTTAAAAATGTATTTAAATTGTTCAGATTTTTCACACATATTTTTGATACACCATCAGCATAACCTACATGTGCGAAGTTTTCCAAGTCAGATAGCTGCATCTTAATTGTATCCACAAATTCACTCATATTCAAGGCATCTTTACATTTTTCATTTAAAAATACCTGTAAATTAAATGTGTTTGTATTATTGTTATTACAATTAGTATTATTAATAGTATTATTTGTATTAAATTTTTGCGCCATTTCCATCATTTGTTTCTGTTGTTCCATCATAAACATTTGAAATTCTTGATTTTGTTTTAAAACATCTAACAACATTTGTGGGTCGATGTTATATACCGCCTTTTTACTTTTGGTTCCCTTGGTTTCGTCGTCATCTTCTTCTGATTCGTAAAAGGGTTCATCTTCTTTGTCATTTGTCTTATCAGTTTTATTAATACATTTTTTTTTGTGTGCACAAAGGCTTGATAAATGTTTATATTTATTTCCACAAATACATGTAAATATTGTTGGTTGAACTTTGATGTTAGGAATTGTGTTAGGTTTTGTTAGGATTGAATGTTTCAGTGTCGTAATATGTCTATTCCAGTCCCCCTTTTTGCTACATTTGAAGTCACAAGTTATACATTCAAATTTATTGGATGTAAATGATGTAATTATGTTAGGATTTTCCATATAAATATACTAAGAAAAAAAACTCCTAAATATTTCGCATGATTTTTGTAAAATTTATCGTAACGTTTTTTTCAAACAAAAAAAACAATTGTGACGATATTGGTCTCAACTCAAAAAAGTGATGTTTTTTGAAACTTTTCTCGGGTTTCAAATTCTGGACATTTTAAAAATGTCCAATTTTTATTTTCCTTTTTACTTTTTGGGATTTTTTTTCACTTTTCAAAATAAGAATATGAACATATATATTAATATTTTGCTAGGAATACGAGTAAAATATACAGGTGTACTTAGGATTATTTTACACGATATTGGTGTCAATTGACGTATTTTGTTGGCTATTTATAAGCTTATTATATTCTTCACGAGTTATTATTACAAAATCATCATTGTTTATTAACTTGGGTATTGTAGGTACATTTTCAATCATTGAATCAGGTTTTATTTTCTTATATAAATAATAGACCCCGTTTGCTGATTGATATATAATCCAAGTGCTACATTTAACAATTATATTTAAGGAAATACTAGTAACTAAATCGACTAAATAATAAAAAACCATTTGTTAGTTATACATTTAAATAATAAAGAATAACTAACAAATCAAAATTAAAAAATAAGTTTAAAATATCAAAAAAAAAGGTTCGTTATTATCATAAACATGGATGATTTCAATGTTAGTTCATTACACGAATCAAAGAACGAATGGGGTGCTCGTTTGCTAACCATTTTGACGCCATTAATTATTGAAGGATTTAAGTCAATTTTTGACGAATCTGTAACACTTTGCAAAACAAATAGTGAAATGGATAAGTACTTAATGACATTCCAGAATCTTATTACACGTATTCCAAAATGGAATGCTAATATTATTGAAACTGAAAGAAAACGAATTATTGAGAAAAGTTGCTGTAACTATTTAGAAGAATTAGTTACATGTGTTCATATTATTCAACTGAAATTATTAACAGCAATGCGTGTAGGACAAAAACAGAAAAAGATAGATATTAATATTCCCAAGTTGGATGATTTTATTCACAAGGCTTATATTAACGTAGCTAGAAAAGTCTACAAAAATGTTTATCTATTTGAAATAAGCGCAGTCCCTTTACAAGTACAGAAACATAACCGAGAGTTGGAAATAATTGTCCAAGAATGTATTTTGAACGCAGTAAGAGAAAGCATCCCAATTGAGGGAATTTTAAGAGCTTATATGGATGAAACTGTTGAAGAAGATGTTGTCGAGGAAATTAAGGAACAAGTAGTTGAAAAAACTGTCCCGGCAAATGCTAGAGGCGATTCTGAATTTATTTCAGAAGTAAAGGCAAAAGAAAAGGAAGACCAAATCATTAAACAACAGTCATCAGAAACACAATCAGCGTCATTAAAATTTAATGATGTAGATTCTGTTTTAAACAATAATAACAAGGAGGAGTTTATAAATGCCCCAAAAACTCTTGACAGATTAGAAGAAATTAGCAAATTAAGAAATGAACAAAGAAAGAAGGACGAAGAAGAAGATGATGATGAAATATTGAAAATCTCCGACCAAGATGTTGAATTAGGAAGTTTAGATGTCCATATAATTGGACAACCGGAAGTTAAACTGAACGATTCATTTTTATTAAATGATATTGAAATACTTACATAAATACAAAAAATACTAGGGAAATAAATGAATAAAATAAATAATTCAAAAATGCGTTAATATTTAAATAAGAAACTAAAAATATATTGTAAATGGATAATATATTTTTAATAGCTGGTATTATTTCCGTAATATTTTTTCTTGTAAAATTCTTGGAAATGAGGTATGTTGACAAAGAAAGCAAGCCTTTAAAGTATCTTATTCGGGATACTTTAGTTGTATATATTAGTGTGATTACAGGTAATTTTATATATGAACAGGTTACACCAGTATTAGAAGAGACTGTTAAGACACAAAGTACACCAATTGCGTTTACTGATGAAGCCCCGTTTTAAATAGTGTATTTCTAATTGCTTCAATTTGTAATATAAAAGGGTCTTTTATATCCGGATTATAAGTCCAAATTCTATTTAAACCTATAATCTTAAATGCTCCATAACAAATTAGACCAAACCAATACAAATTTAGACCAAATAATAAAAATATTGTCATAATAATTATTTTGTCGCACATAAAAAACCGGTTATATTTAATTATATTTTCAATCAATTCTTGATTGGTAATAATATGTTTAAAATATAAATATATCCTTGTATAAAAAAATGTTATAGCAAATAGACCATCATTTATTGGTTGTATAAAGTTAGGTATACTAACAAATTTGATTACTGATGGATGTCTAATTATGTTTCTAATACTTAGAAATATGTTACTTACTTCAGCAAAAGCTAATATATACAATTCGTTTTTAATAAATGGACCTATATCCCGGCACAAAATATACCAACCAAAAATTAAGATGAATATAATATGATGAATTTTTAATTCTATTTTTTCAACAAAAAAAAGATGAATTATTAAATATATTACAACTATTATAAACAAATAATTTAACCATTTTATGTCTTTATCAGACGAGCTAAATTTGTATAAACAGAAACAGGCATATAATGAAACAATTAATGTTGTTATATATTGAGATGTGTCTTTGTTAATTATATCATTATCATTTAATTTATTAGTCATTTATAAGTATTTATTATAAATAACTAGGATTGAAAACGAATTTTTTTACTCTTTACCAAAGGTTTTTACTCTTTACCAAAGGTTTTTACTCTTTACCAATAGCATTTTTAATTTCCTCAATTTTCTGTAAAAATGGGTCATTTGTATCAGGCTTATATTTAGTAATATCATATCCAAAAATTGTATAAAGTGTTTTTTTAGCAACAATAGAAAACCAATATATATTTACAAATCCTAAAACCCAGTAACACAATATAATTATTTTATCTAACATATAAAAATTAGCCAAATTGTTTAAACCATTATAACATTCTGAATTAAATAATATATTCTTACTAAATAAATATAGTCTTGTATAAGTAAATAATACTAAAAATAATACGTCATTTACTGGCTGTATTTTTTTCAAAATTTTAACCAAACCTGAGTTCAAATCTGTTGTTGGCTGTTTCAAATATGTCCTCATAAGCATTTTAATACTTAAAAATACAGAACTAGATTCAATTACCAATGTTGTAAATATGGGTTCTATAATATAATTTATTATTGATGGACAAAATAATGGGACTAATGTTAAAATTAGACCACATATATGATGAATCCAAAAATCAATGCGCGTTTCAGAATAAAAATCATAAACAAAGTAAACAGCTAAAACATACCAAATATATTTAAACCATTGAATGTCGATTGTTTGCCTATATTTATAAAGTCCAAAGCAAACAAATAATGCCATTGTTAGAGAAATAATATCTTGAATATATGGTTTAAAATCCATCTTTATTGATTTATAACCTACCAATATTTTTTATAGTAAATTTATACTTATTATTTTTATTTCTTTATTTCTTTATTTATTTTATTCAGATTTTATCTACCAGTCCAAACTTTAATTAATGTGCCATGTATAATGTTGTTTTTAAAATCGTTCAAATAATTGTCATATGTGTAGTTAAATGAAAGATGATGTGTTCTAATATCGCCGTAAAACGATTTGATTTTTCCTAAATTCTTAAATTCATTATTAAATAATAGTCCTAGAATGCGCTCTAATCCACAGCGGTCAGTACGACATGTAATCGCATTTACTAAATTGCTAATATTATATTTTTTTTCTAAAGTAGATAAAAATGTATGATTAATATAACACTGTCCTCCAAAACATAAATTAAATTTTTGCTCATTCATCCCTAATATATTGACTTCACTTCCCGACAATCTCTGTCTAATAAATGTACCATTTTTCAAATATCCAGCAATTCGCAGTAAATTACCTATATTTTCTTTATCATAAGGATGATGCCAAAAAGGTAGTACAGGGATTTTTATTGATTCAAATGGTATGCGTTTGTGTAAAAAAGCACTATCATGAATAATAACAGCATTATCAAACCATTTATGTCTTAAATAATAAATATATGGCAGTAATTCACCTCTACCTGGATACTCGGATTTTACTATTTCTACATTTTTATAATCAAAATCAGATTTAACAAAACTATAATTACTATTATCATCAATAATTACTATTTTTTTAAAAGGATAATATGTCCTTATTAGTTTTACATTGTGATTCCAATATTTGTTAGTTGTTTCCGAATTAACATGTCTAGTAATTATAAATCCAAATGTCATTTTATTCTATTACATATTGTTAATAAAATAAAATAAATTATAAAGTTATTTTTGCACTAATGAAGATTAATTGATATATGACGGTAAATCGTCAATATTAATTACAGTGTCAGACTTACTCAAATTATTTTTAGATATTACGTATTTACTAAATTCTGGTCTATCTAATTGCGCTACAGGTGTATGATTGTGAACACATCGAGCAATCATTTTATATAGTTTAAAATCCGGATATCTTTCAGCTCCATTGTTTTTATATAAAACATTAATGCCATTATCATCAATACACCATTCAACAATTAATTTCACAATTGGCTCACATTGTGCGAGATTTTTAATAGAATCAATATCATCAACAACATAATCAAAAATCGAACATGCTAAACGGCATAAATCAAAACTATAATTAGGTTCCAATCTAGGTTTTTTGTCATTAAAAAATGGTTCTGTGTTATATTGAGTAGACGCATCACCTCCAATTTGAAAACTATCACTGCAAAATAGTTTACCATTAAATTTATATATGGCGCGACCAAAATCAATAATTTTGAATATTTTACCAAAAGTGGGTACCTTGTAATACTTCTTTTTGTAACAATAATAAATAAACTTTTGGTTAGTATAGATATACATAACATTGTTAGTATGGAGGTCATTGTGTGTAAACGAGAACATTTTTTGATATGTGATTAATGTCATAATAATCTGAATTAAGGCTGAAAACCACTCGTCATGAGACAAATCACTTGTCATAATTAAGTTGTCAAGTGTGTTTTCGCATTTTTCCATACAAATTAATTGGACTGGAAATTTTGGTAAAGTTAACCATAAATTTTCCTCATCTAAATCGGAATAATTACTACTATTATTTGAGTCATCATCATCCAAGTTAGAATGTTTATCATCTTCATCTTTATCTTCGTTTTTATCTTCGTTTTTATCTTCATCTTCATCTTTATCTTCATCTTTATATAAATCTGACTTATCATCTGCTACTTCATCCTCATTTGTATGAGATGTTCTAGATGAACAAGACGAGCCAGATTTTAATGTCTCTGATTTTTTAGGGTCAATATTAAAGTCATTTGAATTCATAATATCAATTAATTCAACATTCATATTTTTAATATCAGACAATGTAACTAAGTTGGTGTCTGTAGTGCTAAAAATATTATCAAATATGGAATCGTCAAATGATTTTATTGATAATACTGATTTATTTGATGTATTCATAATATTCAACGGTTTTAAAGGTTTATCTTCATCATCATTTGTTAGTAAATGTGAATAATCATCTACTGTAAACAATACATTTTGTTTTTTAACAAAAAAATCCGAATGAATTAAATAGTCAATATCATCAATAATATTAAGTTTATAATTTTTCTTTATAGCCAAAAATGAACCATAATAATCTAACCCATTAACAAATTTATAGTTATTAAGTAAATGACTAGTTAGAAATGAAAAAAAACCATCTACATAAGCAGCATTATTTACATCAGCTATTTTTGGATTAACAATTATACTTTTGTCGATAGTAGGTAAATTGAATAAATTATCATCATTACAGTTATATTTACCAACAATATATTTAAATGGGTCTAATAATGGTGCCATTTTAACAAAAACCTTTTGAGTTGTTGTAAATTCACCATTTTCATCGTTTATATTTTTTAATTTACACGAGTAAACATTTTCAGAAATATCATCCTTTTTATCATCCTTTATATCATGCTTTATATCCGATATTGACCATAAATGATTTAGATTTATAGCGTTATAATTGGTATTATTTAATGAAAAAAATCTGTCATAAATAGGTACGTAATTTTGTACTAAATCAAGATTGATTTTTTTGTTAGTTTGAAACTTATTAAATAAGTTAATATTCTTCCTTTTTTGGTAATTAACACTAAAGATTGGTATTGTTGCCATTAGCTAATAAAAATATTAATAATAGAAATTTTTAACTCATTTTTTCCTAAACAACTAACAAATATTAAGTTTTAGACATTGTATTTGTTAGTTTATTAGTTTTGCGTTAAATAAAATAAATCTTTTATAAGTGTATACATATAATGAATTTAGAACTAAAACGGTTTGATATGAAAAGCATTAGTTTCAAGCCTGATGAATCAAAAGGTCCAGTGGTTGTTTTAATTGGTCGTCGTGATACTGGTAAATCATTTTTGGTAAGGGACTTGTTATATTATCAACAAAGTATTCCAATTGGTACAGTAATTTCAGGTACAGAAGAAGGTAACGGCTTTTACGGAAAATTAGTACCCAAATTATTCATCCATAATGAATACAATACAGCTATTATTGAGAATATTTTGAAGCGACAGCGTCAGGTTTTGAAACAGATTAAGAAGGAAATGGAACAATTCAAGCGCACAACAATTGACCCGCGGACTTTTGTGATTTTAGATGATTGTTTGTATGACAATACGTGGTCACGTGATAAATTAATGCGACTCCTTTTCATGAACGGGAGACATTGGAAGGTCATGTTAATCATCACAATGCAATATCCGTTGGGCATTCCGCCAACGCTAAGAACCAATATTGATTATGTTTTTATTTTGAGAGAGCCCTACATCGCCAATAGGAAGCGAATTTACGAGAATTATGCTGGTATGTTCCCTACATTGGAATCGTTTTGCCAAGTAATGGACCAATGTACCGAGAATTACGAATGTTTAGTGATAAATAATAATGCCAAATCCAACAAATTACAAGACCAAGTGTTTTGGTATAAGGCAGATGCACACAATGATTTCAGATTAGGTTCCAAAGAGTTTTGGGAGCTATCCAAATCCATCAATGATGAAGATGAGGAGGAGCAATATGACCCGAATAACGTCAAGAAACGTGGTCAAGGTCCCAAAATCGCGGTAAAAAAGACAAAGTGGTAAATATTGCTTTTATAAAAACCGCTTTCAAAATATAAAAGCACATCTTGGTTATATAATTATTGCTTTCAAAATATATAAGCAAGATTAACAAACTTAAAGAGTATCCTATTATAAAATATATAATAAGATTCAGGAACTTAACATCGTAGAACTCATAGAGAAAAACCCAATATCTAAGCTATCAAAAGCATATAATAGCAAATTAATAAATAAAATCAAAGAAAATTTTACAGATTTTGAATCACAATTATTTGTAAGTAGTTTTTATTGCTACTTAAATTATGATAAAAATATAGATTTCGTACTTGATTTAGATAATATATGGAAATGGTTGGGATTTTCTACTAAACAAAATTCTGAAAGAGTTTTGGAAAAACATTTCAAATTAGATATAGATTATAAAAATCTTGCTTATCAATTTGGAGGAGCAAGTTCAAATGATGAAAAATGGGGTGGACACAACAAACAAACCATATTATTAACAATTAAATGTTTCAAATCATTATGTTTGAAAGCGCAAACCAAAAAAGCAGGCGAAATACACGAATATTATATGAAAATGGAGGAAGTTTTACACCAAATTGTAGAAGAAGAAACTGACGAATTAAGACTTCAGTTAGAGCAAAAGGAAAACATTATCTTAGAAATAAAACAAAATTCAGAACAAGAAAAAGAACAAATAATAAAAGCTTCAAAAAAGGAAAAACAAAAGGCGGTAGAACAAGCAATAATTGTCCATTTTCCATTAAATACTGAATGTATATACATTGGTACAATTGACAACACCAATGAAGCAAATGAGAAACTAATAAAATTTGGACATACTAATGACCTAGCAACTAGACTAAATGACCATCGCAAAGGTTACGAAAATTTTGTATTAGTAGAAGCATTTAAGGTTCAAAATAAAGTGGAAATAGAAAATCTAATAAAGACATATCCAAAAATTAAAAGACAGATTCGCAGTATACAACTAAATGGTAAAAATAAAACAGAATTAATTTCTTATGACGTCACAAATTTTACAATTGAAGTATTAACAAAACATATCAAGGACATTATTCATTCTAAGACTTACAGTATAGATAATTTTAATAGAATAATGAAACAAAATGAAGACTTTGAAAATAAAATTAGAGATTTAGAAGAACAAAATAAGTCTCAAGAAATGATTATTATTGACAAAAATATTAGAATTAACAGATTGACTGAATTATTACAAACAAATCAAAAAATAATTGACACTGTAAACAATGAAAATCAATCTGTATATCAAAACATATTATTACCAGAAGATGAAATAAATAAAAAGTTCAATGAATTTATAAGCAGTGTTTGTATTGTACGTTCAGATGTAGAAGAATACTCTGTAAATATGGAAGGACGTTACCGTTTATGGAACCAAGTGAAACCAACCAAAGAAGTTTATCATACGTTTAAAAGTTATTTGGATACAAGATTTAAACCCAAACGCATTGGAGGAAATCATGGTTACAGTGGACTTAAATTAAAGCCAGTCGAGTATAAAAAATCAAAGGACAATTCAAGTGTAGAGACATTTATATTTCAAGTATGTCAGTTCTCTGATTGCGGAAAAGTATTAAATTCAGTTTTATTGAGCGAATATCAAAAATGGAAAGTTTCGGTTGGCAAAGAACTATCTGAAAATGATATGAAAGAAATTAAAGAATATTTAAATGCATCTCCTTATGCCTTAAAAGCAGTAGTATGGACGGATGACGGCAACAATGAAGGCTATTATGGATTATCTATTAAAAAACATGAATATATTCCAAAACTAATTTGTTCAACTGGTAAAAAAGTGTATAAGAGAGAAACCAAAACAGAGATTTTACTTGCTACATGGGATACAATCGCGAAGGCTGCGAAATCAGAAGGCATTTCAACTGCTAAAATGAGTCGATGTGTTAAAAATAACATTATAATAGATGATTATTATTATAGTATTATTTAACAAATATTTTATTTTCATGATTAGTCTATCTTTTAGTCAAAATCGCTGTAAAAAAGACAAAGTGGTAAAATCACTTTTATAATATAAAATTTGCTTTTTTTTTTATATTATAACATAGTATAAAATGCCGACTTACACTGATACGGTAAATAATGTGAACTACACTTACACTGTGGGGACCCCAACGGCTTCTGCTTCAGCAGTATCAACATCAGCAGTTACAGGAAATATAACAATATTAAGCAGTTTTACTGTTAACAGTGTTGAATATATTGTAACAAGTATAGCAGCATCTGGATTTAAAAATGCGTCTAAAATAACAAGCGTTACAATCCCTGCTTCAATAACAAGCATTGGCACTCAAGCATTTTTTAATGAG
>Ga0209597_1001124_pt1 | contig 17498 bp, 10 predicted proteins | sample M_140625_MF_Meta_FD_187316 | JGI IMG/M metagenome (GOLD analysis project Ga0209597, IMG submission 187316) | Freshwater microbial communities from Lake Montjoie, Canada to study carbon cycling - M_140625_MF_MetaG (SPAdes) (version 2) | ecosystem: Environmental > Aquatic > Freshwater > Lake... | reverse complement strand
CGGCGGCTGGGGAGCTTCGGGTTGCGGAGTCGGGCACTCTCGACAGCGCGCGCCTTGCGTTGCCGTTGGCCGGCAGCGCCCGTTCGGCCGATTTCACCATCCAAAAACGCTATTTTCACGTCCGGTTGCGGGGTAGCGATGCCGCCTTCCGGGCCGTGGTGGACAACTACTGGCTCGATAAGCACACGGGACTCCTCTTCGAGGGGTTCCGTCGCCGCCTCGGGCGCGTCGAAGGGGTGGAGGCCCAAAAAGACCCGCGAGAGATGGCTTGGCGTATCGAGACCTTCGATTTCTCTCGGTATGCCGGGGAACGCGTTCACTTCGAGGTGCAGGATGACGGCCCGGGTTGGATTGAGGTCGATACGATTCTTACGAGCGATGCGCCCACGCCGCCCCCCTCCGAACAGTGGGATGCTGACGGTTTGGCCAGCGGGCTGAACGCAGCGGCGCCTGGCTTAGGCGAGGCACGCCGGCGCGTTGTTGAGGCTCGGGATGCGTTGTTGGCCTGTGCTCCGCCTATTCGTGCATTGGTGGCCGATGAGGGAGGTTCGTTGGACGAGCCGATTCACCTCCGCGGTGCGGCTCACCGCCCGGGCGAGGCCGCTCCGCTGGCGCGCTTGTCTTTGCTGGGTGCCCGTGACAAGGAACCTGTGGTGGGCAGTGGTCGCCGGGCGTTGGTGGCCGCACTCACCGATCCGCGTCGCCCGTTCTTGTGGCGAACCACCGCCAACCGAATTTGGCTCAAGATGTTCGGGCGCGGCATCGTTGAGACGCCCGACGATTTTGGACAACTCGGTGGCACGCCCTGGAGCCCGGAATTGCTCGACCACTTGGCGTCTCGGTTGGGTCGAGGCCACACCTTCAAGCAGCTCATTCGGGATATCGCTCTGTCCCATGCCTATCGGGCTGCGGCCGATCCCGGCGAGACCCCGGCCGAAGTTTGGTCGCCGCTGCCGGTCCGCCGCCTCGATGCCGAGGAGATTCGGGATGCCATGCTGGCCGCCTCCGGCACCCTCGACCGCACGTCGGGCGGGGTGAGTGTTCCCGCTCGCTTGACCGAGCATATGCAAGGGCGTGGCCGACCTGGGAAGTCTGGGCCGATCGATGGGGCCCGTCGTCGCAGTGTGTACCTCGAGACGCGGCGCAATTTTCTCGATCCTTTTTTGCAGGCCTTCGACCAACCGTCCCCGGCCAGCACTTGCGGTCGTCGCCATGCCTCTAATGTGCCCGCGCAATCCCTGGCCCTGATGAATAGCGAGTTGGTTCATCTGATGGCCCGGCGTTGGGCAGAAACACTCCTCCCAGAGGGCGCTGCTTCCAGCACTGCTTCCGCCGATTTAGATCGAGCGCGCATCGAAACGCTGTGGCTCTCAGCCTTCTCCCGATGGCCGCGAGCCGATGAGGTTCGCATGGCCCTGGAGTTCTTGGACTCCGAGCGGTCTGCGTCTTCGGATACGGCGCCGTTGGCCCGCGAGCGGTCGGCCTACGCGGCCTTGAATCACGCGCTCTTCGCCTCCAAAGAATTTGTTTTCCTCCGATGAACACGCCCCGGACTCACCATTGCGGCCGGTTTCACTCCACGCCCATGAGTCGCCGTGACATGCTAGCGGCTTCCAGCGGAGGGTTTGGTTTATTGGCATTGGCCGGTTTATTCGGGCCGGCGGGGGCGGCGTCGGGGGCGGGGTCGGAAGGGGCCGGTCGCTCACCGCGTGATTCAGGGGTTTTGGCTTCGACTCATTCCCGGGCGCGGGCCCGCAGTGTGATCTTTCTCTATCAGGACGGGGGTCCATCGCAAATGGACACCTTTGATCCAAAGCCGCGTTTGGCCGATTACCACGGAAAGCCGTTTCCGATGGCGATGGCGCCCACGCAATTCAACAACAACGGCAACACGCTGGCCTCGCCTTGGAAGTTTAGCCAACACGGGCAATCGGGCATTCCGATCTCAGAGCTGTTTCCGAATCTCGGGCGGGTGGCTGATGAATTGTGCGTGGTTCGCTCGATGACCAGCGAGTTCAGTGAACACACCAACGCTAATTATTTCCTGCACACGGGCTCAGGGATTCCTGGGCGGCCGTCCATGGGAGCCTGGATGTCCTATGGTCTAGGTAGTGAAAATGATAACCTGCCTGGCTTTGTTGTGGTGGAAGGTGGGTTGGTGCCCCCGGGCGGGCTGGACTGTTTTTCGGCCGGATTCCTGCCGGCGCGGCATCAGGGGTCCATCTTGCGTCCGCGGGGTGAGGCCATTGCCGACGCCACTCCCCGGGAATCCGAGTTGGTTCAGCGACGCAAGCGTCAACTCATCGGGCAGTTGGATTCGGCCTTCGCCCATGACACCGGGGCCGAGGCCATCGAGAGTGCGATTGCTAATCACGAATTGGCCTACCGCATGCAATCCGCAGTTCCTGAACTGGCGGCGCTCGATGGGGAGAGTGTTGAGACAAAAGCGCTCTACGGATTCGACAGCCCGTTCGAGCCGACCCGGATTTATGCCCGCGAATGTTGTCTGGCGCGCCGGTTGGTGGAACGGGGCGTCCGGTTCATCGAGGTCACTTGTCCTCGGACCATCGGTGACCGCTGGGATCAGCACGGTGATCTGAAGGCCGGTCACGAAGCCAATGCCCGGGCGGTCGATCAACCCATCACGGCGCTGATCTTGGATCTCAAGCGGCGCGGTTTGCTGGAGTCAACCTTGCTCGTCTGGTCCGGTGAATTTGGGCGGACGCCCTTTGCCCAGGGATCCAACGGTCGCGACCACAATCCCTTCGGGTTCTCGGTGTGGATGGCCGGCGGCGGGATTCGTGGTGGCAATATCATCGGCGCCACGGACGAGTTCGGTTATCGGTCAGTGGACAAGATCTGCCGAGTGCATGATCTCCATGCCACCGTGCTGCATCAGATGGGAGTGGAATCATCGTCGACTGACCTTCCGCTCCGGAGGTCGGGATCATCGCCTCACCGATGTTCATGGAGAGCTGATCGAGGGTGCGATCGGTTGATGCGGTCGGAGATATTCCTGAGGTGCCGCGGGACTTTGGGGTGCTGAGAGCGCGGTCCGAGGACGCTCACCGAGACCAGGCCTGAACCGTCTGCCAGGCGATGGATTGCAGGAATGTGGCTTCGTCTGCAGACACCCCGTCGGGTCGGTAGGGTAGTCCTTCTGGAGAAACGCCGAAGAGGGTCGCGTAGTGGACGCAGGCGGCCAGATAGGTTCCGTGCACGGTTTCGTGCTCCCGATCCTTGCCCAGCATAGCGAGTTGGGGACGGGCTTCCAGCGAACGATGGAAGGCCAATCCCACCGGTGCGACAGGCGCATTCAGTTCCACTCCCAGAGTTCTGTGGGCAATAGCAATTTGCTCGAGAGAGATCCAGCCGAGGCGTTCGTAGGGCCAGGCCATGAAGAGCACAGAGCGTCCACCATGGGATCGGATTTCTTGATCGAAGCGTCGGGCGTATTCTTCGAAGGCAGTGATGCTGTGCTCGGTGAGTTCCGGGATGTCGTCTTGCAGGATAACTCGGTCGTAGTGTCCTTGCTGGATGCGTTCATGCACCGAGGGCAATCCGTGGAGGACACGCAGCGTGGCGCCTCCTTGGGTGGCTCGATCGGCCACAAGGATGCGAGGAGGGGTTGCGGATGCGGCCAGCAGCCGGACGTGGTTCTCCAAGCCGCCGTTGTAGTAGGTAAGGCTATTGCCCACGAAGAGGAGTCGCATGGGAGGCGTCGGGGAGGATGGGGTGACGGGATGTTTGTGAGAAAGGCAGCCGGAAAGGAGCCACATCAGGACACCCATCCAACCACACCGCAGACGCGTCATAGGCCAAACGCTAGGCAGCGGGAGTGAGGCGGTGCAAGATCGCTCCAATGGGCGTGCACACTGCCGCCTCAATACGGATTCGAACCATGGTCAGTATCAAGCTCGCTCAAGAGGTGTCGGAGTTGGAGGGCATCCTCGCGTTGCAACGGCGCAACTTGAAGCGGTGTCTGAGCGAGTCTGAAGCCGAAGAGCAGGGGTTCTTGATCGCCGAATACGATTTAGACTACCTCCGGCAAATGCAGGAACAGCGACCTTCAGTGATCGCCGTGGACGACGGTCGGGTGGTGGGTTACGCGCTGGTGGTCACGCAGGAGGTTCGGAAGGGCCTCCCGTTCATCTCGGACTTGTTCGATGAAATCGACCGGATCTCCTATCGAGGATCGCTGCTAGCCGGAACAGATTACGTGGTGGTGGGGCAATTGTGTGTGGACAAGGACTACCGCGGGCAGGGGTTGGTGAACCGGTTGTATGGGTGTTTTCGCGCGTCGTTGGAGGAGCACTATTCGTGCGGGGTCACCGACATCGCCCGGGCGAACCGCCGCTCGCTCAAGGCGCACCAGAAGGTGGGTTTCGAGGTCATCCACGCCATTGAATACGAAGGCCTGACTTGGGATGTGGTGCTCTGGGATTGGTCGGAATCGGGGCGGTAACGGCGCGGGCACGGGTGGGGCACTGGGATGAAGACGCTATGCGGTGCCCCGTTGGGGCACGGGTGAGGGATGGATGCGGCCTGTCGGGATTGGACGGGACAGGCGAAGATCTTTCAGGGAGGGTTTTTTACTAGATGAGACCGCGAAAATTGAGTGCCTGGGGATGGGTGGGTGCCGTGGTGATGAGCCTGCTGATTTTGCAGGCCGAGGAACCCAAGAACAGTGACCTGGATGTCATTCGCGATGAGTCCAAGGTGCCTCCCTACCAGTTGCCGCCGGTGCTCGTTTCGGCCGAGGGTCGACCCATCACCACGGCGCAGGAGTGGTTTCAGCTTCGACGCCCTCAACTCATCGCGCTCTTCGGGAACCTGATTTATGGCGTCGTGCCGAAACCGGAAGTGCCAGTTCAGGTTCAGACTGAAATTCTCAAGGTCGACCGGCAATTCATGGGTGGAAAGGCTACCCGAAAAGATGTCCGGCTTCGCTTCCACAATGCGAAGGGAGAGGTGGATTTGCGGATTTTGGTCATCACACCCAATGGCAGCGGTAAGCCGGCTCCGGTGTTCATGCTCCACAGCTTTTCCGGCACTCGGGACGATGGTCATGATCCGCATCCCGATCGACCCGGCTACTTGCGCAACGGAGTGCCCATTAGCGAACTGCTGCAACGGGGATTTGGTTTTGTGGTGGTGCCTCAATCCGATCTGGTTCGACACAACGAGGTGGAATTCCTCAAGGGAATCCACCCGCTGTTTTATCGCGAGCACCAGAGTTTCCCTAAGTCCTTCGAATGGGGGGTGATCTCAGCCGTGGCCTGGGGTGGCTCTCGGGCGATGGACTACCTCGAAACAGACCTGGATGTGGACGCCCGGCGGGTGGCGATCATGGGTCATTCCAAGATGGGCAAGACCGCACTTTGGACGGCAGCTCAGGACACCCGCTTTGCATTGGTGATCTCGGCTCAATCCGGTTGTGGCGGGGCCGCTCTGTGGAAACGCAATTTCGGCGAGAACATGGAGAAAATGGTCACACGCTTCCCGTATTGGTTGTGCCGGAATGCCGCCCGGTTTGCGCGCAATGAAGAGGACCTGCCCGTCGACCAGCACGAGTTATTGGCGTGCATCGCACCGCGGCCCTTGTATGTCGCCAGCGGGGTGGAGGACCTTTGGGCAGATCCCATTGGCGAGTACCTTTCGGCCCATCATGCCTCGGAGGTGTACCGATTGCTGGGCAAGAAGGGGTTGGATTCGCCAACGCCCCCTGCGGTTGGGGTGGCGCTGACACAGGGTGACATTGCCTACCACAACCGTCCGGGAGGTCACTCGGTAGACCTCTACGATTGGCAACAGTTTCTCGGGTTCGCGGAACGCCATTTTCGCATGCGATAGTGAGATGCTTGGATTGGCGGGCTCCGATGAGTTCGGTGGGTGAAGTGTGGCCGTGGTGTGCGGGTGATCCTGTTGAGTGATTGAGAATCTGGAAGGTTGCGCTTTCTTGCCGAGTCCCCTACGGAATCCCGATTGCGGTGAAGCCCAACGTTATGAGCCATCATGGTGGCGTTCTCCTCCGATCTTGGAGAGCCCAACCTTCTGCCACCAAGGTTCCTCGTCATCAGGCCCTTCGACTGTGGTTTCCGATCTTCTTGGGCCTTTTGATCGCCTACCGAGGGTGGGGTGCTCCAACTACCTCGGGTCCACCTCTCGGTCTGGTGGCGTATTATCCCTTCGATGGGGATTTGCAGGATGTCAGCGGATTCCAGCGTCATGCGGTGAGTGATCCGGTCGGGGGAACTCTGCGGTTTTTATCCACGCGTAAGGTCGCTCCCAGTCAGGTCCTGAGTCTGGGCGGCAGCAATGTCAGTATCACCATTCCGTCGCTGGCGGGATTTGGTCCCAATGGGTATCGCGGCACGACGGTGTCCTTGTGGATGCGCTGCCCGATCCAAGGATACCTACTGGGCTGTGCCCGGGAGTCTGTCCCAGAACAGTCGAGTTTCTCCATTCGCACGGATGGGATGCGGTTGATGGTCTCTAGTGGCGTTGGGGATGAACTGGGTTTCGGTTTTCCAGAAAGCCCCAATGATTGGCGTCATGTGGTAGTGGTGTTTAGTCGATCCACACAAACCCATGAGAAGGAGATGGTGGTTCAACTTTGGGTGGATGGGCGAGCGGTGGGGGCTGCTCCAATTCGCGTGAATCCACTGCAACTAAAGACACCCCTGACCTTGGGAGGCATCTCAGGCACAGTTCATGGGCGATTGCAGGGGGAAATCGACACTTTGCGACTGTTCAATCGGGCGCTGCCACCGGAAGAGGTTTTGAATCTCTACGCCCAGGACACTGTGGGCATTGAGAAGATTCCGGTGCTCCTCCTTCAGCCTCAGGCTCAGTCCGTGGAGAAGGGGCGTGAGGTGACGTTCCGCGTGGTAGCGCAATTAGGCCTGCCAGCCACCTTCCAGTGGCAGTGCGATGGGTTGACCCTTCCGGGAGCAACGGCCCCTGAGTTGACCTTGAGCAATGTGCCGCCGTCCCTCGATGGGGGGCGCTATCGAGTCTTCGTGCAAAATGCTCAGGGAGCTATTTTCAGCGAGCCCGCCCTCCTCACGGTCTACCCGTTGACGCCCCCCAGCATTGTACTGCAGCCCGCTCCAATCGAGGTGGCGGAGGGGGAACCGGAGGTGGTGTTTCAGGTGTCGAGCCAGGGCTCGGGCGAGTTGCGATACCAGTGGCAGTTCAACGGAAAGAATTTACCCCAAGAGACCAGTGAACGCCTGGTCCTGCGACATGTCCGCCCCTTTGCTTATGGCCGGTATCGTGTGCGCGTCACCAATTTCTATGGGTTTGTTTGGAGCGACGAAGTCAGCCTGACGGTGAACACTTACGATGCTGACGAAGATGGTTTGACCGATTACGAAGAACTGCTGCTCAAGACCGATCCGCAGAAGCCGGATTATTACGGCGATCGGTTGCCGCCGATCCCCGCTCCAGAGACCTCGACGTGGCAAGAGATCCTGGTTACCTCGAACCCTTCTTCGCCGGGGAGACGGTCAATGGCTTTGGCTGTGCTGCAAATTCTCCTCCGGATGTCCCACATTTGGTGGATCGATTTGTGAGGGGTGTTTACCAGGTCGAGTTCGAAACGCGCGGGGTTTCTCGGAGTCGCGCCTCGGATCTGCCCCGCTCGATGCCGTTCACTACGCGGTGCGCAAGTACTCGGAGGTATTCTCGGTCGGTGCGGCCTGGCAGGCGCCGGCCACTAGGGGTTCTTGGATATTGCGGAAGGAGAGCCCGGCGAAATCGAGGTAGTGGCCGAAGAGTTCGGTGTTCTGGATGAATCCCTCGATTCGGTCAGATCCCGGTCCCATGGCTAGCACGGGCACGTAATCGGAGGTGTGATTGCCGCTGGTGAAGGCGATGCCGATGTGGTTGGCCAACACTTGACCCAAGGCGCAGGTGTCCGAGTTGAATGCGTCGAAGAGTGCGTAGCCTTTCTTCTTGAGGAAGGGATCGAGCGTTTCCATCCGTCGGGTGCTGGCCGCGTAGCCGGTGGATTCCTGGAGGCGCGCCGCGGCCTGTGTGCGGTTCTCGGCGGTGCGCAGTCGGTTCAGGATCTCGCCGACGGATTGACGCACCTTCGTCAAATTGTGGAAGGCGGCGTTGGTCTTTTCGTAAGTCTCCCCAAGTCCGTTGAGTCCGGGGTTGGCCGTGGCGTGATCGGTGGTGATGAGGATGAAGGTGTCGGGGTGGTCCTTCTGGAACTCGAGGCAGACTTCGATGGCTTGATCGAAGGCGATCATCTCGTGGACGGCCGCTGCGGCGTCGTTGTTGTGGCAACCGTGGTCCACGCGTCCCCCTTCGACTTGAAGGATGAACCGTTCGTCGTGTGTGAATCGTCGGAGCGCGGCCCGGGTCATCGCGGCCAGCGAGGGCGTAGGGGCGACTTTCGTGAGGCCTCCCAGTTGATCCACGACGTAGGGGATATGGCCTTCGGAGAACACGCCCAACCAACGCTGGTCCCGCGGGGCCGAGGCGAGATCCGAGGGGGACCGGAGCACGGCGTATTCGAGGCGGCGGAAGTCTCCGAGCAAATCGCGTTTGTCTTTGCGCTTATCGGCCCGGAAATGGTTGCTCGCGCCGCCGAGGGCCAGGTCGATCCGGCGCTCGAGATACTGGGTGGCAATATCATCACCGCTCCCCCGGGCGTTGACGCAGGCGATGAATCCGGCCGGCGTGGCGTGGGTAATTTCGGTGGTGGTCACCAAGCCCCGCTTCCAGCCCGCTTGTCCGAGGAGTTCGTAGAGGGTGACTAACTTCTCTCCCTTGCTTGTCTGGTTGACCTTTCCATTGGGGATGCGCACGCCGCTGCCCCAGGCGCAGGACGAGGCCGACGAATCGGTGACCAGCGAGTTTTGCGACCGCACGTTCATGACCGCCTGCCGGGTCGAGGGTTGATCGATGAGGCGAAACCAGGTTAGGGGACGTCCTCGGACATGCTCCGAATACTGGTTGGCGCAGGCGAGGATTCCGGAGCTCATCCCATCGACCACCATGTGGATGATGCGCCGCGGGGTGCCCGAGGCCAGGGGGCGCTTTCCGGAGAGGGCGGTTTTCGGAGAAGCAGTCGCAGCGTGCGCCTGAGCGACAGCCAAGGCGGAGACGGCGGGAGCCGTCACTAGGGACTTCAGGAAGTGGCGCCGAGGATTCATGCAGGATCGGATACCACGTGATCAAAAGCCCGGTGAGTCTGCGGGGCAATTGTTCAGTTTGTTGCGGAGAGTGACATCGTTGTGACAGCGCCCCGGTGCGCGGGCTCAGGGCTTCATGACGATCCTCTGGGAAAATTTACCGAGGGTTGTACCCTCCGCCTATGGCCCAGCCCAACCCTCCCTTCACCCCGTACATACCCGCGGTCACTCGGCTGCGGGAATTCACTGCTCGCTCCGTGGTTGTGGGTTCGTTGTTGGGGATTATTTTCGGAGCCTCTTCGCTCTACTTGGCCCTTAAGGTGGGTCTCACGGTGAGTGCGTCCATCCCAGTCGCGGTCATCTCGGTCACGCTGTTCCGGTTGTGGGCCAAACTGGGCGGACGGGATGCCACGATTCTCGAACACAACATCGCTCAGACGGCGGGTTCAGCCGGAGAGTCGCTGGCTTTCGGGGCGGCGGTCACCATGCCGGCGATTCTCATCTTGGGTTTCGATTTGGAGGCCAGCCGGGTGCTGTTGGTGGCGGTGTTGGGCGGACTTCTGGGGATTTTGCTGATGATCCCGCTGCGTCGCCCGCTCATCGTTCAGCAGCATGGGGAACTGAAATATCCGGAAGGTGCGGCCTGCGCGGAGGTGCTCAAGGCAGGTGCCAATGACGAGTCTCGGGCCGCCGCCGATCCGGCCTATGCCCGCGAAGTGGCCGGAGCCGGGATTCAGGCCAAGACCATCTTCGGCGGATTTGCCTTGGGCTTGTTGTATAAGTTTGGCAATTCGGCGCTGAAGCTCTGGAAAGAGGCTCCAGAGAAGGTGTTCGGGGCTCCGTTGAAAGGTGGCTCGGTGTCGTGCGAGATCTCTCCTGAAATGGTGGGAGTGGGCTACATCATTGGGCCGCGGATCGCCGGGGTCATGGCAGCGGGAGGCGTGCTGAGCTACTTGGTGCTCATTCCGCTCATCCAGTATTTCGGAGCGGGATTGGCCAGCCCTTTGGCTCCCGGTAAAAAGCTCATCGCCGACTTATCGCCCAATGGCATCCGCAGCGCGTACCTGCTCTACATTGGGGCCGGGGCCGTGGCGGCGGGCGGTCTCGTGAGTTTGTTGAAGTCTATGCCCACGCTGTGGCGAACGCTGCGTGCCGGATTGGTAGATTTGGCCGGGGCTCGTGACGGCGCGTCGGGAGTCTCGGGGGATCGGCGTGACCGGGATCTCTCGCTGCGTTGGGTGGCGGGTGGGGTGTTCGTGCTGATGGCGGCCATCACGCTGGCTCCCGCTCTGCGTATGAATTTACTGGGTGCGGGGCTGATCTTGGTTTTGGGATTCCTCTTCGTGACGGTCTCCTCACGGTTAACGGGTGAGGTGGGGTCTAGCTCCAACCCCATTTCGGGCATGACCATCGCTACCCTGCTGCTCACCTGCCTCACCTTCGTGGCCGTGGGGTGGACGGGCTCGGCCCATTATGTGACCGCCCTTTCCGTGGGCGGTATCGTGTGTATTGCCTGTTCCAATGGCGGGACCACTTCGCAGGATTTGAAGACCGGTTTTCTCATCGGCGGCACACCTCGGTACCAGCAATTGGCCATATTGATTGGGGCTTTTGCCTCAGCGCTGGTAATGGGATGGGTGCTCCTAGCCATGAACAATGCCGGGACCATTCATGTGCGCGCCTCGGAGGTTGCCCCGGGCTTGGTCGCTCCGGCCCAAGCCTTGACCCATGCGCCTCGGGCTCACTTGGTGGGTCCGATGGCCGGGGTGGATACCCAAGAATACCGCGTGTGGCATCAGACCGATACCAACGGCGTGGCGCGGAAGTGGTTGGTCGATGATTCGGGCAAGGCCGTCTGGCTGGTGGATCCGGCCATCACCGGAACCGAATCGAAGCTGCCCAGTGGGGCCACGGTCACCAAGTACGATGCCCCGAAGACGGTATTGGTGAGCTACATCATTAAGGGCGTGCTCGACCGGAAGCTCCCCTGGGACTTGGTGCTCATCGGGGTGATGATCGCCGTGGTGCTCGAACTCAGCGGCATCCCCTCGCTGGCCTTTGCCGTGGGGGTCTATTTGCCGATCTCCACCTCGCTGGGTATTTTTGTCGGCGGGTGTGTCCGGTGGTGCGTCGATCGGGCTGCCCACACCCGGGGGCGTTTGCAGGGACTCACTGCCTCGGAGATCGCTGCCGAGAGCGATCGCTCACCGGGGGTCTTGATGGCGAGCGGTTATATTGCCGGCGGCAGCATCGCGGGTATTGGTGTGGCCATTAGTCAGGGAGTGACCACGGGCTTCAACGAGTCGATCGAGAAGTGGATGACCGCTAACAATCCGTTCTTCGAGGGGGCTTCTTCCGACGCCCTCTCGTTGCTGCCCTTTGCTGGGTTGGTGGCGCTGCTGTACCTCGCGGGCAAGTCGGGTGAATCGCAGCAAAAAGCCGCTGCAGGAAAAACATCCTGAGCGGCTCACGAGATGGATGGGCTTAGGCTTTCACCGAGGCCCGGGCGATTACCAACCGTACTCAATGGAGCGGCGCTGCCAGAGGAACTCGAACATGTTGCCCTCGTGGGGTTGATCCCAGGAGATCTTCATGGTCGAGACCGGACCGATATTCAGGCGATCGATTTCGGTGAAGGCCTCGAGGTCGCGGATGAACGCCGGGTCTTTGGTGATCGCTGAGCAGGCCAGGGTGTAGCCGATATTCTTGAGCACTTCAGGCTGGCTGCATTGGACCACGCTGGCATAGGGGCAAAGGAACTCGCGATTGGCCAACGGGTGGGCGAAGGAGTCGCAGCGCACGATGGTCGGCCGCATGAAGGTGCCGATATCGCTGGAAACTTTGCGGGAGCCACCGCGGTAGCGAGCGGTGACGTCCTCGGCGCCTGAGGTCTTGAGGCCGTCTTCGATTTGCCCATCGATGTAGTCCGCCATCTTGGGGTTGGCGAAGCCGGCCAGCCGAGCCTCGGGATCGTCGGAGGGCGTATGGCCGATGGGGCCGAGCTTCTTGGCTAAGGCATCGGCGATTTCTTCCGCGTACTTGGGTACCACCACGGCACTCGCGTTGATACACGAGCGACCGCCGTTGTCGGCGATGCTGGCGGCGATCACATCGATGAATTCGGGCCAGTGTTCGATCTGGTCTTCGCCGATGACGAACTTGCTCCACCCCGGGCCATGGATCTGGATCGCCGGGTTGTGGGCGTACTGCTGGGTGGTAGACTTGTCTCCGAAGATCAAGGCCCGGCCGCACAAGTTTAGGATGGCGGCGGCGCCCTCGTGATCCGTGGGATAGAAACCGAAGGCCTCAGCGGGGACCCCGGCGGCGATGAACGCTTGGATGAGTCGGTACGGGGTCCAGGGCTCCTCCTTGCCGGGCTTGATGATCACCGGCGTCTTGAGGGAGATGGCTGGGATCCACAGGGAATTCACGGCCGGCGAATTGCTGGGCATCACCAGACCGAGGGCGTGAGCCGTGGGGAAGAAGGCCAGGTTGGTGCCGAACTGCTCACCGCGTCCTTTATCGAGGATGGTGAAGTCGAGCCCACGGGAGAGTCCGTTGAGCACTTCCGGCATGTGGGTCAGGGCGTAATGAATTTTCGCCATGTTCCGCTTCACCATCACATGGGGCAGTCCGCTGGTGCTGCTGAGGGTTTTGATGTACTCGTCGGCGCTTTGGGTGTGGCCTCGGTCTCCCAACGGCAGCGTGCCGTTGAGGAACAAGTCGCCGGCCTTGGCGCTCATGGCCATGAGTTCGGCGATGGTGAAATGATTTAAGGCGGCTCGGGCGACTCCCAGCTTGGTGAGGTCTTTTTTGACGATGCCGGCATTCACGGACGAAACGACGGCACAGACTTCACCGGTGCGAAAATCTTTCACCTCCGTTTGTTCCAGGGAGGCATAGTTGCGGCCGAGACGAATGACAGGGAGATGCGGAATGGTGCTCATGGGATTCGATGAACCGATTCGAAAGTGGTACGCCTGCGTACAATTGGCAAACGCAGGTTTTTTAACTCGGGGTGACGGGAGCGGTTAAGCGCTGAGGGTCAGGGTTTCTTCGCAGGAGCCGAGATTGATAATTTCTCGGCGACGGTGGCTGCGCGGTAGTCGGCCTGGGCTCGGAAACAGTCGGCGTCAATGTCCACGGCGCTCACTTGGGCGTCGAAGGCGGCCTGTTCGCGCAACTGCAAGGCCAACAAGTCGGTGGCTCCGCGCATGAAGCGCTCGTTCTCGGCCTCTTGAAGCTCCACGGAGAGTTGGACATTGAGCCGGGCTTGGAGGGTTTGCTCGTGGGCGGCACTCCAGGCGGAGAAGGAGTCGCGCACCTCGGTCTGGATTCGATCTCGTGCAAACTGCTGCTCGCGGGTGAGTTGCTCCAGTTGGGCCTCAACCTCCGCCACCCGACCCTTGGCCTCGCGCCGTTGAAGGGGAACTCGTAATTCGACGCCCACCTGAACCTCGGTCTCGGTCTGGTCTTTGTAGCGGCGATCGCCGTAGTCGCGGTTGGCGCTGACGCCGGCATCTAGGTTCGGTAGGAGCTGGTTTCGGGCGAGGCGGCGATCCACTTCGAGTTTTTCTTGGGTGAGACTCAACCGTTTGAGCTCGGGTCGGACCGTGAGTGAGCGCTGGAGGTCTTGCTGGAGGAGGCTTGCCTCAGGACCCACCGGGGCGGGCAGACTTGGAGGCAAGCGATCCCGCGTGGCCACGGTGGGGTTCTCTTGTCCATCCCGATAGAATAGCGACAAGGCCAATCCAGCCGCCTCGAAGCGCCGGCGTGCCTGCACCACGGCCAGTTCCCGCGAGACGATGAGTCGTCGGTTGTCCGTGAGGACGATTCGGGGAATCAAACCAGAGTCGCTCTGTGTCTTGAGGGCATCCATGCGCTCACGGGCGATGCGCAACAGGGCCTCGGAAAGTCGCAACCGTTCTCCCGCCGCGAGCCAACCGTAGTAACCCGCAGTGGCGGCCCGGATGAAGTCGATTTGCTGACGGTGGATCAGCGGATCGGCCAAATCCTTGTCGAGTCGTGCCTTGAAAAGGGTGGCCCGCCGCCGGTCGATGGATCCATCGCGCAGCAAGGGCAACCGGAATCCGATTCGAGGTTCGCCGGAGCCCTGGGTGCGGTTCTTCTCGTAGTCCGGCAACAGGCCGCCGGTGGTGATGCGATAGCCTCCGAAAAGAGTGCTACCCCAGAGGCCGGTGAATTGCTCGAAGCCCGTGTCGACGGTGGTGCTCTGGTAGTATCCGCTCGGAGCGTCGAAGAGCCGGGAGAAAAACTGGAAATCGAAGGTGCCGCGCGCGCTCTGAAGGCGTCCGGCGGCGACATCGCGCTCGATGAGCGCGGCCAGCATGGGTGGGTATTGCTGACGGACCGAGTCGAGCACCTCATGGAGCGTCAACGCGTTGGTTGCAGCAGGGGCGGTCGTTGTTGGTGCCGTACTGGGCGTCTCCGCCGCCTGTAAACCAAAGGAAAGACTCCCCAGAATCAGGCAAAGAGCGAAGCAGCGGACGGCGCTCCAATGGGCAGCGGAAGCACGGTGATGGACCCCTCGTGCGCGCTGACTATGGCCCGATGGCCTCGGGCCGGATCGCCGATTCAACTGGAGCGCCACGACGGACATCGCATTCATCACGGGCAGAATTACTTCTTGGGATCCAACGCCTCTTCCGTGATCACCGGTGGGAATCCGTTCAACTGGCGCCACACCTCGTACCACAGCGGAACCCGTTGCAGCAGGACCCAACCGTTGGCTCGAACCCCCTGCCTGAGCCATCGGGAACCGGGCCATGGCACCGAAGTCGCATGGCCATCCGGGCCCTGGACCACATCTTGTTTCTCGGCCACGAGGATGCGGAACTTCCCCTTGCCGTTGTCGGTCGGATCCACCAGCACGACTTCGCCGCCAAAGGTGCCCCGGGCCAAACTGGGCCAGCCAATTATTTGCAGCGCGGGCCAGCCCTCGAACTGGAGGCGCACTGGGCTGCCTTCGCGGAGGATTTGGCCCTCGGGGCCGGTCTCGCGAGCGGTGACCAGTGGCATGTCCTGCCCGTGAAGCCAAACTTCCACCATGGGTTTGTCGGTTTGGGCGATGATGGTGCAGAGCGGCGAACCGGCCCGAAGAAACGTTCCCTCCGTGGACTGAAGGCGAAAGACGATGCCCGCCCGCGGAGAGGTCACCTTTTGCATTCGCGTTTGGCTGATTTGGATTTCGAGACCCGTCAGCGATTGTTCCGCGGAGGCCAGTTCAGCTCGTGCGGAATCCCTCTGGGCGGTAATGCCTTGGATCGCGGCCCGCAAATCCACCGGAGTCCGCTCCAGCTCCGCTTGCGAGCGCTGCAACTCGGCCTCGGTCCGGTCTCGCTCTAGGGTGGTCAATTCAAAATCCCGCTGGGACACAAGCCCGCGTTTGTCGGCGTGCAGCGCCTTGAATCGGTCGAATTGAAGGCGAGCCGTGTCGGCGGCGAACCGGGCGGCGGCCAGGCGAGTCTTGGCAGCTTCCATTGCCAGCGGGAGCGCACGTTCTTGCTCGCCAATTTGGAGGGCCAGCGATTCGACCCGAGTTTTGGCGGCGTCGCGTCGGGCACTGGCCGAATCTCGTTGCTGTAAAATGTTGGCTAAGAGGTTGGGATCGTTGTCCACGATCTCAAAGAGCGGATCGCCCTCTTGAACCAGTTGACCCTCGACCACGAAGGATCGGTGCACCTTGCCCGGCAGCGGCGCCTCAATGGTCAGGCTCCGTTCCAACGGATTGTAAGCAATGACTCGACCCGATCCGCTGACGAATTGCCTCCAAGGCAAAAAGATGAGCGCTATCAGCGCAATGAGACACAGGGCGGCCGACACGAAGGTCAGCTGACGCAGTCGACGCGACGAAGCCGTGTGGTCGAGCGCGCTGAGACCGCTCCGATGGTCCAGCAGGGACATGACGGAGGTCGACGGAGAGTGCGACGGAGAATACAGCGGAACCTCCGATTTTAGGGGCTCGGTGAGTGCTGATTCATGGTTCATGCTCGGTGAGGAAGTTCGGAGCCGTGTCCGGGGCGGCTGAGGTGACAGTCGCCCAGATGGACCGAGTGGTCGCAGCGGCGGATGAGGTCTGGGTCGCGCGTCACCAACACGAGGGTGCTGGGTTCACGGGCTTCAAACAGCGCGGCTTCGAGTTTTTCGAGTGTTTCAATTTCGAGTCCGTCCAGAGCCTCGTCCACGAGTAATAGGCGTGGTTTGCGAACGATGGCCCTGGCTAGAATGAGTCGGCTTCGCTGGGAGTTGGTGAGCGGATGGCCTCCCGGGTTCAGCTGAGTCTCGAGGCCGTCGGACATTCGGTGAACAACCGTCATCAACCCCACGCATTCGAGCGCGCGATTCACTGCGTCGATGCCGATGTCTGGTCGTCCAAGGCGGATGTTTTCAAGGAGAGATCCCTGCACGATCTCTTGGCCTCGAACGAGAAAGACCTGACGTCGGAGTTCGCCCAATTGCCACAGTCGGAGGTCGATTCCGTTGAGCAGCACCTGGCCTGTGGAAGGTTCCCTCAGGCCCGCCAACAGATCTAGCAGAGCGCTTCCGCCCAGCCCGCCAGGGCTCACGATGCCGAGGGTTGAGCCGGGTGGGATCTCCAGGTCTTGGTTCTCTAGAACGGGCAGCCCACCGGCAGGTGTGTAGCTGACTCCGCGTATCTGCACTCGGATGCCTTTCTCGGAAACGACCGGTTTTTCGCCGGTTTCCCGTTCGATGGGCAAATCGACCAAATAGCCCAATTTATCCACGGCTGCTAACGCGTCGTACCAGCTCTCCAAGTGTTTCCCGAGTTTGGAAATGGCTGCCACGATTGAGGCGACAATGAGTTCGCTGGCCACCAACTGACCCAGTGTGAGTTCAGCCCGGAGCACCAACCAGCCGCCGATGGAAAGCAGTGCTGCACTGGCAATGGCCTGCAGACCCAGTAAGGCGATGACCTGGCCTAAGAGGATGCGGAAATGGGATTTTCGCGCTTCGAGGTAGTTCAGCGCCAACTGGTCGGCGCGAGAACACGCCATTTCGGCCGCGCCGCTGACCCGAAAGAGCAGGGGGAACATGGCTATTTGCTCCAGCCAACCCACTACCGCATGTTTAGCGCACGATTCATCAATGCTGGTGCGGACCGCGCGGCGTCCCGGGATGAAGACGACGAGCACCAACAGTATTAATAGAGCGGAGGCGAAGAAGAGGAGGAGAGGGTGGTAGAATCCGAGGACCACCAATCCGATCAAGGTGCTGAAGAGGACGTTGACGCCATCTAGGAGCAGGCCCGAGGCGCTTTTCTGGACCGTAACTACATCGAAGAACCGGTTGACCAGTTCAGGTCCTTGA
>Ga0209597_1001121_pt1 | contig 17524 bp, 8 predicted proteins | sample M_140625_MF_Meta_FD_187316 | JGI IMG/M metagenome (GOLD analysis project Ga0209597, IMG submission 187316) | Freshwater microbial communities from Lake Montjoie, Canada to study carbon cycling - M_140625_MF_MetaG (SPAdes) (version 2) | ecosystem: Environmental > Aquatic > Freshwater > Lake... | reverse complement strand
GCAATGATGGCGATAACGACCAGAAGCTCTACGAGCGTGAAACCACATAGGATTCTTGCCTGCCGGGCGGTGAACCGCGGCCTCAGACCACAGCAACCGAAAAGGCCGGCCAATCCGTGGCGGCGAAGGGAACAGGACGGCGATCGATGTGCATGCATGAAAACCTCGTCGCGCCGTCCCACGCCTCTTTTCAGGATGATCACGAGGGTGACCCAAAGCCCCCCTCGCAAGAACAAAAGTTTAGTGCGTGACCGACACGGCGGCAATCGCGGTCTTTGCGCAACAATCGCACCCGTGACGATCTCTCGCGAGAACCGATGAAGCGGCCGGCCACGAAGGCCCTCTCGCGATTATTCCTCGACGAAATCCAGCGCCTCCTGCCGAAACCGAGCGGGCGCGCCGCATCCGCGGCGGGTGGCACGAGAGACCGAGTAAAATTATTTGATAGGGTTTGGTAACACCCGGGGCCCGCGTTTGCCTGCCTCGGCCCAACGCGTCGATTGCGGCGTCCACTCCTTCTTCAAATTGTCCATGCCCCCTCCCCTCACGTTTCGCCGCTGGATCACGCCCTGGCGGCTTGGCGTGATCATGCCGCTGGGCCTGCGCGCCGCCGAACTGAGCGACGCCGATATTGCGGCGATTCGCACCCTCAGCAGGCAGCGGTGCGAGGATTTTTTCAAAAAGGAGTCGGGGAAACCGTTCGTCGCCGAGCCGATCGAGAAAGACTGGCGGCAGCGCGGCGATTTCACCCGCCGCTACAACCAGTCCGTCCTGCTCTTCGCGACCAGAGCCTTCCATCTCCAGGAGCAGCTCGACGAGGCGAACCGCGCCCTACGGGAGATGTGCCAGTACCACCTCGACCGACCCCAGACGCTCCTGGAAATTCACAGTTTTCCCTGGTCGCTTAGCGTGCTGCCTCGCCTGTGCCAGCTCTACGGCCCCGATGGCACCCGTACGAAGGGCCTGATGACGCCTGACACGCATGCCATCGTCCTGCGGACGATTTGGGAGTGGGCGCGGGCGAAATCCCAGCTCGCCGATGCCGAAGTGGAAGAGTCTCGCACCTGGTACCTCACCAACTCGGAAAACCACCACGCCAACCACTTCACCTCGTGCTGGGCCGCCTCGCTCGTCCTCGCCCAGGCCCCGGAATATCGCGATCGACAATTCGACGACGGTCACTCCGCCTCCGCTCACGCCTCCGCCTGGACGGCGTATCTCCGCGAGTACCTGCGGGAGCGCGGCCGCAAAGGCATGACGATCGAGGTCGACTCTCCGTCCTACGCGATCACCACCCTCAGCGCCGTCTACCGCATCCACGAGATGGCGGAGGATCCCGTGCTGCGGCGCCGCGCGGGGGATTACATCACGCTGTTCTGGGCGCTCTGGGCCGAGCACCAGCTCGACGGCGTCGGCGGCGGCGCCAAGACCCGCACGAAGCCCCACCATGTCGGCCGTGGCAACGACTCCCTGCGGCGCGCCGCCTGGTATGTGCTTGGTTTCGGCGACCCGGAGTTCGTCCACGCCTCAATGCTCCCTCTCGTAACCTCCACCTTTGAGCTTCCCGCAGTGGTCTTCGACCTCGCCCGCGACCAAGCCGGCCGCGGGACCTACGAGATTCGCCAGCGCCGGCCGGGGCTCGCGGAGCCCGGTTATAGCCAGCCGAACTCCTATCGGATGCGTTTTGGTCCAGACGGATTGCTGCGCTACGGGTATTGCACACCGGAGTTCATCATGGGGTCCTTCGCCTCGACCACCGGGCCAGATACAGACTGGGCGGCGATCAGCTCGCAAGACCGCTGGATGGGAGTTATCTTTCGCGGCGATCCCGACGCCCGCGTGTGTCCGGTCGCCGTCAGTCGTAAAGGTGATGCGGTCTCCAATGGGCTCTGGGCCGTGCAGGCTCGCGGCGTCCTCATCGCCCAAAAACTGCAAGCCAGTCGCCGGGCTGACGAGTGGCGCGTCTATCTTTCGAAATCCGGTCTCGCGGCGCCAGTGACGGAGGGCCGCTGGGTGTTTACCGAGGCGGCCGGCGCCTTCGCTGCCGTCCACGTGGTTCGCGGTGAGTTCACGTTCCTTGAGGAGTCCACTGATCGCTTCGGTCACTGGCTCCAGTGCGCCGACGCCACATCGCCGGTGATCATTGAGGTGGCGCCCACGTCGGACTGGTCGGACTTCGCCGCGTTTCAGCGTGCCCTGCTCGACCGCACTCCCACGCTCGACGGCGAGGTTCTTTCCTACTCCGGGCTGCAGGGCGACCGGCTCACGCTCTTTCTCAACCAACGCCAGCCACCGCAGATCAACGGCCGGCCCGCAGATCTCTCACCTCCACGGGTCTACGACAGTCCATTCGTGCAATCCACGTGGGACAGCGGCATTGTGACGGTGCACAAAGGCTCGCGCCGGCACGTCCTCGACTTCAACGCGGAGCCTTGATCCCCATCCATGGCCTCAGCGCAGGACGTCCGCCCATGAATCACTCAGATCCATGCTCGGCGACGCCCACAAGGTCTGCCGGTATGTCGCCCACGTCCAGCAGCCTTTCCGCGGCGAGAAGCTGCTTCAGCCGGCTGACCTGATCGGGGCAGTCTCCCGCCACATCGACCTGCTCATACGGGTCGGCGGCCAAATGGAAGAGTTCCACCTGCTTTCGGTCCGGGCGGTCGATCAGCTTCCAGTCATCATCGATGATCGCTGCGCCCTTGCTGTGGGCGATGTAAATCGGACGTGGTCGGGCCGTCGCTGCCTTGCCGCAGAGGGCCGGCCAGCGATTGACCCCGTCCCAGTGGGCCGTCGCGGGAGGCTCAAATCCCACGATGCCGGCGAGAGTGGGAAACCAGTCCACGGCGTGCATGACGGCCGGCGATTTCCCGGCTGGTAGCACGCTCGACCAATTGGCAAAGGCGCAGACCCGAATCCCACCTTCATAGAGCTCATTCTTCCCGCCCCGCAGCGGGGCATTCTCGCTGTTGAGCGGCGAACTGGGCACGTCGCCGACGTAGGGGTTCCCGGCGCGCTCGCGCCCGCCGTTGTCGCTGCTGAAGATGATCAGCGTGTTGCTCCGCTGGCCCGTCGCCTCGACCCCGGCGACCAGTTCGCCGATCTTGGCGTCGAGCTGCGAGACCATAGCCGCCAATCGCAGCCGTGAGTTTTGTTTTTCAGGATCGGCATCGAACACGACGCCATCATAGAGCCGCTTGTATGCGTCGGGCGCATCGACGGGCGTGTGCACGGCATGAAACGGCACATAGACGAACCAGGGCACCCGCCTGCCTTCAGGATTCATCCGGCCTTCTCGGATTCGGCTGACCGCTTCCGCTGCCATTAGTTCGGTGGCGTTGCCTTTCTCCTGGAAAAATCTGCCGTCGCGATGCCATGTGTCGAGGAGCGAGCCACGTCGGTAAAAGTGGGTCCAGGGATCGGCCGCGCCGGTGAGCGTGCCGTAGGAGTGCTCGAACCCGAAGGCGTTGGGCCCCCACTCAGACTTTGCCCCCAGATGCCATTTGCCGCACTGCGATGTCTCGTAGCCGAGCGACTGGAGAGCCGACGGGAGCGTGAGGGTGTCGGGGGACATTGCCCGGAGGTTGCTTGGCTTGAGCGCCTGCGGTCCGAACCGGCCTGGATACCGTCCGCTCATGAGGGCCGTCCGCGTGGGCGTGCAGACGGGCTGCACGTAGTGCCGGTCGAGTTCCACACCCTCCGCCACGAGCCTGTCCATGGTGGGCGTCTTGCCAAAACCCTGATGCCAGCCAACGTCGGCCCAGCCAAGATCGTCGGCGACGATCAGCAGAATGTTCGGCCTGGTGGGTGTGATCGTGGGAACAGTCGCCGGTGGTCCGGGAAGCGGGGCCTCCGCACGGGCGCTCGGAAACGGCGCTGTCGGGCAGATCATGATCGCGAACACACACGCGATCAGGTGGGCCACGTCGGTGAGAGACCGGCCTCCGCATGGATACGACGACATCACGAGAAACACGCCCGGAGTTGAGCACTACGCAGAGGAAAACGAAGCCAACCGACATGATGCCACGCCATGCCAGACCACGCCATGCCCCTCAGCCAGGGATGGCGTCTTCGACGGAGAGCCAGGACGACGAGTTCAACGGCGTTGGCTTCTCAAGAGGGCCGTCATTTCGACTGTTGCAGACGCTGCATGGCTGCCGCGTAGCGGATACCAAATTCCCGCAGAGCCGGCGTGTCGAAGTGGAGTTTGTCCTGATTGGTAGTCAGCCCGGCGGATTCAACCACGGCGGTGCAGGGCGAGCCGATCGTCACGTCTGGCTCTGCGTCTGCCATGGCCCGGGCGAAGCTTGCGGCCAGCCCCGCACCACCCTTGCCTGACTTCGAGGCATGGAGCGGTTCGGTACCGGGAGCCCAGCCCTCCTCGGAGGTGTATTTCAACACCCGATCGCTTGAGACCCTCGTTGCGGGGTCAAGCTTGCCCCGGCCGGCCATGTTCGACTGCCCGATGAGCAGATAGAGGTGGAAGCGATCTCGCGGTGGCAGAGCCCGGGCTGACTCAGCCGCTTTGTGGGGCACAACTGTTCGGAGCTCCTCGATCCTCCCGAGCTCCGCCGGCTCGGCATCCGTGCTGGCTCCGCCCGTCGTCCAGCACCGCGGCGCAACCAGCAGATAGGTCTTTCCGGCTTCCGTCGGAAACGTCAGCAGGCTTCCTTTCAGCACGTTCGTTTTCCGCCCCATGCAGAAGAGGGTGGCATCTTCCGTCGGCCAAGGATTACGGACGCGACATTCTCCGCCCCGCTGGCTCAGGATCTCGACGAAGCGGATCGTTCCGGCCTTCATGGATGAACTCACAAGAAAACCGCCCTCAGCCTGGAGCTTGAACGAGACGTCCCACTTCCGGGGCCAGCCTTCCATCAAACGGATGACCGGCTCTCCGGTCGGCGAGGGGGCGATCGAGAGCAGCAGGGCGGATTGCACGGCCTGCGCGAAGATTCCCATACCCTGGGACGTGAAGCTCTCAGCGCGCGGCACGCGAGCCGTTTCAGGCGAGAGGGCCATCTGCCTGGGGAGCGCGCGTTCGACCAGATCAGGCCTCCCCATTCGGCCCGGCAGAATCGGATAGTAGCCGACGCCGCAGCCGTGGCCCTTGACGGTGCCCGGATGCTTGTCGAGCGTGGCCATCGCCACCGCCCATTCGTCGGTGTCGGCCGACTCGAGCGTCAGCACGTCAAAATCGCCACGAACGGGCCCCATGCGAGGGCTCTCATCACCTTCGTTGCCGCGCAGAGTTCCATGAGGCGCCAGACCCTGCGCCCACGTGCCAGGGCCCAGGCCGGCGATCGCTCCGGCCATGTCCGACCGCGGGTACGGGGCCAGGTTGTTCAGAACCTCCTGCCATTCCGCCCGCTGGTCGGCATCCACGCCGTACTTCTCTGACAGCGCAATGGCGAGCGGAAACACGCCGCGGATGCCAGCCAGGTCTTCGACGATGTCCTTCCCCCACCAGATATGCTCGTGCAGTTCCGTGCCGTACAGGTGGTACTTCCCGTCCGCGTCCTTCCTCAGGACGGCGGTTCCTTCCGGCCCGTTGTCGTCGCCGCCGGCATCTTGGCAACCGGCTTTCAGCCCGCAGTAAAACTCGGCGGTCGCCCTGGCGGCCGGATAGACCCACTCCTCGAGCCACCGTTCATCGCCCGTATACAGGTACTTCTTGTAATAGAGGCCGGTGAACTTGGACATGTTGGAGGTGTTGCGGCTGGTCCACCCGCCGCCCACCAGCGACATCATGGGCTGCCGCTGCCCCCGCGGCTTGTGGACACCCTCGGGCAGGAGCTCCGGTCCATCCCAGCAAGAGGTCTCAGGGATATACCAGCCGCGGCTGTTCCAGCTGCGTCGGGCGGAGTTGGCATAGGCCGCAAAGTTCCGCGTATTCCAGCGGAAGACAGGCTCCAGCAGTTCTCCGTGGTTGGCCGCATACTCCCAGCCATGCTGGCAGCTCTGGTTGAACCACCAGAAGTTCTGGCCCCAATCGCGCACGTCGCCCGTCGACACGAAAATCAGACCATTGAACTTGGCGGGGAAGTTCCCGCGTTGGCAGCTTCCGGCAATGTAGAGGTTCCAGATGGAGAGCCGGGTCATCTCCTCCAGCTCGGGCGAGCCGGACATGCTGACGAAGCTCTTCGACCAGAAATCGTGCCAGTAGGTCCTGTTGTCGTCGAGCAGCTTCACGAACCCGGCCATGGCGGCCTCCTCGAGATCCGCTTCGGCTGCGGTCTTCACCTGCTCCAAGGTGTTCTCTTTGCTCTGGCCCAGCGAGAACAGCACGGTCAGCGTTCCCTTGCCGGCCGGCGCGGTCAGGCGAATGGTTCGATCATCCACCTTGCTGGCAGCGGCCGCGCGGCCGATCACCCGGGCACGCAGCGTAGTCAAGGAATTCAGGTCCAGGGCGAGGGGCTGATCGGCTTTCTCGCGGAACTCCTGCGTCAACTCGATGTCCTGGCCGATCGCGGCCACGGAGGAGATCGCAGAATGCGGACCAGACTTCACCTCGGGCGGACGCAGCATCCGCAGATCAACCGAGATGGGCCGGGGCTCGTCGCGATCGTCCGTAATCTCGACGGCGATCACGTCCTTCTGATTCCACGCGAAGGCGCGGATGCGAACGCCTCTGCCCGAGACCTCCGCGACTGCATCATAGACGGCTAGGTGGTTGCTCGTGGAGTGATCCCCGAAGGCGTCATCGCCCACGTCGATATCCACGAACCCGCAGCCATTGCAGTAGAACGCGTGGGCATCGAGGGTGGCGGCCGAGGAATTCCGGAAAGCGAAGACGTCGGTATGGTTGAGTTGCATGTGCAGCTTCGACTGCTCCGGGCGGGTCCAGAGCAGGGTGCCCACGCGGCCGTTTCCGATTGGGAGGCCGCGCTCGGCGCCCGGCCCCAGCGGCATCGCGAAGTCCAGGTCGGCTCCGCCAACCAGCGCGGCATAGTCCACGGCAATGAGAGTCCCCTCGGGCTCGCCCGGGATCGCTGCAGTCGCCCCCGGCAACGGACATACGAGTCCCGCCAGAAAGGCAAGCATGAGGCTGCCAGAGAAGCCTGGAACTCTGGTGCGCAAAGGCATGCGGCCGAGCGTTTTCATTCGAGTTGTGAACCAGTGCACCAATCACACCTCGAGCCTGGGAAAGACAACGGAAGGATAGGACGGTCAACGGCACTTCGGCAAGCAGCGGCTCGACACGGAGGGCGACCGAATGCGACCGGACCATCCCGTGCGGAAGACACGAGCGAGAAGCCGAATCGGGCGATGGATCAGATGTTCTGGTATGGGCTCATGGGCCAAGCCTTGCCAAAACCGCGTTCACGATCGCTTCGGGAGCGCTCGCCACGTCGACGACGATCGGCCGCTCGTCGACGGCAGGTCGCTCGAGCAGGGAGAGTTGGCTGTCGAGCAACGCGGCCGGCATGAAGTGGCCAGCCCGCTGCTCCATGCGCCGGCGAATCACGCCCCCCGCGTCATCAAGGTGCACGAGCCGCACGAGCGGATGCGGTAAGCCAAGTCGGTCGCGATACCGTCGGGCGAGCGCGGAGCACGCCAAGACCGTTTGCCCGCCGCCATCGACGGCATCCCGAACAACCGCCGCCAGGGCGTCGAGCCACGGCCAGCGGTCGGCGTCATCGAGTGGCGTGCCTGCCCGCATTTTCTCGACGTTCGCCGGCGAATGAAAGTTGTCCGCGTCGAAAAAGCTCCAGTGCAGGGCCGCCGCAAGCCGCCGGCCGATTTCCGTCTTGCCGGCACCGCAAATCCCCATCACAACCAGGGCTCGCGGGCGGCCGTCGGTCAGGGAATCATCCTTGGTCATGGCACAGTTGTACCGCGATCCCATGTGACGGAGAACAAGGGGGGCAGCTCACTACAGCCGACCGGCAAGCCCGGTGGCGCGACGGACCGGACGCTTGATCGCCGCCTCGATCACCTCGCGGGAGCCGATCACGGTCACCCGCTTCGCAGCGCGAGTCACGCCCGTGTAGAGAAGTTCGCGGGTGAGCAGGCGGCTCCTCGCCTCCGGGAGCACGACGATCGCGTGGTCGTATTCCGATCCCTGACTCTTGTGGATCGTCAGCGCATGCACCGTTGCCACGTCCTCGAGCCGCGTCACCGGCACGCGGACGATCTCGTCGCCCAGGGGAAACACCGCGTCCTTGCGGTCCTCGTCGGCCGGCACCACCAGGCCGACGTCGCCGTTGTAGAGCGCGATGTCGGGATTGTTTTTCGTGATCATGATCGGCCGCCCCGCATACCAGCCGCCTGCAGCCGCCGGCCCCAGCCGCCGCTCGATCCGCTGGTTCCATCCCTCCACGCCGGCCGAACCGGAACGCCGGGCGCAGAGCACCTGCAGCCCTGCCTGCGCCGTCACCGCCGCCCGGGCCCGCTGCTCGGCGGTTCCCGCCGTGGCCTCGGCGAGTTCGCGCAGCCGCGTGGCATGCGCCGCGACGAGGCTCGTCGTCGCCTCAAGCCCTACCGTGTCGCCCGGCTTGATCCACGTCACGTCGGCCGTGCCGGCGTCGAGGGCGGCAATCGCCCCCCTCACGTCGCCGTCGCGGATCGCCACGGCGAGCTTCGCAATCGCGGAGCCGGGTCCGTAGCGGTGCTGTCCCGTGAGTTCCGTCAGCCGGGGATGCAGCGGTGACTCCGTGCGGCGGCAGGCCGTCGCGATGTCCGACAGCACCGATCCCGATTCGACGCTCGCCAACTGGTCGGGATCGCCCACCAGGCGGATCGCCGTGGTAGGCGACAGCGCTGAGAGGAGTTGATACAGCAGCGAACTGGAGATCATCGACACCTCATCGACCACCACGAGGTCGTAGTCGAGCGGGTTGCCAGGGCCGTAGGCGAACCGCGGCGTGCGATTCGGGGTGAACTTGAGAAGTCGATGGACGGTGGTGGCCGGCGCCGCCCGCACCGCCGCCAGCACCTCCGGCGACGCATTGGCCTTCACGCAGCGGTCTTCGAGCGCCTTCGTCATCCGGGCCGCCGCCTTGCCAGTGGGAGCGGCCAGCGCGATCCGCGGCGGCGTCTCTGCCGACGCAAACGTGTCGATCAAATCCTTGGCGAGCGTGTAGGTCTTGCCCGAGCCGGGGCCGCCAAGCAGCACGCTCACGTGCCGTGCCCCATCGCGAAGGAGCGCCGCGGCGATCGCCTGCTCCTCGGAGAGCGATCGAGCGAGATAGAGCCGCACGTCGCTCCCTTCGCCATCAAGGATGAACGGGGTGCGGTCACCGGGCCGGCCCACGAGCGGCGCCACGGTGGCAAGCGACTCGATCCACACCTGCGGCTCCAGCGGCCAGGTCAGGTGGTCGGCCTGATCAAGATCGATCGTGCCGGCCCATTCGGCAATCGCGGCCAGCGGCACGCAGGTATGGCCGTCGCGCGGTGCCCGGAGGGCCAGGCACATCGCCACCCAGGCGAGCGTGGAAGGTTCGACCGGCTCCAGCCGGCGAGCGATGCCGACGAGCATCCGCGCGGCGGCGAGGTCGGCCGGCACAATCACGCCCGCGTCGCAGTAGGCACGCAGTTCTTTCGCCGGGCTCGGCGACGGTGCGGCTGCGGTGGTCTGGCGAGCGGCGGTCATGGACGGTCTCCTGCAAACAGGCGGCTGAGTCTTGGCCAGAGTTCCCGCGGCGGCTGCCACACAAACATCCCGTGCCGCCGGCCCGCGGCGTCGGCCGGCGCGTCGGCTCCGCGGGTACCGCGAACGAACGCGTAGACGATGCCGGCGAGGCAGTCGGCTGGGTCGGCCTGCCGAAGCCTCCAGCGGAGCATCCGGTAGACCGCTGTGCCGTAGACGACAGCCTGCAGCGGATAATGGTGCTCCGCCATAGCAGCCACGAGCCGGTGGGGCGCATAAGCCTCCTCCGGCCGGGCCATGTCGGCCGAGTGGAGCTTGTTGGTCTTGTAGTCGGCGATCACCAGGCGCGGCGACTCCCGCGTGCTCCCCGGCAGCCGCACCACAGCGTCGATCGACCCGTTGATCAGCCCGGCGAGTGGGATGTCGAACGAGGCGTCGCAGAGTTCGTCCACATAGCTCCGCAGCGGGTCGTCTGCCGGCAGGAGCCGATCGAGCACACGGCCCACGTCGCTTGCCATCACGCCGGAGTCGATCCCGGCCAGCGCCATCTCGAAGTCCATCTCGGCCAGACGATCGGCGGGCAGGATGTGGGCGAAGCACGTGGTCCCGAGCGGGCCACCGAAGGGCGTTTGCATGGCCCGCGCGATCATCTCCGCGAGCACCTCGTGCCGCCCGTCGAACATTTTCGACGTGGCGGTTGCGGCGACGACAACCCGCACCTCCTCCGCAAGCGGCCGGCTGGTGTCGATCCGCTCGAAGATCTCGTGGACGACGCTGCCGAAGGTCGTGCCGGCGGGCAGGTCGGGCAAGGCGAACGCCCCGGCACCGGCGGGCACGGTGGCCGGCTCGCGCTCACCCGCACTCGCATCGGTCGCGGCGCCGGCTGGCTCGTCATATCCTGAGCCGGAAGGACCGAAGTCGTTGAGGGCTCGCTTCGCCTGCTGCGCGGTGATTCCACTAAACGACGTGCGGCGATAGGTCTGTCGCACGCCTCCGGCAGGGAGAGGGGCGACGTCGGCACCATCCGTCGCACGAGGAGCAGCGCTGACACGGACCACTGGCAGCGGTGGCAGGCTGGCAACCGACCGGGGTGGCACCCCTCCCGCGTTGCGGAGCACATCGGGCAGCACCGACTCGTCGCTGGTCGTCGCCGTGATCACAGTCAGGTGGTGCTTCGCGCGGGTCAGGGCGACATAGAGAAGCCGCTTCACCTCCTCGCGATACAGCCTGGAGACCTCTCGGCTGGCGGTCGCCGATGTGATTGCCCGCGCGTAGGCCACGTCGAGCACCCGCTCACCGTCGGCGTGAAAGACGCCCGGACTGTCGTGGGTGCTCGCAGCCTTCCAGAGATCAGCGACGATCACGCAAGGAAACTCGAGCCCCTTGGCCGCATGCACCGTCATGATCTTCACGGCGTTATCGTCGCTCTCCACACGGCGGCTGACGAGCTCCTGATCGTCGCGCAAAGCGAGCAGTCGCACGAACGTGGTGAGTAGTTCGTCGGGTCGGCAGCCACGACCCGGCCCATGCTCGTGCAGCAACTCCACGATGTGCGAGAAATCGGCAAGCTGCCGCTCCCCCTCGGGCCCCGCCGTGATGCAGGTCATGATCGCGGGGTTCGCGGCGATCTCGGCGGCCGCCGCGGCAATCCCGCGATGCTGCACGATGGCCGCCAGTTTCGCGACCATCTCCTGAACCGGGCGGATGGCCTCCTCGGCCAACGTCCCGGCGTCGCGGAGGGAATGGTCGCCGAAGAACTGTGTGACCGCCGCTCGGCGAATGCGGCCGGGGCTGGACGGCCGCTCCATCGCCTCGAGCAGAGCCCGCATGTCACCAGCCATGCGGCCCCGCATGACGCTCGCCGTGCCGGCCGTCACGGCACGGATCCGAAGCTTCGCCAGTTCGGCGGCGATCTTGGTGCCCACCCAGTTGGCCCGAACGATCACGCAGATATCGCCGGGCGTCACCGGCCGCGTGCCGCTCTCGGTCTTGAGTGCCGAGGTCGCCGGGGCGAGCAACTCGATGATCTTGCGCACGGTCGGAAACACGACCGCGGTCTGTTCGTTGGCCTCCCCGAGGTCGAGCAGTTCCAGCGGCGCCGACCCGACGATCCGCGACTCGCGATTTCTCTCATCGGCACCGACCGGCTCGTAGGCGACCGTCTCGCCGTAGAACGTGGCCCCGTCCATCATCGTGTTGAGGGCCTCGATCAACGGCCAATCAGACCGCCGGTTGACCGGCAGCGTCCGCCGCTCGGCCGTGCTCGTGAAGTCGACGTAGGCCCCGACATCGGCGCCGCGGAACCCATAGATCGCCTGCTTCGGATCGCCGACGGTGATCAGGCGCCGACCGTCCTTGCCGGAAAAAAGCGCGCGGAAAAACTTCCACTGCAGCGGCGCGTTGTCCTGGGCCTCGTCGACGATCGCGAGGGTGAATCGCTCCCGCAACTGCGCCACGACCGTGGCCCCGCCTGCGCCGGAAACGACGTCCCAGGAAAGCCGCAGCAGGTCGTCGAAGCCCGGCTGTGACCGCATCGCGTCGTGCACCCGGCCGACGCACCGCTCGACCAAGTGCGCCACGAGAAGGTCGTCGTCCCGCGAACCTTCGTCGATCCCCGGCTCGATCCACGGCTTCATGAACGGGTCGCCTGCCGCAGTATCAACCAGCGTGGTGATCCGGGCCTCATCCCATTGCCGACCGGCGACCGACTCCTTGACGAGTTCGTCGTTGACGACCTCGGCGATGACTCGCGTGCGCACGTCCTCCCGCCCGTCACCGTCGGTTGCCACTCCGGCGCAGGCGAGCACTTTGGTGCAGACGCCATGGATCGTGGCGATCGTCGCCGTGTCGAACTCCGCCGCCGCCCGCTCCAGACGGGCCGCGACCGCCCTCGGCTCGCCGGCACCTCCGTCGAGCAGAAATTGGTCGAGATCGTCGAGCCGGTCGGCGGCCGCGCCGCGGAGCATGGCTGCCGTGGCCACGAGCCGTCGTCTGACGCGGTCGCGAAGCTCCGCCGCCGCGTTGCGGGTGAAGGTCGTGATCAGGATCTGGCTGATGGAGAGGTTCTCATTCATTGCCAGGGCGAGCGTCACGTGCGACGCCACGGCGTAGGTCTTGCCAGTCCCCGCGCTGGCATCGACGACCGTGCCCACCGGGAGCGGCCACTCGGTGTAGTTGAAGGACTGGTGGGGCGCGGCGGTCATGACAGCACGTACCTTCCCGTGATCGTGAATAGCCCCTCGAACGCCGTGTGAAATGCCATCTCAGGCGAACTCAGGGCGAAGACGTCGTCGAACCGCGGCGCCGAACCGTAGACCATGGCCTCCTTGCGGCCGTCGAATCGCCAGCGGACGTAACTCTGAAACGCAGTACGCCCCTTCTCGCGATCTTTGACGGCCGCCGCCGCCGCGCCGCCAAACCGGCCGCACGGCGAGGCCAGGGCGCGGGGCACGAGCCTGCAGATCGCGGCGAGCCGCTCAGTCGCGACGGCCTGGTCCCGCAAGGCTTCGGCGAGCCGCACGGTGCGCTCGATCATCGCCGGGCCGGCACCGCCCACCTTCCAGTCTTTGTGTCGCGAGACCACAACCGCTCGCTCCGCCGGCATGCCGGCCGCTTGAAGGACCAGCAGGTGCAGGGCCGCGACATGCAGCGGCATGCCCCAGGATGTGCGTTCGCCCTCGGTGACGCGCACGTGGACGAGCTGGTTCGACTCCCGATGCAGGTTCGATACGTGGCCGGTCAGCAGTCCCTCGGGCACATGGATTCGCACCGGAAACGCCTCGAACCCGGTGAGCGGGATCGGCGGATCCTCTTCCGCTGCCCCGCGCCGGATGCCGTGGGCGAGTTCGTGGATCTCGCGCAGGGCGGCGTCGCCGAAGCGGCCAAAGGGCACGCGACCCGATGCCCGCACCCCGGCCAGCCATTCCCGGACACGCGTCGCCTCGTCGTTCCCGCCGGCGACGAGCACGTCCAGCAGGCCCACGGTGAGTTCCCGCCGGTCGCGGTCCGACATCACGAGCGGAAACGTGGCGGCCGGAAACTCCTCGTCGTCCCGCCAGGTGCTGATGCCAAGCGACTTCTTCAGATACAGGCCGAGCGGATCTCGCACCATCTCCTCGACCATGGCGAGTTCGATCACCGGCATCTCCGGCGGTGAACCGGCCTCGCTCGGAATCTCGTGCTCGTCGCCGCCCATCGCAAGCGACGTGGCCCGCGCGGCGGCGTCGTGGCTCCAGATCACTCCCGGCTGGACCTCCCCCATGTGGAAGTTCCGGTGGCCCACCGCGTGCCGCGGATGCATCACCTCGACGCCGCCGGCCTGGGCGCCGGTGGCCTCCGCGACGCCGTGACGGACCGCGAAGTCGATGAGTTCGGCGAGTGGCGTGACCAGCGGCAGCGGCTGGTTGTTCTTGATGTTGCTGCCGTTGCAGGTGATCACGACACGATCGCGGGCGGCAAGCAGGCCGTCGAGCAGAGTCCGGCGGATGTCGATCCGCGGATCGCCGTCGCCCGCAAGCGGTTGACGGGCGATGAGATCATCGCCTCGCGACTCGGCCGCAGCCACCGTGCCATCGTCGTAACCGGCCACGCACACCACCCGAAACGGCACGTCCCGCAGCGGCGCCATGGAGGTGGCCGTGATCGCTCCGGTGCGGAGCGGTTGGCGACCCGCCGCCGACTGCAACGACTCAGAAAGGATCTCCCTCACATCGCCAAACGGCACCGGGGTGTTGGAGGCCGAGTCGCGAAGTTCGCGCACCATCCGCAGGGGATCAGCGAGTTCGCCCGACTCCTCGCCGCAGAGGTCGAAGAGCGCCCGCTCGACCGCCCCGCACCACTCCCCGGTCGGCCGCGGCACCGCGGTCGCGGCATCGAGTTCGAGTACGACCTCGAAGATCCGCACCAGCGACACGATGGCGGAGAGATCGGCGAGCGGCACGTCGGCCAACGGCACCGTGCCGCCGAGTTCCGGCCTCGGATCTGCATCGGGCAGCGTGGCCCCCAGCAGCATCCGCTCGAGCCCCGCCCGCCAGGTGTGGGGTTCCGCCGCCTCCGCCGGAAACTTCTCGCGGAGGCGATGGGCCGCGTCGAAGCCCCAGTGGATCCTCGTCCGCTCGATCAACTGGTCCCAGCAGCGGACTGTGTCGTCGTCCGCGTGGAAGTGCCGCGTCACGAGCGGGTGGGCCGCCACCGCCCGGAACTTCTCGACCGAGCACCTCGAGCCGACAAGACCGAGCAGTTCCACGAGCAGTTCGGCGGCTTCGCTCACCTGGTTGAGCCCGCGGTCGGCGACAACCAGTGGCAGCTTCACGCGCTGCTTTCCCTGCCCCTCGACCTCCCGATCGAAGACCGCCTCGAGGTGCGGTGCCAGTCGCTCCAGGCACGGACTGACGATCACGATCTCGTGCGGCTGCAGGTCGTCGAGTTCGACGAACGCGTGCAGGATCGCATCGTGGATCGCCTCGGCCTGTCGCGACAGGCTGTAGCAGCGGTGGATCGAGAACGAGTGGTCCTCAGCCGGATCGTGCGGCTGCTTCACGGGCTCGCGGGCCGTGGCGATCGTCTGTTGCATCCGCGCGAGGAGCGTGGCCGGCTCGGCGGACGTGCCGGCTCCGGTCGCGGCAGCGGATTCGGGGATGATGCCCTGCGACGCGAGGAGCATCTGCGTCTCGCGAGCGCCGTGCAGCCAGGTGGCCACAAGCGGGTCGAGGTCATCGGGCAACTCGGCCGCCTCGCGCTTCGGGGGCACCCCCTCCGACTCGGGCGGTAGGCCAGTGGCCCAGCGGGCCTGGAGTGGCGGCGACGGATGCACGAGCAAGACATGGACGTCGCAGGCTCCCGCCAGTGTCTTGATCGCGGCGATCTGCTGGAGCGACAGCGACTGCAGCCCGGCCACGAGGAGCGGATCGCGGCTCGCCAGGTGTTCGACGCCCATACGCTGCGGCGGGCTCGGCTGCGCGATCCTCCGACGCACCGCCTGCCACACGCGAAACTGCCAGGCGTCGCTCTCCGGCAGGGGATCCGCCGCCCACTCGCCACCGTAATCGCGTCCGACCGCCACGGGGCTGAACGCCGGGCGGTCTCCCTCCCACAGCCGGATCATCGCCGGCCGACGGTCGTGGTAGGTGTCGAACAGGCCCGCAATCCGTCGCGCGATGAGCAGCGGTTCACGAACGACGTCGAACGGAATCCCGAACTCGGCGGCGCCAGGCCCGGTGATGACATCGAGCACGGTGAACGTCAGCGGGTCGAACGACCAGGGATCGGGTTCGAAGCTGCGGGCCGGCTGCAGGAGCGCGGTGATCGTTGCCGGGTACGAGATGTGGACGTTGGCGATGATGCCGTCTCCCCCATCCCCGCTGCCGAGCCTTCGCGCCAGCCGGTCTTGCAGCCACGCCTTTGCCCCGGGGGTTGGCACCACGATCCGAGGTCGCGCAAAGAGATCGTCGTCACGGTTGAGAAATGCGACCGCGTGGTCGAGCACCTGCTCCAATCGCTCGATGAAGGAGACCTTCAGAGGCATCTCGCGCTTCCTTGCTGGCCGACAGCCCACGGCGTGGCGCCACCACCGACATTCCATTCAGCGGGGTTCGGGCCCCCCCAATCTAAGGTCGCCGGCAGGTGGCGTTTGGGGATCTGATTCTTGCCCCGTTTTCGTCCCTGGAAAAAGTGATTGACATATCGTGACATTCCGATATATTAACGGCGGTCGCTGCCCCAGGCCAGCGACCGCTTCCCACCCTCCCGGAGGATTTCGCATGGTGGCCACGGTCTCCCCCGCAACGCTCGCCGACCTTCGCCGCCGCAGCGACCGGCTCACGCTGATCGATGTCCGCACGCCGGCCGAGTACGGCGAAGTGCATGTCGACTTCGCCCGCAACATCCCCCTCGACCGGCTCGATCCCCAGGCGATCGCCAGCCTCGCCGCGGAGGGACCGGTCTACTTCGTCTGCAAGTCGGGCGGCCGCAGTCAGAAGGCATGCGAGAAGATGCTTGCTGCCGGCATCGACAAGGTGGTGAGCGTCGAGGGCGGCACGGCCGCCTGCGAGGCCGCCGGCCTGCCCGTGGTCCGCGGCCGCAAGGCGATGTCGCTCGAGCGGCAGGTGCGGATCGCCGCCGGGACGCTCGTTGCGATCGGTGCCGCTCTCGCCGCGTTTGGCCCCAACGCCCCCGTGAACTGGCAGGCGATCGGCACGGGCCTGGCCGGCTTCATCGGCTGCGGCCTCGTGTTCGCCGGCGTCACCGACACCTGCGGCATGGCGATGCTGCTCGCCCGGATGCCGTGGAACCAGGCCGCCACGTCATCCGCCACCTCCTGCAGCCGATTGCTCCTCGCGGGCCTCCTCGCCAGCAGCCTCGCCGGCCAGGCGTCGGCACAGCACACCAAAGACTCCCTGGACATCGTCAAGCAAGGCGTCGCCGAGCAGAAGGCCTTGATCGTCGATTGTCGCGAACCCGACGAGTGGAAAGACGGCCATGTGGTCGGTGCGGTGTCGCTGCCCCTGAGCACGCTCGAGCGAGGCGTGTCGCCGGAACAGTTGGCCCGTGTCCTTCCCAAAGACAAAATTGTCTACGTGCACTGCCTCGCCGGAGGCCGCTGCCTCGCCGCCGCGAAAATCCTGCAGAAGAGCGGCTACGACGTCCGCCCTCTCAAGCCTGGCTACCCCGACCTGACGCGGGCCGGATTCCCCACCGTCGTCGGCCCCTGACCGACGCCTTGCGGATCCTTGTGCCTGTGAGTTCTCTTCTCAAACGCTTTGGAGCGACCGCCGCGGGGCACACGTCTCACCGGCTAATGCGCGTGCCTCCGATCCGGCTGCTCCCCCTTCCGGAATCGCACATGCAAGCGATGATGCCGCGAGCCCAATGCGAACCGGGAAGACACACAGGTTGAAAACCTGTGCTACGGGGGACAGCGAGGGGGGCTATCGA
>Ga0209597_1001118_pt1 | contig 17571 bp, 18 predicted proteins | sample M_140625_MF_Meta_FD_187316 | JGI IMG/M metagenome (GOLD analysis project Ga0209597, IMG submission 187316) | Freshwater microbial communities from Lake Montjoie, Canada to study carbon cycling - M_140625_MF_MetaG (SPAdes) (version 2) | ecosystem: Environmental > Aquatic > Freshwater > Lake... | reverse complement strand
AGACAAGTCAAGGAAAAAGTTTACTTCCTTTAAATAAAAAAGCTCGTGAGACGGACACGACAACTGCAGGCAGAGTTTCGGGAGAATTCTTTGTAACGCCTTAGGCTAACCTTTCTTGTTTGCTAAACTACTAATGACCAGAATACTACAGAAATGTACTATTTTGGTTTTTTTTTGAACTTAAAAAAATTTTATATATTATGAGTAAATTCAACACAACCGTAACAAAGTCTAAGACTTTAACTGAAAACTTGGCAGGTGGTCAAGCATATGCACAATCTAACGAACTAGCATTGGTATCAATGTTATTGACTTCGTTTGTAAACGACCAATTCTATAAAAGTGGTTCAACTACTTTAAAGGATCTTAAAGCTTTGTCTGAAAAGATTAAAGATAAAGAGTTTGTGGCTAAAGCTGCAATCTATGCCAGAGATAAGTTTGGTATGAGATCAATAACTCATGGACTTGCAGCCGAACTTACTTCTCAACTTACAGGGTTTGATTGGGGTAAGAACTTCTATGACAAAGTAGTTGTTCGTCCAGACGACATGACTGAAATCCTATCTTATTACTTGGCTAATAATACTGATAAGTCTAAGCCAAAGTTTCCTAACGCTTTGAAAAAGGGGTTCGCTACTGCGTTCAACAAGTTCGACGATTATCAGATTTCAAAATACAAAATGAGCAACAAAGAAGTTAAGCTTGTTGATGTCGTGAATATCGTACATCCTATCCCAACGGATAAAAACCGTGAGGCACTTAACTTGTTAATCAACGATAAGTTGAAAAACACTGAAACTTGGGAAGCAAAACTTTCTGCTGCGGGTCAAACTGCTGAGAATGAAGAAGACTTATCTAAGTTGAAGTCTGATGCTTGGGGAGAGTTAATCTCTACAAGAAGAATTGGGTACTTCGCACTTTTGAGAAACTTGAGAAACATCATCACTCAAGCTCCAGATGCAGTAACCGCTGCTTGTGAGTTGTTAGTTGATGAAAACTTAATCAAAAGAAGTCGTGTACTTCCTTTCAGATTTGCTACGGCTTATGAAGAAATCTCTAAGTTAGGTTCTGACCGAGCTGTAAGAGACGTATTGGTTGCTATCAATCAAGCACTTGAAGTTTCTTTGGTGAACGTTCCTAAGTTTGACGGTGAGACGCTTGTCGTGATGGATGTTTCTGGATCTATGTCTGGTAAACCATCTGAGATTGCTAGTTTATTTGGTGCAATTTTGGCAAAAGTCAACAACTGCGACGTTATGACATTCTCTAACGATGCTCAGTATAAGTCTTACAATCCATTGGATTCCGTAATGACAATCAGAGGATCTTTCAGATACTCTGGTGGTGGTACAAACTTCAAGGCAATCTTCAACAAGGCCAACAAGAAGTATGATAGAGTTATTATCCTTTCAGATATGCAAGGATGGATGGGTTATACCACTCCAGCATCTGAGTTCTCTTCTTACAAAAAGAAATTTGATGCCAATCCATTTGTTTACTCTTGGGACTTGGCTGGTTTAGGAACTCTTCAGTTCCCAGAACAAAATGTTTTTGCTCTTGCAGGATTCTCTGACAAAGTATTCGACATCATGAAGTTGATGGAGATTGACAAGAAGGCTCTCTTCAACGAGATTAAGGCTATTCAACTTAGCTAAATAAAAAAACTTACTCAAATCGAGTGGGTTTTTTTTATATATAGAGAAAGTAAATATTTTTAATATGGCATTTCATTATTCTCCAAATATTGTTACAAATGGACTTAAAATGTGTATAGATCCTGCAAATAATCGCAGTTATTCTGGCACAGGACTTGATGTTTATGATTTATCACCTGAATTAGGAATAACATACTCAATAGTTGATCAAGCATCTTGGAACACATCAAATAATGGAACATTTACATTTCCTAATCCAGTAGGAACTGCTACCGCTTCTAGAATTTCTAGTAGTACGAATATATCTTTTCAGAACTTAAACACTGAGATGACAATAGATGTTTGGTTTAAAAGAACTATTATTAACAACGCTATCAATATAGCATGGTCAACTGGTTTACCATATCTTGCCTTTCCAGATAGCAATAGATTTGTATTTTCATTTGATGCAACAGGTCAGCGACTTCTTTACTCAACTGGAACATATTTAAATAATGTTTGGTACAACGTATGTTGCACGTTAACACAAACTGCAGGTACTTCTGTGGCAAAAATATATGTAAATGGAATTTTAGAATCTACATCTCCTACTTACACCGGTGTTACAATTTCTAACTATGTATGGCCATTTTCTTTAGGAAACCATTCTCTACAAAGATATCCATTCGTAGGTAATATATCTTGTTTTAAACTATATAATAGAATACTTACAGATTCAGAGATATTGGATAACTTTAATGCGCTAAAAAGTAGATTTGGTTTATAACTATTTCCAAATTTCTTGAAGATTTATCTTTGAACTCATCTCTATTACTTTATTATCCTTTATTAAAGAATATCTTTGAAGAGGAATGAATCTTTTTACCAAATTATCTATCTTTTCAACTTCTTCATCTTCTATATCGAAGTTGAATATCTGTATTAAATTTTCTATTTCTTCAAATGTCAAAAAATCCTTTTCACCTAAAAAATAGGTAAAGTTATAGCTATAGTCGTTATAGTTATTTGAATCTTCATCATAAGATTTGTTTATCAAAAAATTTGTCAAAGAGTTTTCAATTCCAATTGATGGAAGAGAAAATTTATATCCATTTATGACAAAACATTTTTGATTTGAGTCCCAATCACTCATTATCTCTTCACTTAGTCTACAATAGTTGAAACTTTTTTCATCAAAGTCTATTTTATCTATTGTACCAATCTCATCATTAAAGTACTCTAATTGAACCGGCTTATCTTTTGTAAATCTTACAATTTCTAAAAATATAAATATAACATCTATACTTTTAATGTGTTTAAACGAATATTCATTGGGTATAATTATATTATTTTCAACTATTTTTTTTAGTCTACCCAATACAAGTCCTAAATTCTCTCTGTCATAATTATTTTCATATTCGGTGATTTCTTTTATATTGACTCTTTTAATAGATATATTAAAATCATCTTTATAGAATAATCCTTGAGATGGTAAATTTTTTATTTCCACCTTCTTCTTCTTTATGAATATTCTTCTTATAAAATCAGTCAGCCTCATAATAAGTTTAAACTTTTTATTATATATTATTTTTGGGAAGTCACTTAATGAAATATATAGTTTATGATAATAAATGACGACTGCTTTAATTACCTAAAAGAAATACCAAGCGGTTCGATAGACCTTATTTTAGTAGATCCTCCTTACTTAATTTCTAAAAAATCTGGATTTACTAAATATTCTGATGACGCAAATTCCGATATGATAACTAAATATGGGAAAGTTTCAATTGATTTTGGTGAATGGGATAAAGATGAAATTGATTGGGATATTCTTTTTAAAGAATATCACCGAGTTTTAAGAGATGGTGGAACGCTTATATTCTTTTTTGATATATGGAAATCTACTATGATAAAGGAAATAACAGAAAAGTATAAATTTAAGCAACCAAGAATAGGACAGTGGCATAAAACTAATCCAGTTCCTATAAATTCAAAGATAAACTATCTTTCAAATGCAATAGAATATTTTTTCACTTTTGTAAAAGGAAAGAAGCCTACTTTTAACTCTGTATATGATAATGCCGTATATAGATACCCTCTATGTCATGGAAAGGAAAGATTGGATCATCCAACACAAAAGCCTTTAGGTTTGATATCAGATCTTGTACTTAAACATTCCAAACCAGGTGATTTAGTACTTGATACTTTTGCTGGAACAGGAACGACAGGACATGCTTGTATTTTGAATGACAGAAAATACATTCTTATAGAAAGAGATGAAAAATATTTTGAAATACTCAAAAAAAGAATAGATGAATTATCAACAAAAGTTGAAATTAGTAATATATAAAAATAAAAACTATACTATGTCAATTATATTGAAAAACTCTCAATTAAATGATGATACGATTTCTGCTTTAAATACATTAATCGATTTAGACATCAATGCTCAAGCCGCATTTAGACTTATGAGAATCATAAAAGAACTTTCATCTATATTAGATGATAAGATTAAAATGGAGAAAAGAATTCTTGATAAATGGACCACAAAGGATGAGTTAGGAAACCCAACTCTTGCCAAAGATGAGTCTGGACAAGTTATTGAAGGTGCTGTAAATATATCAGACTCTGCTGCATTTTCTAAAGAAATGGAAACATTGTTGGATATTGAAAATGAGATTCCATACGAGAAGATAAAATTCGAAGAACTAAATCTTCAAACTGCAAAGGTTAAAGATCTGATAAAATTGGAATTTTTGTTTGACTGATGCCATTACCGCACTACACATACCTTATTTTAAATGCCGTGTATATGAAAAGAAAGAAAAAGATAATGAATATTTTCAAATTAAAAGCCTGATAGTTTTATCAGGCTTTTGTTTTTTAATATATAAAGAAAAAATATTTTAATCTAATGCCTGCTACATATAGTATAAATGTTGGAACGCAACTTGAAGCATATAGAAAGCCCGATATAATCTCGGTTTTGAAAGATATTCCTGATAATACACATAAGCTGATTTCACCAAAAGACATCAGAGATGCCTTTTTGTCTACTTGGGCAAACTCTCCATTTAAACAGACAAAGAACATATCAGGTATAGAATATATTGGTGTGGATTCTGGAAATCCTTCTGATAGAGATATAAAACAAAAGATATTTTTAGGAAAAAGAAGTTATGCTAACTTAGATATAATGACGAATAGCTTGCTTGGTAATAATAGAGCAGATATTTACATATACAATACTAAACCAGATAGTTATTTAACACAAAGTTCTACAAAAGTTGCTATATTAGCAGGTACTAATTCTTTACTTCATGAAACCGCACCTTATATAGAATCAAGAGTTGAAAATGGTGAAAATCATTTGGAATTTAGAAATCCTTCTTTAAATCCAGGTCCAATAAATTTATATAGTTCTTTTGGTAGAGTTGCTATAAATGGAATTCTATTTCCTACCGTTTCTGAAACAAATGGAAATGCCGGAAATGATAAAATTCTTAAATATTCGGGTTCATATCCAAATGGATATCTTAAATGGGCACCTATAACATTTGATGAGACTAATATTGGTGCAACAGGACTTCCTACAAACATATATGGTTCTCCAGTTAAGTTGAATGGGCATTCTTTGGAATTTGTGGATTCTTCAATAGTTCCTAATCAAGTAGGTGGAGTTCCTTCAGGATTCTCTTTTTCAGCAAACTCATATAATAGTTTAATAACTGCTACACAACAAAATTGGCCATTATCCGAAGTTCTTAGAAAAGTACTTTACCCTTATGTTGCTCCTACATTATCACTAAGTCTTACTGATAAGATTACCGGATCTACATATGGTGAAGCTGGTAAATCAATTACCGCAAAATTGACTTACCTACTTACAATATATCCTAAAACAGCTGACGAATATGTCAGTAACTATTATATACTTACTCAACAAAACTATGGTAACACTATTGGTGTCACACAAGCAACTACATATCATGGATTATCATTTTCAGGACTACCTGGAAAAACATTTTCTACTTCTATAGATTTTAATATATCTGATCCAGGTAACTCATCGGGTGGAATCTACAAATTTACGATGGCTTACTCGAATGTTCCAGGTACTGTTATTGGTGGATATCCTTTAGTTACTTCGTATAATTCAGGTTGGAGTTATAGTACAACTGCGGATATAAAATTTATTAAACCTATCTATTATGGTTTTAGTGCAACTTCAAGTGCAGTTTCTTTTAAATCAAATATTGGATATTCAACATCTGGTGATTTATCTAGCTACATAATAAATAATCTAAATCCATTACAGACAAAACTTACTAAGTTGATAAAACCATCTCAAATAGACTCTTTATTAAAATTGAGTTTTACTGGAACAGGTCATATTTGTTTCTTATATCCACGTAATAATGGTATTGGAGATATTCTAGATGAGTCCAATCTTTTATCAATAAAAGATCCTAATGGATTTGTTCTTTATCAAAAGGGAAGTCCTACTGCTAGTGCATTTTATCCAGGAACATTTGATATGGTTAATCAGGTTGGTTCAAGTGAATATGTTCTTTGGGAATCAAAATTACCTTGTAGTTATCAAGGAGATGGAAATTTTGAATTAGAATTTACTACAACCAGTTCATTTTCATGGCCAGTCTTTATTAATTATATATACGGTGGATTTGGTGGATTTGGTGGATTTGGCGATCCAGGAGGTGGTGGATTTGGTGAGCCCGCTCCTGGTGGCTTTGAGTAAAAAAAACAAGAATAGATGGCTATATACGATAAATTTACCGGTCTTCCTTGGCAATCAACAAGTAGTGATCTTATAATAGGAACTACAAATAGTACTTTTGAGTTTACCAACAATATTGTTTTGGAAAACTTAAAAGACAATGAAGAATATTACCTTATACCTAAATATATGAGAGATATGGTTATATCTCTGTGGGATTCTACTGTTTTTAAGCCAACAACAGCATCAGGTTCTAGTATAGAGTATATTGGAATAGATTCTGGATTAGCAGATGATTTGAATCAAAAGCCAAATAGAGATTTAGAAATAAACAAAATATTGATTGGTAAGAGATCATATTCAGGTACTTATTCCTATTCTACTACACACGATATAATGTCTGATAAACTCATGTCGAGTGATATCGATTTATTTTTCCATAATACTCGTGATGATATTTTAAGTGATCAAAAAAGTACAAAAGTTATATTTTTGGCAGGAACTGATGAGAATCTTTTTCTTAATGCACCATATATTCAATCACAAGTTATTAGTACTATTGGCGGATCTCATTCATTATCTTTTGATATTGTAAATACTAATGGTGATATAAATATTTATTCACTTGGAATAGATTCATTTGGAAATAACTTAAATGTAGGTGGTAAAGTATCTATCAACAATATAGTATTTCCTACTATGGCAAGCTCTTCAAATATACCAATATCTGGTAAAGTTCTTTTTTCTAAAGGAATTACAGGAAGTGCCGTATTGGAATGGGGTAGCATAAAATTCCCACAAGTTGACTATGTAGGAATAACGGGAAGTAATATCAATATATTTGGATCACCAGTAAATGTAAATTCACACTCTTTAGAATTTACTGACAATCGTCCTATACCAATCTCAATAGGTGATATTACACTTGGATCAACTTTTAATAAAATGTCTATCGCTGATGTTCTTAGAAAGATAGTTTATCCTTATTTAGCACCATCATGTACTATAAATCTTATCAATTCTTCTGGATATGTAGAAGTTGGGTCATATCCTAACATACAGATTGCTTATTCTATAACAAAAAGAACTGCAAAAACTCTTCCTACAAAACTTACAAATATGATACCTAGTACATACCCAGCAATTACTACTTCTGGACAAACTACTATAAATGGTGTGGCAAAAGGAGTTGTTATAACACCTCTTACTGCAACATCATCTATATTTACTATAAAGGTGAATGATGGAACTGCAAGTAATACTGCAAGTACTTCAATACAGGGAATATATCCTTATTTCTATGGATTTACTGCATCAAATACACTTACGGTTGCTGCATTAGCATCTATGAACAAAGTAATTGAACCAAAAGGTGATAAAACTTTTGACTTAATTGGACAAGGAAATTTCTTTTTTGCATATGATCTTGATTATGGTCCTTTGACTTCTATAATGGATCCGGAAAATATCGACATACTCGGCACTTTCTCCGTGACAAATAAGATATTATCATCTCCTACAGGTCTATGGACCTCAAAAGAATATAGAGTCTACAAATGGAGTAATGTTTCTCAGATTGGTCCGCCATCTGAAAACTTTGATTTTAAATATTAAAAATTTATATATAGTATATGCAAATAATAGATGGATTTACAGTAAATGTCGCAAAACCAATAGATGATAGATTAGTTACTTCAGGAACTTCTTCAAGAGATGCCATTGTCTATAAATATAATGGACTTAGAGTCTATGATATAGATTCTAAACAACCATATGTTTGGAATGGTACTATATGGACTAGTGAAAATAGTAGTACGGTGACAATAACCGGAACAACCACAACTGGATATATTCCTGTTTTTAATGGATCTTCACAAATAAGTAATAGTCTGATATCTCAAATTGATGCAGGTGTTGCAAAATATGTTAATATTGCAAATGGGAATGCTGCCTTTTCATTAATCGTTAATGGATTATTAAAATCAGATGGTTTTCAAGGATCTGGTAATGGATTGACACAACTTAAAGGTGAAAATATAATTGGTGCAATTGATGTTAGTAAAATAAAACCGGCTATAAATCCAGAATCGGGTCAAATATACATATTAAAATCCGGAGTTTCTACTCCAGAATGGACTAAACTGAGTGAGATACCTGCTGGATCAATTCCTGCTTCTGCACCAGTTTTGGACTTTCAATCAAACTCTACCATTCCTTTGTATGTTTCTTTTGGTACAATTGGTGGTTCAAATAAATACTATCAAACAACCGGTGGTGATGCATTCAAATTTGTTCCTAGAATAAATGGTGTATCTGAAGGAGCACAACTTCAAATTCCTAATGGTAGTGAGGCAAATCCTTCTGTGGCATTTTCAACAAATAATAACACTGGTATTTATAGAGCAGGTTGGAACATACTCGGTATATCTGTTGCTGGTAAAGAAAAGATGAGACTTACAGAAACCGGGGTTTTGATAAAATCCACTTCTATCACAGATGCAACATTAAAAATTGAAAATAATATAAGACCATTTGTTGCATTATATGGTTTGAATGGTAGTTCGAAAATGAGTGGAACTATCGGATTCTCTGGATTGTATAATAATGGTGGTACAGCAACTAGTGACTTAATCATAGAAAGTTTTGCAGGAAAAGCTACACTAACATATCCTCAAACAAACGCACATTTTGATCAAACTGTTGCAACCCCTACTGATGGAAGAAGACATTTGATAAATTTGAACGGAGACGGTCAGACTTTAATTGCGACAAACATTGGATCTAAAATATATAGATTTGATAATGGTGTTGCAACAATCGAGGATTCACTATTTCCTAATGGTTCTTATGGTTGTGACATATACAACTCTAATCCTTCTTATGGACATGGCTTGATAGTTAGATCCGGTGGAGGACCAAACACGGTTTCTGCTAGATTTGATAATGGTGCTAAGACTATTGCTTACTTTACTGACAATGGACTTCAGATATTATCTGGAACTGAGACTGCACCTTCTATATGTTTTGATTCTGATAAGGCTGGTGGTAGAAACACTGGATTCTATTTAGAGTCTTTAGGAAAGATTGGAATTGTTGCTAATAGCAAAAAAGTACTTACTATTTCTGATACAGAGATTAGACTTCCTAAAGTATCTAATTTAGCTTATATATTTGGTGATAATACAAGAATGGAAGGAACTACACGAACAAATAGTCTTGAGATATACAGACCTACTACGGTTGGTGGTTATGCCATTTGTCACTTCTATAGTGATATTGGTGGAACAAAATCAGCAAAAGCTTATATCTGGCCTGATGGTACTTATTATAGACTTTCTGATAGAAATCAAAAAGAGAATATAAAAGGACTTGAATATGGTCTTGATGAAGTATTAAGACTTAACCCTGTAACACATACATGGCTTTATAGTAACTCTACAACACCTTCTATTGGTTTGATTGCACAAGAAGTTGAAGAAGTTCTTAAAGAGCTTGTGAACACATCTATAGATGGTGATAGAGAAATAAAAGCATTAGACTATAACGGATTGATTCCAGTTTTAATAAAGTCTATACAAGAACTTAATAAAAAGATAGAAATCTTAGAATCAAAATAAAAAAAACCCGTTCAAAAAGAACGGGTTTTTATTTAATCTATTTTTTCAAACCACCAATTGAAATAAATAAAGTTGTCACCAACTAAGTTATAGGTCTCACTTTCGTGTCTTATGACAATCTTATTATCATATGGTCTTATAACATCTATTTCAATACCTTTTTCCATTTTGAGTTGTCTTCCGGTTTCTATAGAGTAACAAAGAACTTCGTCATTGATAAGTTTGTATTTTCCTGGTTCTGGTTTTAACCATGTTTTTATAGTCTTTACGACCAATCCTTTAATCTTTATAATCCACTCTTTTGCTTGGTATAAATCATAGTCTTTGAAAACTTCCGATTCAAGCTCTGGTGATGAAGTAAGTATTCCGTTTATAACTCCCCAATATTCATTTTCACCAATGACAAATGTTATATAGACATCGTAGTCTATACCATTTACTTTAGTTATTCTAAGTATTTTCATACTTTTAATATCCTGATCTTCTAATGCCAATTTACCTCTCAGTGCACTATAAGCATTAGAACCATTTAGATTCCAAAGTATGTCATTTACTCTCGACATTGCTTGTCTTATGGCATCCTGATGTTTATCGAATGCGTTTATCGATAAAGAAGGATCATCTACGTGCATCGATGCTTGTACTGAATCTGGATTCAACCTTTGCATGTTGAATTCTGTGAATTCTAAAATAAGTTTATTTCTTCTTTTCATAATTAATATATATATTAAAATCCAATATTTAAAAATGAGAAGAATTAAAAGATTTAACGAAAGTGAACAAGTAGATGTTTCCGTAGAAAGAGTTGAAGAAATAATTGTTGAGCTTAAAGAGCTTACATCATTATTGGATGACAAACAAAAGTTGGTGGATTCTTTGATAAGTGAGCTTAATGACTATAAGAATAAATCAGATAAAGGAAATGACCAAATAGATGACTCTATAGCAGCTTTACAGGTTATGAAAAAAGATATGGAAAACTCTGTAGATAAAACAGATACTGTAATTGGTAATTTAGATAGTTATAAAGCAGACGGTCGTAAATATTTATATACCGAAAACAAATAATATTATCTTTATATAATAAGTATGGCAGTAATCGACGAGGATGGTGACTATCTAAGTCCAATATTTGAAATGGATTGGAAAGCTATACGCAATATCATAAGAAAACAAACTATAGAAAGAATATATGGCGATTTGGGACAATCATTCAAAAGAGACACAGAATCAGATTCTCAAAGGAGTTAAGGCGTTCGCCAAGATTTTGAGAAAAGACAAACGAAAACAAAAGATAGAAAATGTTTTGTGCACCAGATCCTAATCTAGTCGTAATGGGTGGTCCCAATAGTAGACTACATCATCCGTTTTTCACAACTATCGGAACTATGTTTAGGTCTCAGCAAAGAATCAAAAAAATAGAAAAGATATTTGATGGGAAAATTCAAAAAAAAGAAGTTTGGTTCTGAGTTTATAAATATTCTTAGAATAATAAAAATAGAAAGAATATTCAATGTTGACAGGAAAGAAAGTAAATAATCCCGGTATAGTCTATGTGCCGTATATAATGCAGACTTCGACACCTGCAATAGTCGGTAACTTCAATCCAGGAATGACTATGAAAAGTAGATATTCGACCGCGCCGATGAAAAACTGGAGACGAAAGTCAAGAATAAAAAAGATATATAAAATAGAAAAGCCTACCGAAGAGTAGGCTTTTTGTTATTAGGTATTTATTATTTAGTATATTTAAGTTTGTAAAGTGTTCTGTAAACAAGTGCAACAACCTCATCAATAATATTATGTAAATGTGTATCTTCTGCGTTTATACATTTTCTTTCTTCTTTAATAAATCTTGCCAACTCGTTGAAATATTCGATAGTATCTTTTGATCTAGTTTCTGAAGTATCGATTACATCATACTCTTCAATGATACCATATTGTCCCTGAAAAACTTCTATAATTGAATCAATGAAATCTAAAACACCATCATAATACTCACCTAACGCAGTGTGTTTTGCATGTGAACCCATATCACCATTTACTTGTAAATGATAAATATGTGCCATTTCTCTTGATTCGAATAATTTAGAGAATAATTTACCTGGGTTTGAACCTTCTCCTAATATCTCTGGTTTTTCTACACCATTCTCTAAACCACTTTCTTGCTCTGCTTGAGCTTGTGCTTGAACCTGAGCATCAACTGTTTGTGGTAAATTTGCCATAGGCATTTCATCTTGTTCGAATATCCTTCTTACTTTTGAAGGTTTTTTTAAATCTGAAAATTTCTTCATCTTTTTTAATTAGTTTTTATTATATATTATTTTCCATTTGTCAAAAATGAGATTATCATTTTAATATATATCGTAAGAAAAAAAAATAACTATATGAAGTATATTAAAAAATACATCAAGTTTTTTGAAACTACAATGGTTGCACCAGAAGTTGCTAAGAAAACTTTGCTATCAGATAACTTGACACTTAGTCACAAAGGAGAAGAAAGCACAGAATCAGAAGTAGTAGAAAGATTTTCAAAAATCTACAACGGATTATCAGAAGATGAAAAGTCTGAAATCAATTCATACTTTAAATAAAAACAACGATATATGAAGAATTATTTAGAATTTTTAAAAGAAGAAGTTGATCTTAAAGGTAATAAAGGAATTGATGACGATTTCATGAAAAAAGCTGAGGATCAAGCTAAACAAAATCTTGGAGTAACACCAAATACAAATGGTCCTGTTACAGGAGACATAGGTTCTTTGATGAGAAGATCCGCACAACTTCTTACTAATGGTTTGAATACAGACCAAATAGAAGAAAGATATACTAAATTAGAAGCACTTGCTAAAAGAGTTATAATGGATGAGTATGGTGATATTATTGAAGCCTCTGAAAAACCAGTAGAACTTTTGATAAAGCTTATCAGACCTAACCAATCAGTATTAGGAGAAGTTCCAAATCTATTGAATGTTCCTGCTGAATCTGAAGAAAGACCAGAGTATTCTGAAGAAGAAGAAACTGAAGAGGAAGAAGTGGATCAACCACAAGGTCAACCACAGGGTCAAGAAGAAACTGAAGAACAAGAAGACGAAGAGGAAGAAGATGATTTTATGTCTTTCTTTGATGATGATACGAACTATGAGGATCAAGAAGAAGAAAACCCTGAAGAAGTAGAAGAACTTACTAACAAAGATGTTGCTATGGCAATCGATAAGAAGAAGATTCTTAATATGATTACTCAAGGTGAAGGTAAAGCAACTAAAGACATCATCAAATTTTCAGAAGTAGTTGAAAGTGGTTTAAGAGAAATTTTAGGAGACTCTCACAGAGAACTTTTAGACGTTTGGGTAAAAACATCTGAAGTAGCACACAAATTAGATTGGGCTGTAACCGATAAGGCAAAAGGTAGTATGATGAAAAATATGCCTGGTGGTTTAGCTGGTGCTGTTGATTTGACTTGGGAAAACGCTACAAGTAAATTTAACAAGATACACCTTTTAACAGAAAATACAGATTTCAATAAGATTGTAATAAGAGCATATGGTATAGATTTTCCGATGCTTTTACATGAAGCTATAAAAGGAATCTATCTTCTTCTTCAATCAAGTGCTATCAAAAAAGATGATGAGATTGCAGAAGAGATTAAAAGAGCAACTTCTTCTTTTAAAGATGAATCTCAAGATTTTAAATATGGTGTAGTTGCACAAAATATGTTTAGAGATTTTATCAATGCTTGTAAAGACGCTAGTAAATATACACAAATGAGAGCTAGAGTATTCGCACAACTTGCTGTTGATAAAGGAAGAGGAGGTAGATATACTGACGAAGAGTTTTTAGAAATAACAAAAAGTTTGTTTTCTGTATTTGATAGTAAAACTGAAGCAGGTAAAACATCTTTTGTAATAAATCAAGAAAGATTTGCTCAATCTAAAGCAAAATCTGAGATTGAAAAAGTAGTTGCTGATATAGTTAGAGCAGAAGACGAATATAGAGATGAACTCAACAAATGGGAAATGGAACAAAGATTTGGAAACGAACCAGAACCACAAGGTGAAGGTGATGAATCTCATGCAGAGCAAGGTGAAGAGTCTCAATCCGATATTGATAGACTTGTAAGACAATCTTTGGAAAAACCAGAGTCACAAGAAGATGATGAGAGTAATCTTAGTAAAAGAGAGATACAAGTACTTATAGATGATGCATTAGATGCGGAAGACTATAAAGAAGTAGAAAGATTGGCAAAACTTCCAAACTACTTAAAAGAGGGTTTAGTATATCTTACTGAGTTAAAAAGAATAAACGAATCAAAAATAACGAGAAGAAAATGATATTTAAGAAATATAGCCAATTTTTAGATCAGTTTTCAATAAATGAAAATCTAGACAAAGCCAAAAAGCTCATGAAGGATAGATATATCCTTACTACTGCTGCAAATCAATTGAACCTTATTGATGATGAGACAAAATATGATATGTCAAATGGTAATAAACGTTCTGTAACTCCTTTAGACTTTATAAAATTAGACGCCGAGAAGAAAAAAGAGCTTGGTGATACAATGAGAACAATCACGGTGAGTGAAGAACAGCTTAGAGAGCTTATATCTACGAGCGAGTTCAAGGCAATCAGAGAGCTAAAGGCAGAAGTTCCTGTTCAGGATGTAAGTGGTAATACTATCGAAAAGGAATACCAGCTAGATAGAGACCATATGGGTTGGTTGGGAAACTTTGTTTATTTCTACTATTATGAAAATACTTCTCTTCCAGATTTAAAAACTTTATATACAAATTTACTTCTAAATAAAGATATATTATCAAACCTTGATATATCAGTAAATGGTAAAATAACCAAAAAGGCATTTGATACTAACTACATAAACATGAAAGTTCCTAACAATATGGAGCTTTTGATTGATGGATTGAACAGACTTGAGAATCTAAGATACTATAAGAAAATGGAGGCAGATCTTCCGCCACATTTGAAAAGAGACTTAAAAGATTCTCCACAGATAATAAAAGACCAATTTTTAGAAGTTGCTATGGCATTCGACGCACTTGGTGGTGACGATAAAGCAAAACACGACGAGTTATATAAAGGATTCTGGGGAAGAATGTTGATGGATGATAGAGAAGGTTCAAAAACAAAAGGTCAGGTAGTTTTTAGAAGTCCTGTTTCTAGATATAAGAATATCAGAGAATTGATTGAAAAGGCATTGGCTTACGCAAAAGCGACAGATAATGATGGGTTTAACTCTTTCTACAAAAAGTTTCAAGATTGTAGTGTTAAGTTTGGTGCAATGGGTGCGGAAGAAATATTCAATGAAAACGGTATCTTTGTGATTGAAGTAAAATCTTTTGGTGCAAATAGAATACTTAATGCACATACTTCACATTGTATCAAAGACTCTTTAGGTCAATGGGAAAGTTATGTAAACAAAGACAGACAGGGTAGGCAGGTAGAAGAGAATAAACAATACTATATCTATAACTTCAACCTGGCACAATCAAACTCTTTGTTTACAATAGGAGTTACTATTGAGCCAGATGATAAACAAAATCACATTAGAGCAGCACACAACAAAATAGATGGTGGTGTTGCAGGAAACGTTATAAACATATTAAAAGATTGGGCAACCGAATATGATATAGAAGACGATACAAAAGTAAAGGCCAAAGAACTTGGTGCAACAGACGCAGAGATTTCAAAATACGGTGGACTTTTCGCTCTTTTAAGACCTGTAAGTTCGGAAGATTTAGAAAAAAGAAGAAAATCAAGAGCAGCAAACATCGAGATTGTTAAAAAAGGATTGACTTCTGAACAAATCAAACAATATGTTACGGTTGACGGTGCTGACATCAACAGAGAAGCTTGTAAAGTACTTCAATGGGCAGTTCAAGAAAATGACTTAGAGAAAGCACAACTTATCTTATCATTAGGTGGTTCTCCAAATTTAAAAGCACCAAAAGAAGGAGTTATCAACGATGCTACTTCATTAGAAATGATAAAACTTTTAGTTTCAAATGGTTCAGAACTTACTGCAACAGTTTATAACAACATATGTCATGATATAGCAGCAGTTAAATTCTGTTTGGATAATGGATTAGATCCTAGTTTTGAAGATTCACTTCCTGTAAGAAGATCTTGTAAAGGTAGTTATGTAAGTGCTAGTGATATCGGAGAGTGTTATTTAGATGGTATTAAAATGTTGCTTGACTATGGTGCAAGTCTTACCGATAAAAGAGGTAGATATATGATTATAAAATGGGCTATTGAATATGGTAGAACAGAAGTTATTGATTATGTTATTGAAAATGGAGGAACAATGGGATTTGCTTCGGCATACACTTGGTTAGGACATAGTAGAAAATTGAATATAGAGGACAGAAAAAAACTATATTTAGAATATCTTAAGCCTTTGATTGGGAAATACGAACAAGCAGAATTCAATGAATTACCTGAAAATAAATTATGGCATCTGAAATAAAATTAATATTTATTGAAAATAAAAATAAAAAAAAATATTTTTTTTATTTGGTATGTCAAAAAAAGTAGTAAAATCAAGCATTGTAGAAAAAAGTGATATTTTTCACTATATATATACAACATACAATAAATATTAATATTAAAATGGAACAAGAAAAAAAGTACTCAACGACTGATTTATATCTAACCGCCTACCTAAAAACAAAAGGCCATAAATATAATGTTGAAAAGATGGGAAGTAAATCATCCTTCTATTTCACAGAAAGTTCAGAGTTGTTATTAAATGTAAATGAATATTTAACTGAAAATGGTTCATGTGAACCATTGGCATACACGAATGCCATTAAAAATATAAAAAATTTATTATATAATATATAATTTTTTATAAACTGTATTTATATTAAAAAAGTAGGTCAAATATCTACAAAAAACGTATTAAAAATAATTATGAATAAGCCAAATTATTGACGACACACTGTCATATAAATCAGATAATATCTGGTTAAAAAAATAATTTTTTTTATGTCAAGTACAAAAATTGTCTTAAATAGACAGTCCGATTTAATATTGGACAACGCGCAAATTACAAACCCACAAGGTATCGTATTGACGGATATCTCTGGTGTTTCCGAAGCGGTTGCATCGATTAATTCTGCAACTAGTACTGATTTATCTGCTGAAGCATCTGCAAGAGTTGATGGCGACCAATCTTTACAAAACCAAATTGATTTTATTACAAACAACACTGATGCTGAAGCATTAGACTCATTAACTGAAATCGTTGCAGCTTTTCAATCTGCTGATGGAGACTTAAATGGTGCTATTACAATTTTAGCTGGTGCTGCTGGTGCAGATTTATCTGCCGAGATTGTTGCTAGAACTTCCAAAGATGAGTCTTTAGAAACTAAGTTTGATGGAAGACATACTTCTCAACAACAGTTTATCGAACAAGAAATTTATGCTGAACAATCTTCAAGATTAGCTAAAGATGAGTCTTTAGAAACTAAGTTTGATGGAAGACATACTTCTCAACAACAGTTTATCGAACAAGAAATTTATGCTGAACTATCTGCTAGAACTTCTAAAGATGAGTCTTTAG
>Ga0209597_1001116_pt1 | contig 17575 bp, 26 predicted proteins | sample M_140625_MF_Meta_FD_187316 | JGI IMG/M metagenome (GOLD analysis project Ga0209597, IMG submission 187316) | Freshwater microbial communities from Lake Montjoie, Canada to study carbon cycling - M_140625_MF_MetaG (SPAdes) (version 2) | ecosystem: Environmental > Aquatic > Freshwater > Lake... | reverse complement strand
GGATTACATTACCGCCTGAGAATGGTCGTACATTGCCCTTACTGTTTAGACGCTGAAGAATTGCATTGTTTTGCGTCAAGTTATCTGCCAATATTCCGCTACGGCTTTGAATGGTAGTAGCGATAATATCGGTAATTGCTGAATTAGCAAATGCCATGATATTTTCCTTTTAAATTAAAGTTAAACCCGTTCGCTCATCGCCTGCCCTAATTGTTCGGCAAGAATTGAGCGTCTGTCCTTTTTATCCACTACATTGACCGAACCGCTAGGTGTAGCTGATTTCGGGCTAATTGCAGTAGCCTTAGCCTTTGCGACTTGTTGTGCCTTAGATGCTTGCTGGGTGACTTGCTTTCTGAGTCTATCTTCTTCAAGTTTCCATGCTTCATCGTTCATACGCACAGCTTTTGCATAAGCCGTTTCAAGGTCTTGGGCCTTACCTAGCTCAAGTAGTTGAGCCATATCTTCCCTTACCATGTCAAAGTGCGGAAACCGCTCTTTGTTACTTCTTACCCGCTCGATTTCTGAGTTCAAGCGAGTTTGTTCTTCCATCTCATAGCGACTTTTAATGGTGCTAACTTCTTGATTCATCATCTGAAGTTGTTGCATTAATTGTTGCGTATAAGGGTCTTGCGGTGCTTGTGGAGCAGACGCAAAACTTTCTTGATTTAATTGTATTCCATAATCTTGTGCAAGTCTATGAAACATCTGTACTTTTTGTTCATAGGGCGCTTTAACTAAGGCAAAGTGCGCTCTACCCAAATTACTAATAAAGGCGGCAGGATGGATATTTTGGGCTTGAAGTTCAGAAACAAAAGGGCCAATCGCTTCCGTTAAGGCTTTGGCATTGTCGGCTTCTGCCTTATAAACGCTGACTCCACGCTTGTATTCATCTTCCCTTTGGTTGGCATAATTGGCAAAACGATTAAATTCTTCTTCGTTTAATTGTTCGCCTTTTTGCATCTTATCCCATACATCTTTGTATTCTTTTTTCCAAGAAGTAGGTCTAGAAATCTTTAACTCTTGATTCTTCTCCTCATCCGATTCCTCAGATTCCGCAGCAACTTCGGCAACTTCTTCGTTGTCCTTCTCGCTAACTTCCGCTTGAGAGGACTCCTCGGAAATACTGTCCGTTTCAGGTACTTCAATGTCTTTTTCGACAGGCGGTTCAAGTGTGCCTTCCTCTGCTTGGTCAAGGGCTGCTTCTAATGCTTCTCTGCGGTCTGCCATAACTTCTCCTTATTTATACCTTAGTTTTTCGTATGCTACTTCGGCAATGGCTCGTTTTCGCTGCTCATTGTCTTTCCTGCTCATTTGAAATGGCTTGTTTTGGACAGGAACATCGTTGCCCAATTCAATCATTCCATGCTGTTTTAGGTGGCTTCGGTGGTGACTTCTTGACTTAACCCAAGTGCCATCAACTTGAGATACATAGCCTTCAATGTCTGACATGACCATAGGGGCTTCTCTAGCCGTCATTTCTTGTTTTTCTTTCCAAGCGGCTTCAGCTTCAGGCGTTCCCAAAGTAAAGTTCCAAAACTCAAGGTATTTTTCTTTATCCGACTTTGCTTCTACATGGTTGCTTTCGGAATAGCCACATTTAGGACAAATCATCAAAATCTCCTTATTAACTCAGGAATTTGGTCATATTCGTGGGGTCTTAGACAGACTACAGAGTCGTACCATCTTCCGTTTTTCCATCGCCAACAGACAAATTCTTCTTTAGGAAGCAAAACAATGGTTTTAACCCCTAAAGCACCAGCAAGATGAGCCGTTCCTGTATCAACTGTCACAATTCCTTTACAGGCTTTCATATGGGCGGCAGTTTTTGTCCAATCTTTTTTCCATCCATCGTCAGGTAAAGGGTGAAATAGCCCATCGTCTTTAGGATTTAGGCTATAAGCGTCAGAACCGACCAATTCTTGCATATGTCGGTAATCTATTGACTTGATGTAGTACAAAACTTGCTTTGAGGCTTCCCAATTGACCCCAATTTTAGGGGAAATATTACTAGGTTGAGCGTGTAAATAGCCTTCAGAAGCTACGATTTTCTTAGTCGTTATAGGAAACATCGCTTTTACAAGGGGATGGGCTAAAGAAATATAGTAAGGCAAGGATATAGACCCAATCCAGTAATCAGATTCGTTTACTATCCCCTCTAAACCGTTACTAAACACATCTACAGCCTCTATTTGCCCTAAAAGGTAGTGCAATGTACCTTCTTGTAGGACTACCACTTTTTTAGCCCCTAAAGCCTTTAAAGCAGGTAGGAATCGAGCAAACATCAAAATGTCACCAAAACCTTGTTCCATCTGAACAGTAATGGTTTTCCCTAATAAAGACTCACCTCGCCATACTGGCATTTTTAAAGCAGGGGCATAAGGCGTGGCTTGTTGAGCCATAATTTCAGGATGCCACCGATACTCAAATAGCCTAAAACCTTGTTCGTAACGCCCAGCGTGTAGGTGTTCATACGCCAATTTATATTGGGCGTGGGGGTTTACATTAGTAGTAATATCGTTTCCTCATCGTCTAGTTCGGCCAAGCGTTTGGCTTCTAGGATGAGGTATTCGGTTCTTAACCGTAATGCTTCTTGCCTATGAGCTACTGCCTTGACTAAGTTTTCTCTTTGATTCTCAAGGTAGCGTATAGACCGTTCTAATTCTTGTGTATCGACTGACGGTTTATCAGCTTTAACCTCTTGAATTGATTGTAATTTATTTTCTTGCTTTTGTACGACTTTTTTAGGGTCAATTAAATCTCTAAAACTTTGCTTACGGGCTTCATCATCGGCTCGTTTTGCCTTGATAAGAGCAAGTTCTCTTTCCCTTATCTTTTTGTCTAGTCTTTTAGCCCTTTTGATTTCTTCGGGCGTGAACCCGTCATGCGTATCAGATATGAGTGACGCAATCTGAAAAGCATTGTTTTGAAACGCATTAGACTGAAAAGCCGTTTGAAACACTAGCAGTCCTCAGCACCCTGATACTCAGCAAAAGTCTTTAAGACTTCATAAATGGCGGGAATAATATCCGTATCTTTAGGAAGGTCGGCAACACCAATATAGTGTGCGTTGTCTTTAACAGTAGCCATATTGCCATTACGAGCATCTTCGTTAAAGTAAATAGCTACTTGGACTTGAATTTGGTCTTTAGTGCCATAAAAGTTTGTGATTCGAGCGTATGCCTGTGGTGCAGGAACACCGAATTGGGTTTGGGGTAATGATAGTTTTAATGCCATTTTAATGCTCCTTAGTAAGTTACTTCTGTAGTTCGTACTTGTGCCACAGTTCTGATAGTCGTTGCTGCTGCACCAGTAAAGGTAATCTTTAGTCCACCATTAGTCGTGTCTGCTGCTGCTACTGCTGTCCATGCTGCTGTGCCTGTATCAGTTGCTATAACTGTAGAAGTTACTGAACCTACCAAGCGTGTTCCTGCTGCGGCAGAAGTTCTCATAATGCAACCGTCTAACTTCCATGCTTTAGTCAAAGAAGTAGCTGCTACTGTCCCTGCGACTGTTTGTGCGCCTGTTGTAGCGTTAGCGTACTGAACTGTGGTAGTTGTACAAGCCGTTACTGTATATGTGCCGTTATAGCCAGCAGGAGTTACACCAGCGACTACGATAGTCTGACCTACAATAAATGGTGCTACAGTTTGCGCTGCAAAGGTAATCGTTGCTGTTCCTGCCGAACCTGCTGTAGCTGTAGTGGCTAAGTTAAATTGAGCAGTAGAAATCACATTGGCAGTAAAAGCGTATGCCGAGTTATTAGGTAGGATTACTTGGTTTGTTGTGGATGCGGCTGATGTGTCGCTTGTAAGAACTGTAGCAGTTGCGTCTGTAGTTGCTTTTGCAAGCACTAAAAACGATGATTGAGCATTTCCACTTGTAGATAAACCTGACCTACCAGCATAAGACATATTAAAGTTAATGCCTCTAGTAGTTGATTGATAGCCATTTAAAAAAGTTGCATAAGTACCTGAAGCTACGTTTCCAAAACCGCCAATAATAGCCGCCCCAGTATTTCCACTTGCTGAACCTATTTGATTGCCATAACCACCAATAACCGATGACCTATCTGCTAGTGCTTGATTTCCAGCGCCACCAATAACTACAGCACCTATACCACCAGCAATATTAGCCGCAGTATTTCCTGAAGCAAAAATACCACCGCCTACAACTACTGAACCTAATCCAGTTGCTTGGCTTGAAAAACCACCACCTACAGTAGACCAATCACCACTAGCCACATTTCGGTTAGCCGCTGTTCCTGCATCGCCACCGCCACCAATAAACGAGTAAGAGCCTGTTGCTTGGTTATTACCACCACCGACTACTACTCCATGCGGAGTATAGAAAGATAAAGTTACACCAGCAGCAGTCGTTGCGTTTTGGCTGATTGTGAATGTATAAGCTGTGCCAGTAATCGTTGTAGAGGATACAGTCTGTGATGTAGAAACTGTCCAAGTAGAAGCTGAACCACTAACAATATAAGTACCAGCAGTTACTCCAGTACCAGTAAGAACCATACCAGCAATGATTGTGCCTGATGCTAGAGAGCCTACAGTAAGAGTCGTGCCTGAAATGGTACTTGTATTCATTACTGCGGCAGTACCAGTAGTTACTGTAGATGTTGCGTAAGTATTGGGAAAAGTAACCCCAGTACCAGTAATCATCTGACCAATTTTAATGTTGGCATTGGTAGAGCTTAAATAAACAGTACTTGCTGCACTTAAAGCAATAGTAGTTGTATTAGTGGTTACTGCTGCGCTGGCTGTTGCTGAATTTAAAGAGCCACCACCTACAAAGTTAAAATAACCTGAAACAGTATTTTGATACCCGCCACCAATAGGTGAATATTGACCCAAAGAAGTATTATTTTGACCACCAGCAACTGTTGTATAAGCACCAGTTGATGAATTACCGCCGCCACCCGATACAACGCTTTGCCCGCCTGATGCCACATTGGTTACACCGCCAGCAATGACAGAATTAGAACCCGAAGCTACATAAGTAGCCGCACTTCTGTTTGTCTGCCAATCAACCGCATTAGCACCTCTAGCGTTACCGCCTGTTGCTGTAGAGTCAGTCTTTTGTGCTTGTAATGCGCCTGTTCCTAATGGGGATAGTACTAATGGGGTATTTGTACCACCAGTAGCTTTTACCATTGGGTAACTTGCATCACCAGTAATGGTTACATAAGTAGTAGAACCACTAGCTAATGTTGCTGTACCAGTAGAGCCTAAAGTTGTAAATGTACCAGCCGCTGGAGTAGTACCACCAATGACTGTGTTATCAATTGTGCCGCCTGAAATTGTAGGAGTAGTTAGCGTAGGGCTAGTATTTAATACATTTGAACCACTACCAGTTGAAGTTGTTACTCCTGTACCACCCCTGTTTACTGCAACAGTATTACCATTCCAAGTAGCTGAAGTAATTGAACCAGCGTAATCAAAAGTATTAGTAGACCAACTTACATTAGCTGGTGCTTGGTCGTGTCTATCCCATGAGCCAGCCGCAGTTGCATTAGACAATAAATTGACTAAAACAAATCCACCACTAGGTACAGAAACAACTAAAGTATTAGAGTTGTTATTAACAGTAATTGCACCACTACTTTGGTTGTTATCAAATTGAAAGACTGTTCCATTTACTAAAGTGGTTGCATCGGGCAATTTAATGGTTTGACCGCCTGAACCAGTAATGGTGTATCTGCGTACAGAAGCAGAAGTTAAAGTTATTAGCGTTCCTGATGCGGCAGTATTTAAATATCCATCGTCTAAAGCATTGGCAGTAATATTGCTATTATCATCAATAGTGACACCTGAGTTTTGAATTAGCTTGCCAGTTGTTGTGTCAAACCTAGCTACGGCATTGTCGGTAGCACTTGATGGCCCAACAACATCACCTGAACCATTAGTAGTCCAAGTAGCGTTAGTTCCATCCGTTGCTAAGACTTTTCCATTGTTTCCTGTTTGACTAGGAAGCAGATTATTTAAACCATCTGCGGCAGTAGAAGCACCTGTTCCACCATTGGCTACAGGAACTGTGCCAGTAAGAGTATGGTCAGCGTTCCAATCACTAGGGCGTACTAAACTAGTATCTGCATCATCAGGAATTGTGCTAACTTTACTGTGTTTAACTGTTATAGCCATTAATGTACCCCAATAATTTTGCCGTTTTCATCCCTGACTACTTGTTTAGGTTGACTTAACTTTTCAAGCATAGCCGATAGTGTAGCAGTCATTTGTCCGTTACTTTGGGCAATAGCATCGGCTACGGGTTGCATTGGATGGGCTTGGGCTTGTAAGAAATCAGCATCATTTTGGTATTCAGCAAAGGCTTCTGAACCATCGTCTTGTTGGGCGCTAATTCTTGCGACTTCGACCTTAGCCCCGTTATTGACATAAGCCAATAGAAGTTGAGTATTGCGCTCGGTCATCATCTTCATTTGCGCTAACTTCATTTCCATCTCTCGGTCTTGGGCGTTTCTTTGTTCTTCTAACTGGAACTTCAATTGATTTTCTTGTGCTTGGTACTCTTGTTTAGCTTTTTCAAGTTCAATCTGAGCAGCCATCTTTTGTTGTTCAAGTTGCGACTGCATTTGCATCTTCTGTGCTTCTGCTTGAGCCTTTTGAGCGTCAGATTGCTGTGTGGCTTGCATCTTGGCTTGCTCAATCTGCATTTGCATCTGCATTTTCTGAACTTCAGGAGTCGGTGGTTTAGGCTTGCCTTCCATCGCTTTAGCCTGATTTCTAAAAGTATCGGCAGTTTCATCAATCAATCCTTCCATGCCCTTGCCTGCTTTAAATGCCGTTACGCCAAACTTAAGCATTTCCATCAATAATGGGGTTAGTTCAGGGGCTTGCATAGCAACAGGAAGTGCGGTATTCATAAAACTACTGACTGCACCTAAAAACTCGATTCTGTCCTGTTTTTCTTGTTGTTCGTCTTGATAAATCATGGAATCGCTAGTAACTTCGATACGGAAGTTCTTAGCGGGTTCGTCTTTGAGTAACTGTAAGGCTTGGGGAATGAGTTGTTGGTCTTGCGGGCTAAGTTGCATTGCACCACTAATCTTTAGAATCGTGTCATCGGTATAGTGGTTACAAATAATCTGAGCCTTAATTCTTAGTAAATCAGTAGCAAAGTCAACGACTGCGTGTTGCATCGTTTTTAAACGGCCTGAAGCGTTATTAGACTTAATAATCTGTGCGCCAAGGGTTTCATTAGGGTCAGTCTGTCCCCTTTGAATGTCAGCAATACCCATGATTTCATAGATTTGGTTCTTAACTTGCTCCATCGCTTGATACGACATATTTAAAGCGTTAGCAATTGGGGTAATGTCTACAAGGTTAATAGCCCCTTGCATACCCTGTTTTTCAGCAAATGCCGCCCAGTTCTTAACAGGAATTAAAGTATTGTTTTCACCTTCAGAGAATAATCTTGCAAGGCTAGGCTCGGAAGCATCGTAAACGCCTCTGACCTTCAAAGCGTTAATAAAGCCATCAATGCGGTCTGCTAATGTGTCTAACTGCTTGGCTTGGTCTTGATAAAGGGTAAAGTCAGGAATTGGCTCTAACTTGTCGGTGGTAATCGTAGCGTACAAAGGCTTAGGGCATGGCCAAAAGTTCTCAAGTTGTAATGGGTCATCTCGTTCATCAACGATTTTCCCTAAAGACTTGCTAACCCAATAGACTTTCCCTGTTGTTTTATCCCAAATCTCATGGATACAGGCTTCAAATGCACCTTCGCCCATCTTTTCGTTGTACTGCTTAGATGTTTCAGGCTTAGTATCTAATGGAATCTCGTACCCTAATTCTTCACCAAAACGCTCAACCAGAGCATCCCTGCCCATATAGACTTTACGCCATACCGCAGTTACTTCTTCCCAAGTACGAGCAACAGTATGTCCAAAGTCCCGCCAATGCACATAATCCACAGGAGAACATTCATATTCAATACGCTCTTGGCTTTCAACCTCAGTAGCCTCTGCTGTTTCTGCCTCATCCGAGTCCTCTGTAACTTGGTAACCATCGTCAGGTTCTCCTTCTTCTTCTCCTACAATATGCGGTTCGTAACGCACCCAAGCCGTACCTCGACCCCCTAACAAGCGGTCTAGAACTGCTTGATTCATTGCCGATTTATAGTCACCATAGTGTTCAATCTCAAACTCCAAAGCCCGTTCTAACATCATGGATGCGACTCGAGCAATAGGGTCGTTATCTCTAAATCTGCGGCTTACATCAGGTCTTGGTAATCGAGCGAATACAGCAGGCAAAATTGTTTGAACATTCGACCATAGGATATTAAACCGAGCATTTGGGTTATTACGAGTACGACTGTCATCTCGATACCGCTTTAAGATGCGTTCTGCCCTGTAATCCCATTCTTTAAACGCTTTATCATAGGCGGCTATGGTCTTATACCAATGTTCGTATGTCGTTTCTTTCATGTTTTATTCCTAGGTAAATGCGCCTACAGCAAGAACAGTTGCCCCTGCGCCCGTTGTGATTTTCCATGCGCCACTAACGGATTTAGCGTTAATTTCAACAGAATAAATACCTACTGGAGTAGTTGCCGCTAATAAACTATAAGAAGTTGCACCATCTAATAAAGCAACCGTGCTTGTTGCTGTAGCGGTTACTGTAATAGTGACTCGGTGTAAATAGTCACCAGCAGCTCCAGTTACGCCTAATACTTGGGCGGTTTGGGATGCTGCGACTGTTTCGTAAAAAAATCCATAATCGGCTGCGACTGCTGGCATATTAAATTCTCCTAGTGATTGTTTGGGGGGTTTGTTTCCATAATTCGTTTAAGGTTACTTCGTTTTCTCCAATAGTGAGTCCAGTAATGCGGTCATCTTTAATTGCAGGCTTTTCTTCTTCTTTCCAAGCCACAGCCAACATCCGAAAAGCATCAGCTCCATGTGAAGTCCAATCATGCCGAGGTTTATCTCGAAAGACTTTCTTATCTTCATCGTATTCACGCTGATATTGCCTTAAACATTCGATGCCTTCCTCGCATTTATGGTCAAACCACGCTCTCATTAGTGCAAGACGAGTTGCTTGTATTCCGTCTTGTAATGATAGATTAGGTACTATTTTAAGCGATTTTATGTCAATTTTTGTAGAAATTTGTTCAATAATTGACTTGCCACCACTTGCTAGTGTTTTTGCCCGTGCATCGTGAGGTAGGTGATGGTATCCATATTCATAATTTTTAGACTCAATTAGTCCTGTGTAATAGTGTATAGGTTGGCCGTTAGAACTATGGTATTCAAGGACTCTAATCTCGCCATGAATGACTTGATACCACCAAATAGCCGTATCGTCTGAGTATCCTAAATCCCATGCCGTATGTACTGGGAACATAGGGTCATATTCCACTTCAGTAATTCGGTTAGAGTCAGTAATAACTCGCATCTCTTGTCCGTAATAAGCACCAAGAATAGCCGCTTCAAACGAGCATAAGAACTCTTGTTCGTATTGGTCAGGGGTCATAGAGCGTCTAGCGTCTGCTAACTCGTCAGGGTCTAGCAAATCGCTTTCATCAGCCCTTAAAGTCTTGACATACCAATTAGGTGACCTATTAGCCTCTTGGTAGATGTCATAAAAGGCGTTATGTCCTTTAGGAGTTCCAATAAAGGTAGCCCATCCTTTGCGGTCAGCCAGTAAAGGGCGCACAATCTCGCCCCACAGTCTTGGTTTCATATCTGCGTATTCGTCTAAACAAACCCCATCTAAGTAAAGACCTCGCAAAGCGTCAGGATTATCTGCACCAAATAGGCGAATCCTAGCCCCATTGACTAATTCTATCCATAATTCAGATTGATTGGCTTTAGTTATGGCGGGTTGGGCATACCTTAGCAAGTAATCCCAAGCAATATTCTTAGCTTGTGCGTAATAAGGGGCTATGTAAGCGTATCTGCCATCAGGTTTATTTTCTAATATTGCCCTACGAATAGCGTCTGCGATTGTAGCCACCGTTTTCCCTGCGCGTCTGTGACAAACCAATACAGCCCAGCGTTCTTGGCGTTTATGAAAGTCTTTGAACACTTCCCTTGCTTTATAGGGGTATTCGTATAAATGCTTTACCTCTTTCAATCTAAGAACTTGTGTTCGTGGATATGTTTAACAGGGGCATCAGCATCGCCTGATACTTCAGTCCTTGCTAGTTTAGGCATTGTGTATTCTAAGGCTTTAAAATAAAGGTCTAATCGCTTGGCGGGGTCATCGACCTCATTTAGCCATTTATCGAGCTTTTCTGAGTTGTTAGAGGTAAAGGCAGCAATAGCTTGTTTAACCTCAATAGTGACCTTATTAGGTGACCCTACTTGCCTTCCACCCGTTTTAGGAAGCCCTTTAGGCTTACCTTTTCTAACTTCTTCTGTTTTAGATTCCATACTTCCTCAAGTGATTGATTAAGTTAGGGTTTATTCTACTATCTTTTTTAGTTCTTGCTCTAATATTTCTTTGCGGGTTAATGGTTTACCATTTTGTTCTAAAATCTTGACTTCAGAAGGGTCAAATACTACAAAATTTCGTGTTTGATTTTGTTTAAAGTAATCTTCCGCTTCTTTGGCATTATCAAAATATTTTTGTTCTTCGTTACCAGGCCATTTTCCTACTACATATTTGCCTGAAGTGCTTTCTTCAGGTGTAAGCATACGAAAATCACGACTAAAGTTATCTAAATATTTAACGCCTTTAACTCCAGCTTTATTAAGCAATTCTTCGCCTATTCCAATTTTGCTTTCTGGATGAATTATTTCCCATGTATTAAGGAATTGAGCAGGTGTTACATCTTTACCAAACAAAACACTTAAATCACCGCCTAATTCATCCATCATTTGTGGGGTAACTTGTTTTTTAAGAGAATTAACTGCTTTTTGCACAAATGGCGATTGTTCACCCATTGATTTATCCCATTCCAACATAGTTGGGATATATTCATCAGGAATATCCACTTTATATAAATTTCCAGGATGATTTTCAATAGCATTTCTTTGCTGTATAAGCGTATCTTGTGCGTTTAATAACTTATCTGCTTCTTCTCTTGTTGTTGCTAATTTTTGTTTTGACCTTAAATCAAGAATTTGGTCTTGAAGAGCTTTAATTCCTTCACGATTTTTTACACTTTCTTGATAAGAACCAGCAACTTTAGGATTTTCAGCAAAATACATACCATGACCATATACTTGTGCGCCTTCGCCAGTTCCTACTTTGCTTATGTCAAACTTGCCTTTAATGGTGTGCGGTGTGCCATGCCAAGCAGTTGCACCCATAAAATTAGGCATCATTTGAGAAAACTCAGTCATAGCTTCAGGGTAATAATTGGGGTTAGGTCTGCCCAATAAATCTGTTTTCATTACGCCTGACATGGTTTTGTCTAAGGCTTGTTGGTTTGCTACTAATTGTTGCGGTAAAGTGCGGAAATGCTGTTTTATGGGGTCGGCAAGGACTGAACTCGTTGGCGGAGTGTAGTTTCGTAAGACATCGGCCAAAGTCGGCATTTAGAACCTATCTTTGACAGTCTTATTAAAGTATTCGGCAATTTTAATTCTGCGTTCAATTCTTAGCCGTTGGTTCTTTTCTAGCGTGGTTTCTTTGTGCGGTTGCAACAAAGAGTTCTCAGGCTTAATCTTTTCTTTTTTAAACATTATGCGTTTGCCTCTACATATTTAGAATATTGTTCTTCTAATTTGGCTTTACGGCTACCTTTAGCATGAGTTCTTTCTTCACTTAAAGCAATAGCAATGCTTTGAGCTTTACTTTTACCCGCAGCCCGTTCTGTTTTATAATTTTTACCTACGCTCTGAGCCGAGCCTGATTTGTCCATTGGCATGATTATTCCTTATTTGAGGTTTACGAGCTTATAAGTCGTGGTATTGATTAAGTCGGCAATTTCATCGACCAAGTTCTGAAGTTCAGAATCTTGCGGCAAATCTTGGCGGGCATCTTTTACAAACGCCATCAAAGATTGTAGGTATTTAACTGGGTCTTTGGGTTGGTGGTAAACGCTAGGAAAACTGGTAATTTTGCCGTATTTGCCCATGTATGATTCTACGAACTGGTCAGTCAAATCCACCACTTCGTCATAAAATTTGGATAAAGCCTTATGTTTTGAATAACTATCGGTAGACCAATGAAAAAAGTGCGTATTCGTTGCCGAATGTAGTAAAGTCGCAGCGAATAAGGCGCAGTTTTCCATAAAATCTCCTTTGTCTAATTTTACAATACCTTTTGACAAATTCCTAATGCTCTTATAGCCGATTCAGTATTATCAACTCGGCACATTGCGCCACCTTTCCAGTTCGCAATAAACTTTAATTGAGCTGGAGTGTACTTAGCTTTGGAGTCTTTCTTGACTTCCATCAATAAAGTTTCACCATTAAAACAAACTAAAAGGTCGGGTATTCCCTTACCTACTTTACTTAAGTCAAACACATCCGCACCCGCTTTTCTTAATGCATCCATAATTTCTTGTTGATTAGCGTCAGTTCGTCTTGCGTAAGCCATTGTTTTTAGGTTAGTATTTGATTACTTCTACATTATAGAGGCATTTATGCACAACCAATATGGTTTTTATTTAAGTGATGATGAATTTATAAAGGCGTGGAAAGAAAATCCTAGTCCTACTTTAATGGCTAGAGCCGTTAAAATGAGCGTTAGGGCGGTGCAAAGTAGAAGAAGAACCATTGAGGTCAAGTTAGGCGTAGAATTGCCTACAACTATTGATTTAACGGCTGAACATAACAAAAAACAAAAAGCAGATGCTGCCATAATAAGGGCAGAAAAAGAAGCCAAGGTTCGGGAACGGATTGAGCAAAGTCCAATTAATGTAAGAAGGGGAATGGCACTTGAAAAAGGTCGTGTTATTGTGTTTAGCGATGCTCATTTTTGGCCTGATGATACCACTACAGCTTTTAAGGCTCTTATTAAATTTATTGAGCATTTTTCCCCACAGGCCATTATTAATGCGGGCGATGCCTTTGATGGCGGTTCTATTAGTCGTTTTCCTCGGATTGGCTGGGATAAAAAGCCTACAGTCCAACATGAATTGGAAGCCTGTCAGTTTTATTTGGGCGAAATTGAAAAAATAAAACCAGCAGGGTGTCGGTTAATTTGGACTCTTGGAAATCACGATGCTCGGTTTGAAACCCTGTTAGCCAATAAAGCCCCTGATATGGAAGGCGTTATGGGATTTTCTTTAAAAGACCATTTTCTTCATTGGGAAGGGTGTTGGAGTTTTTGGGTTAATGAAGATACTGTAATTAAACACAGGTTAAAAGGTGGAAGGTACGCTGGGTACAACAATGTCAACGCTACTTTAGGGTGCAACATTATTACAGGACATACCCATGTTTTATGTACTTCGCCTATTTCTGCGTATGGAAAGACGGCTTGGGGGGTTCAAACAGGTACTTTAGCCGAGCCTACAGGGATGCAATTTGCGGATTACACAGAAGATGCTCCCCATGATTGGCGGTCAGGTTTTGTGATGTTATCTTGGGAAAAAGGGCGTATGTTAATGCCTGAAATGATTCAAGTATGCGGAGAAAACGAGGTTGAGTTTAGGGGTGAGATACTTGAGGTATGAAAATTACCCCCAATATACTAAAAAATATGTACGCAACGATTTACTGTTGTTACCCATATACTAAGTGGAATATGCCTTTACCTGAACAGATTAAGTTTGAGGTAACGGATGACCCAACAGTACATGGCACATATATTTATAATGATGGGGAAAAATGGGAACATATTATTACCATTTCAAAAGCAACTTGTAGTCACTATATGACGATTTTTAGGACACTTTGTCATGAAGGAATTCATATGAGCCGATGGAATCATGTCGGGGAAAAATGGCTACACCACGATAAAGTGTTTCGCCAGCGTTGTAAGATGGTTGCCGATGAACTAGGTCTTGACGCTTTAGAACTTTGAAAAAATAATTATTGCAATTACGCAAATAATTAAAAAGTACCAAGTTAAAAAGTCTAATTCATTCATTGAGTAGTCTTTTAGTATGTTCTAAAAGCTCGTCTTGAGTAAGATTGTATCTACGCTCAAATCCTTTAGCCCCAAGTCCGTGAACACCAATATCCCCTCGGTGATGTGGCGGGCATAACGGTATGACCTCTGCGTTTTCTCGTTTCCCACCAAATCTTCTAATGTGGTGTATTTCTGCTGGGGTGTCGTTAAATCCATGCCGTCTGCACAAGATACATCCCAATCGTGCGACTTTATCAAGGTATTGTTTTTCATCTTTGGTCGGCATGATTTGCAAAATTTTGGTGGTGTTTTTCTCTTAATTTTTTTGCAATTTTAATTGCTTCTTCAATAAAACTATATTCACCATAATATCTTTTTTCTGAAGTTTTTAAACCTATAGCCCATTTTTTTGTTTTTTCATGCCAATAAATATTTTTATATCCTGATTTATTTGATTTTGACAATTTACGATTTAAACAATTTTGTTGCTGCGTAGCTTCCCGAAGATTTTCAATTTTGTTGTTGCTTGGATTGCAATCTATATGGTCTAAAATTTTTGGCATAAACCCATAAAACATCATAAAAATAATTTTATGGTTTTGGTATCTTTTAGCATTTATGCTTGTGTCAAAATAACCCTCTCTATATCTTCCAGCTTTTTGACCAATTTTTATATTGGCATATCTATTTGGTTTTTTTTTCCAAAACAATTCACCATCTTTATAGTCAAATAATTCATGCAAATATTCTTGGGTTATAATTTTGTCAGCCATAGCAATACCTCTTATATTGTGGTGGTTAGAAGCCCTTAAGTAGCTGAAACTACTAAGGGTTTCGTTTATTATACATTAGATGCCCATTCGTACCATTGTAAGTAATATTCTTTAAAAGACTGTACTCCATTACCAATTAAAATACATTGGCCTTGGGCTTGAACTAGGTAAAAGTTCTCAACCACTAGTTCTTTGTCTGTATTACCTTCAATAATAACCACTAAAAAATTATGTAAAGAAGCCAAGGACTGCAACAAAATGCGTTGTCCTGTACTGACGGCTTCGCCCTTGCGTTTCCATTCCATCACCAAAAACTGCCCTTTACGCTCTGCTATGCCATCTATGTTGCTAGGCACAAAATTAGGGTTTTTTTGAATCAAGCCTTTAAACGCCCCATAATCGATATGGGTGGCGTGGGCGTTACGCATTAATTTAAGCATCTTTTTGCATGAAATCTTCCAGCTCTTGCATCAAATCAGTCAGGTCAGAAGCCAATAAATAAGCCTCTGTGTGTTTGTTTTTTAACTTTAAAGAATGTAACTCTTTAAGTTTTTTGTTAATCTCTAAAAAAGTAATAGCCCAATCCATAAATCCCCCTATTTGGTTAATCGGTCAATGTTTCTATCGTTAGCTTGTTGAGTTCTCCAAGCCTCAAAACGCATCTTAGCGGCTTCTAATTGCCACCTTAACGCTTCTTTGTTTTCTACTGCTATACCGATTGCTTTGCATAAATCTTGATATTCCTGACTGCGGTAGGCTTCTCGTTCTTGCGCCCCTAGACTTTGTTCATCGGTTTGTGCCATCTTAATCGCTTTAAGACTGTGTCGGTAGTTTTCTAACTGGGCTACTTCACCACAAGCCTTAGCGTATTCAGGGGCTTTTTTAAAGATAAAGTCTATTGCTTCATGCGGATTGTAGTCGTTCACATTATCCCCCATCGAGCAATACGGTCAGTAATATACCAATACACCCCAAAAGCGTATAAAAAGACTGCTACGGCTTCTACAAGGAATAAAGCATAGTCATCTTGCCTGTAGCCTGAAAACGCCCATAAACCGCTTCCAATCAAACTTAAAAAGATATTTAAAGGGTAGATATTAACGCTTGTTAATCCTATTCCTATCAAGCACAAAATAGTGCCTAACCATTTAACCATAATCCCCATTGCCCCCTATTTCCTAGTGTGTACTGCGTTTTAACATCGTTTAAATAAGTATTCATAATCCTATGTTTGTAAATATACGCTCTGAACTTTTCTAATCCCCATTCTGCTCGCCATTTACACAGTTGCCGCACGGCTGATTTGTACTGAAATTCTCTGTCTAAATTGGCTGTAACTTTCTCCTGCATAGGGAACAAGTCCAAATTCTCTGCCTTTGGCAAGGGTAAGTTCATCGCTAGAATACCAAGGTAAAGTAGGTTTTTTCACTTCGGGGATTTCGATTTCATCATCCCATCGGCCTTGATTGAGCCATGTCGCGGGGTGCGGGATGTACTCTTTTTCGGTGTTGGTGGCTTTCCAATACTGGATGTGGGTGTCAAGGGCTTGTAGAGCTTCTCGCTTTTCTGACTCGGTGAGTCTATCCCAAGCCTTCTGAGCCACTTTTTTAGCCACCTTACGGGGGTATTTTTCATAGAATTGCTCAAACATTTTTTTTCTTCCTCAATTGCTTTAGACAAAATATCAATCATGCCATACTGGACTAAGACTTCAAGACCATCTTTATCAAAAGTGACTTCGGCAATCGCCCCACCATTAGGCAATTCTTCTTTAATTTCAATATCAATCTTCATTCGGGCAAAATGTCATGTTTAGACATTCTCGCTTCAATAAAGTCTTTAGCTTTCTTTAAAGCACTTGCTTCGGTATCGCATACACAAACCCGACTAATACCCATGGCTTCTGATACCTCAGTAATCGTCATTTCGGTCAGACTTAGTTTCAAAGGGTCTTTACCATTGGCTAACTTTTTCATTGCAATATCCTTGGTGTTGGGGGTACTGGTGGGCTTGGTGGAATAGTATAAGACGGAGTTCCAATCGCATAACCTTGGGTTACAACTTGATTGGGATAGATTGTAAAGGTTTGAGTCGTAATCCCAGCGTTATTGACGACTTGTCCTGTATTACCTGAGATTTGTACTGACCCAGTTTGATACCCTTGTGGGTTTGTAACAATGTAAGTTTGAGCATACGACTGTTGACAAACCAAATATCCAACAACTATTCCTGCACAAAAATAAGCGTATTTCATAATTCCCCCTTTAAAACACAAATAATACTGAATTGTTAAGTAACCTAAATAGGTACTTTCCCTAATAACTTATCTTTAAAAGCCTGCTTTTTGTTTAATTTTCCATAGAAAGACCAACCACCACAGGTGGTTTTTAAACTAGTGATGTATGCCGTTGCAAGGCTGTCCAAGTCGGCTAGTTCCGATACTTGGGGGTTTCGCAGGTGTCTACCCTCGCTCCTGTTCATTTTCCAACAGGCCTCAACCCCATCTAGCCCATTTCGCTGGCTTTTTGCGACACTCGGTAACCCGTTCGTTTCGCCAGCACCAAAAGAAAAAGCTCCATTCAACTGGGCTGGGGTCTGGAAGGATTGACAAGTGTACAACTAAATTGCGTCATTCCAGCCCATGTGAATAGAGCCTTAGACTTGCCGAGTTTTCCAGACCTGACAAGACTAGTATAACCCAAGTCTTTCAAAATTAAAATCCCCATGAAAGCCAAAAGTTTTAATATCCGATAATTCTCGTTCAAAACTGAAATAACGGGCTATTTCTTCAGGGGCAAAGCAAATCCCTTG
>Ga0209597_1001114_pt1 | contig 17592 bp, 20 predicted proteins | sample M_140625_MF_Meta_FD_187316 | JGI IMG/M metagenome (GOLD analysis project Ga0209597, IMG submission 187316) | Freshwater microbial communities from Lake Montjoie, Canada to study carbon cycling - M_140625_MF_MetaG (SPAdes) (version 2) | ecosystem: Environmental > Aquatic > Freshwater > Lake... | reverse complement strand
TTCCGGTTCTCCCCCTTTACCAAACAAAGAGTTTTTTGATGGTTTTGCTGTTGTTAATGAAAAAAAACGCTTTGAAGGTTATCGCCTAAAGTTTATGTCGTTTTTAGCTTTCATATTGTATTGTTAGTTCGATCCTATTTTATATTAGTTTATAATCAGTCAATAAATTGATTGTAAATTTCCCATTAGATAAATTATTATGTTATATTTACCATGAGTTGCCTTCAAAGTGCTAATGAGCATCTCGCTCTTATTCAGAATGATTCCGGCCCCCCCCTTTTACCAAACAAGGCGTTTTTTGATGGTTTTGCTGTTCTTGATAAAAAAAAACAGTTTCAAGGTTATCGCCTAAAGTTTTGGTGCACGTTAATCTTAGGTCTTGACGCCGAGTCATTTTATGTAAGGCTGAACGACCATCTAAAATTCAAAGGTTTAGGTGTAAAATTTGTTGTTATTTCGGTCTTGCCTTTTTTTGACTCGCTTAACATTTGCACGGAGTATCGTGTTTGTGGTTTGTTGGAGTTAGATAAGAGAGTGACGACTTCTTGCCCGGACTACTTTTCCCCAGAGGGTTTTAACGTTGTATATGCGGGTTTGGGTGATAAAAGTAAGTCGTTGTCATCGCATTATTTAACAACGTTAATACTAACGAACCAAATACATGCTGATTTGCCGGGTTGGTTTTATATCACACCCGGTTGGTTATCGAGGGAACAAGCTGCCCAGTTGATGTGGGCAGGTGCAGTAAGTTTCCAAATTCGTTTTATGTTCGAGTTGGTTGGCTTAAAGTTAATATGGTATGGTCGATTTACTACCATACACGCAACTCGCCTAACTCCCAAAGAGTTTGACTTATTGTATGCTTTTTCGTTTTTCCAGAAAGATTTAGATGTCAAGTTAGGTCTTTGGTTGTCGCAGGACGCTTCTTTATCTAAAAGCCGATCATTTGATGAGAATGTAAAGCTAATAGGAATTTTATTAAAAAAAAAGCGAGCGTTCGAGGTTATTGAAGCCGAACTGTTTCAGTTCAAGGAGTTCGTACCCAAAGATTGTATTTCTTGGGTTTTATAACTTACCCTTTTGTGGGCAATTGACTCAATGGTAGAGTGATTCCCTTACAAGGAATAAGCTGGTGGTTCGAGTCCATTATTGCCCAGCATTTTTACCTCCTCTCATCTTTGGTGATATAGTTCAGTGGTAGAACAACGGAATCATAATTCGTATGCCGTAGGTTCGAATCCTTCTATCACCAGTCTACGTTTTGTTGGTCGTTAATAAGTACTGCGTTAATTATAACTAAAACTAATATGAAACAAAGAATTAGGCCATTGTCACCACATTTAACTGTTTATAAACCTCAAGCAACGTCTTTGCTTTCTATTTTTCATAGAGTCGCGGGTTCGCTTTTAGGTTCTATCCTTATCACTTTTTTTTTCGTTTTTAATTCCCATCTTGTTTTTATTGGCTCCTCCTTTCAATATTGTTTTTATTTTGATTTTTTTAGCGTTATGCCAGTCGTACTTGTTTCCCATTTTTTCTTAGGCTTAATGTTTTATCATGTCACCAACGGGGTTCGGCATTTGTCTTGGGATTTGGCATTGGGTCTAGATATAAAAAATCTAAATACAACCGGGTTACTTGTTTTCGTGTTAGTTTTTTTTGTTATAAGCGCTATAATTTTAATATAACAATATATGACTTTTAATATAAAGATCTTTAATAAAGGGTTTTTTCATTGGTTTGTTCAAAGAGTGTCCGCTATTATTTTATTTTTCTCTATTGTTTTGTTAGTGCTTTTTAAGAGCTCTTTTTTAGCTTTCATATTGTATCTAATATTGTTAGTTCATTTTGAAATGGGTGTACATACAATTATTAGTGATTATATGCATGATTTTACGTCAAAATTAGTAACAAATGTAAGTATTGACTTATTGATAATATTTTTGGTAAAAAGCTTCTTTTTAGTTTTTGTTTGTATTTAAAACAGTGCAGGTTATATATTCTATATTAGTTTATAATCAGTCAATAAATTGATTGTAAATATCCCATTAGATAAATCATTATAATATTACAGGTATGCGGGTACATTTTGATAAAAGTATACAGACTTTATTTATAACTGAACTTCTTAGAGGTATGTGGTTGACTTTGCAGTATTTTTTTCGTAGAAAAGTGACATTAAATTACCCTTTTGAAAAGGGTGCTTTAAGTCCAAGATTTCGTGGTGAGCATGTATTAAGGAGGTACCCTTCAGGTGAGGAAAGATGTATAGCATGTAAGCTATGTGAGGCGGTTTGCCCTGCTCAAGCGATAACTATCGAATCAGAATCAAGAAGTGATGGAAGTCGTAGAACTACAAGATATGATATCGACATGACAAAATGTATTTTCTGTGGTTTTTGTCAGGAAGCTTGTCCCGTTGATGCAATTGTTGAAGGCCCTAATTTTGAATACGCTACTGAAACACATGAAGAGTTAATTTATAACAAAGAAAAGCTATTAAAAAATGGTGATCGTTGGGAATTTGAAATAAGAGAGGGTCTAGCTTCGGAGTCTTTATATAGATAAGTATCAATGTATGGGTTTTTATTGTTTTAACATATTAACTGGTCTCTGTTTGATTTCCGCTTTTTTGGTTGTAACATCAAAAAACCCAATTCACTCAGTTTTTTTTTTGGTTTTTTTGTTTTTTAATACTGCTGGTTTGCTGATACTTCTTGGTGTAGAGTTTTTAGCTATGTTGTTTTTAATTGTTTACGTTGGGGCTGTTGCTGTGCTATTTTTATTTGTGATGATGATGCTTAACATAAAAATATCAGAGTCATCTAATTCAATTTATCGCTACCTCCCAATTGGCTTATTTTTGAGCGTTTTGTTTTTATTTGAAATTTTTTTAATCGTTGAGGGTGATCTTAATTCAATAGAAACGCTTGTGTTTACTCAACGAAGGTATTTGTTACTTGAAAATGCACTTTTAAATAATGTGTGTTGGGTTGACAATGTTATAGCATCGACAAACGTTGACGTTATTGGGAGCATTTTGTTTACTTTTAACGTTTATTTTTTTATTATAACAAGCTTTATACTATTGGTTTCAATGATTGGGGCTATCACTTTGACTCTTCATAGAAGAAGTGACATACGAAGGCAGGAAATTTTTAAACAGTTGCAAAGAGATTTTGAGCGGGCTACGGTTTTGAAAAGATAAAAATAAAACGTATATGTATTTCTTACTCGTTTTGAATTTGATTCTAAAAAGTTTAGCTATTATAATTCCTTTATTGGTTGCGGTCGCTTACTTAACTTTGCTTGAGCGAAAGGTAATGGCGAGTATGCAGCAACGAAGAGGTCCTAACGTAGTAGGTCTTTTTGGTTTATTACAGCCTCTTGCTGATGGTCTTAAGTTATTAATTAAAGAGACAATATTACCAGCCAGCGCGAATACGATTATTTTTATATTAGCTCCAATAATCACTTTCTTATTAGCTTTGGTTACTTGGTCTGTAATCCCTTTTGGTGCTGGTATGGTTTTAATTGACCTAAACGTTGGTATTTTATTCGTCTTCGCTATATCTTCTTTGGGTGTTTATGGTATAATCGCTGCTGGTTGGTCCAGCAATTCTAAGTACTCTTTTTTGGGTGCTTTAAGATCTGCAGCTCAAATGGTATCTTATGAGGTTTCTATCGGTTTAATTATTATGTGTGTTTTATTATGTGGTGGTTCATTAAATTTAAGTGAGATCGTATATGCTCAAAAAGAGGTTTGGTACTGTGTTCCTTTATTACCTTTGTTCATAATGTTTTTCATTTCAGGTTTAGCTGAAACAAATAGAGCCCCTTTTGATTTACCTGAGGCCGAGGCTGAGTTGGTATCAGGTTATAATACTGAGTATGCGGCAATGGGTTTTGCTTTATTTTTTCTTGGTGAGTACGCAAACATGATTTTGATGTGTAGCGTTTTAACTATACTCTTTTTAGGTGGGTGGTTACCATTAATAAATATTTTTCCGTTTAATTTGATTCCTGGTGTTTTTTGGTTTGGTTTAAAAGTTACTATTTTGCTTTTTGTGTTTGTCTGGGTGCGTGCGGCCTTTCCTCGCTATAGGTATGATCAATTAATGCGCCTTGGTTGGAAAGTTTTTTTGCCTTTTTCCCTTGGTTGGGTTTTATTTGTATCAGGTATATTCATAGGCCTCGACTGGTTAGTATAATACAAAATATGGTAAGTCAAAACAATTATCTGGTCGTTTCGATGGTTCTTTTTTTAATTGGTCTTTCAGGTATTTTTTTAAATAGAAAGAATATAATTGTTCTTTTAATGGCTGTTGAGTTAATGTTACTATCTATAAACTTTAATTTCATAATTTTTTCCGTTTTTTTAGACGATATTTTAGGTCAGTTGTTTGCACTTTTAGTTTTAACTGTTGCTGCAGCCGAATCTGCTATCGGCTTAGCTATATTAGTAATTTACTACCGAATAAGAGGAACCATTGCTATTGAGTTTATAGATTTAATGAAAGGTTGATAATTATGTATTTAACTTTAGTTTTTTTACCATTCCTCGGTTCTATTTTTAGTGGTTTATTTGGTAGGTTTTTGACCCCAAGAGGGGCTTGTTTTATTACGACTTTTGGTATAGGTTCTGCTTGTTTAATTTCAATGTTGCTATTTTTTGAGGTTGGTTTTTCATGTTCTCCTTGCTATATTAAGCTTTCTCCCTGGTTAGATTCTGAAATGTTTGACGCTTGTTGGGGTTTCTATTTTGATAGCTTGACTGTGTCGATGTGTTTTACAGTTACACTGATTTCGACTTTGGTCCATTTATATTCGACGAGTTATATGAGCCACGATCCACATCAACCAAGGTTTATGTCATATTTATCACTATTCACTTTTTTTATGTTAATGCTAATAACGGCGGATAATTTCATACAGCTTTTTTTAGGTTGGGAGGGTGTTGGTTTATGCTCTTATCTCTTGATCAATTTTTGGTTTACCAGATTACAAGCAAATAAAGCCGCTATCAAAGCTATGGTTATTAACAGGGTAGGCGACGTAGGCTTAGCTTGTGGTGTATTTTCAATATTCACGATATTTAAAACGTCTGACTTTTCGGTTGTTTTTAGTTTAGTACCCTATCTTTTAGGTTCTACTTACACTTTTTTAGGTTTAGAGGTTGATAGCTTATCGACTATCGGGTTACTTTTATTTGTAGGTTCGGTTGGTAAGTCAGCTCAAATCGGACTTCATACGTGGCTTCCTGACGCTATGGAAGGCCCTACACCAGTGTCTGCATTAATTCACGCTGCAACTATGGTAACAGCCGGTGTTTACTTAATAATTCGATGCTCACCACTTTATGAAAGTTCTAGCTTTGCTTTAGTTGTTATTACAATTGTAGGGGCTGTAACTGCTTTTATTGCTGGTACAATAGGGTTGGTTCAAAATGACTTAAAGAAGGTTATAGCTTATTCAACCTGCTCTCAACTCGGTTACATGGTATTTGCATGTGGGCTTTCCAATTACTCGGTAAGTATGTTTCATTTGATAAATCATGCTTATTTTAAGGCTTTGCTCTTTTTAAGTGCTGGTTCAGTAATTCATGCTTTAAATGATGAGCAAGATATGCGAAGAATGGGTGGGTTATTGCAAGTGTTACCTTATACATACGTAATGATTTTAATTGGCTCTCTGGCGTTAATGGGGTTTCCTTTTTTAACGGGTTTTTATTCGAAAGACGTTATACTTGAGGTTGCTTATTCTAACTATAATTTGCATGGGGCATTCGCGCATTTATTGGGTGTTTTTTCAGCAGGTATAACTGCTTTTTACTCTTTTAGGCTTATTTATCTAACATTTGTCAGCAACCCAAATGGGTATAAAAAAGCTATACAAAATGCTCACGATGCTCCTTTACCAATGGTGTTTCCTCTGTTTCTCTTATGTGTTGGGAGTATGTTTGTTGGTTTTTTGACAAAGGATTTATTTATAGGCCTTGGTACCCCTTTTTGGAATAACGCAATTTATATAGCTCCTCAAAATTTAACAATGGTTGATGCTGAGTTTATTCCTGTTTTTATCAAATGGGTGCCTGTTATAGTTAGTTTATTAGGCGCTACATCTTCTATTTTTGTTTTTCATACTTTAAAAGATTCATTGTTTGGTGTTTGTAAAGAAACAATGGTTAAACATTTTTACATCTTTTTAAATCGACGGTGGTTATTTGATAGACTTCAAAACGACTTAATAGGGGGTACTATTTTAAAATTAGGTTACAAAACAACATATAAAATTCTTGATAAAGGTGTTATTGAACTTTTGGGTCCGAAAGGTCTTTCTCTTTTGACATTAATTTTTAGTAAACACATTAGTAAATTGCAGTCAGGCTTAATTCACCAGTACGCCTTTATTATGTTTATCGGGGTTACTTTATTTATGACGAAGCTTTTATTTTGGGTTTTATTTGCTCCTTTTATTGATATCAACTTATACTTCATTGTTTTTATAACGTTAATGTTCACAAATAAAGTTTTTCATAAATTATAACCGTATGTTTGATTTTGTATTATCGTGGCTTATATTGATTCCATTCATTGGAATTTTAATAACTTTAGCAATACCAAAAACCGATGTTGGTGGAATAAAGTTATGTGCCTTCGTTACTTCACTTTTTGCTTTCTTATATTCATTGTCTCTGTTTGTTTTTTTTGACAATTCAACTTCTAAATTTCAATTTTTAGAGTATGTGGAATGGTTGCCTTCTTTAAACTTGCATGTTTTCATAGGCGTTGATGGGGTTTCAGTTTTTTTCATTTTGTTGAGTTCTCTTTTAATTTCTATTTGTATTTTAACAAGCTGGTCTTCTGTTGTTAAATATGAGAAAGAGTACTATGTTTGTTTCTTAGCGATGGGTTCATTTTTAGTTTTTGTTTTTTCTGCTTTAGACATTTTGCTCTTTTACATTTTTTTTGAAAGCATATTAATGCCAATGTTTTTTGTTATCGGTATTTGGGGCTCTCGAACTCGAAAAATAAAGGCTGCTTATCAGTTTTTTTTATACACGTTGATTGGGTCTGTTCTAATGTTACTAGCAATTTTCTTGATTTATTTTGAAGCCGGAACTACAGACCTCCAACTGCTTTTAACCATAAATTTCTCAGATAAAAAACAAATCATTCTTTTTTTAGCATTTTTTGCTTCTTTTGCTGTAAAGGTTCCTATGGTACCTTTTCACATTTGGTTACCTGAAGCTCACGTAGAAGCACCTACGGCAGGTTCTGTTATATTAGCTGGTGTTTTACTAAAGATGGGAACATATGGTTTACTTAGGTTTTCGTTATGTTTATTTCCTGGTGCCAGTATTTTTTTTACGCCGATAGTATATTTAATGAGCATAATCGCTGTTGTTTATACTTCGATAACTACCCTTAGGCAAATCGATCTTAAGAGAATAATAGCATATTCTTCGGTGGCCCATATGGGTTTTGTTACTATTGGTATCTTTAGTCTCAATTTGCAAGGAATCGAAGGGAGTATACTTATCATGTTAAGTCACGGGTTTGTTTCCAGCGGCTTGTTTTTATGTGTTGGCGTTTTATATGATAGGCATCATACAAGAATTGTTAAGTACTTTACAGGTATTGGACAAGTAATGCCATTGTTTACAATCTTTTTCTTGTTTTTTTCTATAGCGAATCTTGGGTTTCCAGGTATGAGTAGTTTTTCAGGTGAATTTTTAACGTTGGTAGGTGCTTTCAATAGCAATACTTTGGCAGCTTTTATTGCTTCGTTTGGGATGATATTAAGTGCGGCATATTCACTGTGGCTTTCTAATCGTGTCTTGTTTGGGCAGTTGAAAACGCGACATATCTCTAATTATTTTGACATTAACAAGCGAGAAGTTGCTTTAGTTTGTCCTTTAGTTTTGTGTACTTTGTGGGTTGGTTTATATCCAGAGCTTATTTTAGATACAATGCATATAAGCGTCTCCAGCATATTAGAAATTATTTAAATTCAACGTTATGAAATTCAGCTTAAACATTGATTGGGTCGCTGGTTTACCTGAGATTTTTATTTTTAGTATAATAAACTTCTTGATAGTTTACTCGGTTATCTATACAACCTCCCCGCACTTGCATTACCCAACAATAATAAAAAATGTTACTTGGTTAAGTGTACATATTTTGGGTTTCGCTTTACTGCTTAACATCTGTAACCCGCTTAAAAGCGCAATAGTTTTTAATAACTTATTAATAGTAGATGACTTTAGTATTTTAATTAAAAGTATTGTTTTAGTTTCCACAATAATCACTTTAGTACTGGGTTTAGATTATAGTAAAAATGAAAATTTAAATTGCTTTGAATTTGTTATACTTATGCTTTTAGCTGCCACGGGTATGATGCTAGTCGCCTCTTCTTATGATTTATTTTCTATGTATTTAGCGATTGAGTTACAAAGTTTTTGTATGTACATAATAGCCTCCTTAAAAAGAAGCTCAGAGTTTTCGACAGAGGCTGGGTTAAAGTACTTTATACTCGGTGCCTTTTCTTCTGGTTTGCTTTTATTCGGGTGCTCATTAATATATGGTTTTACAGGGTCCTGTAATTACCAACAATTGTTTGTAGTGTTCGCAACATTGGGTAAAGAAGTTACGTTTGAATTACATAGTGGTGTTATCTTAGGCGCTTTATTTATTTTAGTTGGTATGCTTTTTAAGTTATCTGCGGCTCCATTTCATTTGTGGGCGCCTGACGTTTATGAGGGGAGTCCAACTTCAGTTACGGCATTTTTTGCCGTGGTACCAAAAATTGCCATATTAAGCTTATTGGTTAGGTTGTTTTCGTATGCTTTTTACGGTTTACTTTTGCCTTGGCAAGAAGTGTTAATTTTATGCTCTCTGGTTTCTATGGTTATAGGGACATTGGGAGGTATATGGCAAAATAAACTAAAAAGGTTAGTTGCGTATAGCGCTATTGGTCATATTGGTTACATGTTAATTGGTATTAGTTCCGGTTCAATTGAAGGTGTTTATGCCACGTTTTTTTATGCCTTTTTATATATAGTTATGGGCATTGCGACATTTTCTATTCTGTTATCTATAAGAAAAAAAGACACACATAATAAATTAAAGTACATAAATGACTTGTCTGGTTTGTTTATTTCAAATCCATTCGTTGCTTTTTCGTTTGCTTTAATACTTTTTTCAATGTGTGGTTTGCCACCTTTAGCTGGGTTTTTTAGCAAACTTTTTGTATTCGTGTCTGCTGTCAACGTAGGTATGTATCCTTTAGCAATAGTTGGCGTTATGACAAGCGTAATTGCGTCATTTTATTATATACGAATAATAAAAGTAATGTTTTTTGATTCAACTATTAAAAACAATAATTTGAATACTTTCTCTAAAAGCAGCGCATTGTTTTTGTCTTTTTGTTCGTTTTTTTTACTTTGTTTTTTTTTATGGCCAACCCCGCTTGCATTGATTATTCATAATAGTATCATTTTTCTTTGCATATGATATTATTTAAAACCCAAGTAGCTCAGTGGTAGAGCGAAAGACTGAAAATCTTCAGGTCAGAAGTTCAAATCTTCTTTTGGGTAGTTTAGACAAACTGATGGCATTTTCAGCTGTAGAGCTTACAAGTATTATAGAAGAACGATTAGCAAATTATTACTCAGATGTCAACATTGATGAGATAGGTAGGGTTTTAAGTATTGGTGACGGTATCGCCCGTATATACGGTTTGGGTGGTATTCAAGCTGGGGAGATGTGTTTATTTCCGCACTCAAGTATAAAAGGAATGGCATTAAACCTTGAAGACGACAACGTTGGGGTCGTAATTTTTGGTAATGATAGATTAATCCAAGAAGGTGACATTGTTGAGCGGACAAACTTTATCGTTGATGTCCCCGTTGGTAAGGAGCTTCTTGGTCGCGTAGTAGACGGTTTAGGCGTTGCTATAGATGGTAAAGGACCAATAGCAAGTACTAAACGAGCACGTGTAGAAATTAAAGCACCCGGTATTATCCCGAGAAAGTCAGTGCATGAGCCAATGCAAACAGGTTTAAAAGTTGTAGATGCGTTGGTGCCTATTGGTCGTGGACAACGAGAGCTAATTATTGGCGACCGACAAACAGGAAAAACTGCGGTTGCTATTGATGCGATCATCAATCAAAAACCTATGCATGATGCGGGAGATGAAACTAACAAATTATATTGCATTTACGTCGCTGTTGGCCAAAAAAGATCTACGGTGGCTCAGGTAACTAAGATTTTAGAGGCTGCGGGCGCTTTAAAATATTCTATTATTGTCGCTTCTACTGCTTCAGATGCAGCACCTTTACAGTTTTTAGCTCCTTATACAGGAACCACTATGGGCGAGTTTTTTCGAGACAACGGGATGCACGCCTTGGTAATCTTTGATGACTTAAGTAAGCAAGCGGTTGCTTATCGACAAATGTCTCTTTTATTAAGAAGACCCCCTGGGCGAGAAGCTTACCCTGGTGACGTATTTTATTTACATTCTCGATTATTAGAGCGGGCAGCGAAGATGGGTAAAGCGGCTGGTCTTGGTTCTCTCACAGCCTTACCAGTAATTGAAACCCAAGCTGGTGATGTTTCAGCGTATATCCCAACAAACGTGATTTCTATAACGGACGGTCAAATCTTTTTAGAAACTGAGCTCTTTTATAAAGGTATAAGACCTGCATTAAATGTAGGTCTATCCGTTAGTCGGGTAGGTTCAGCAGCTCAAATCAAAGCAATTAAACAGGTTGCGGGTACATTAAAGCTTGAATTAGCACAGTACCGGGAGGTTGCTGCGTTTGCTCAATTTGGTTCTGATTTAGACGCCGCAACTCAACATTTATTAAATAGAGGTTCTAAATTAACTGAACTTTTAAAGCAGGCCCAATTCTCACCTTTAACTGTACAACAGCAAACTTGTATACTTTTTGCTGGTGTAAAAGGCTATTTAGATTCTTTAGAGATCACTAGGATTGCTTCATTTGAAAAAGCTTTAATCGCTTCTTTAAATACTGAAGGGTTAGCTATTTTACAAGAAATAGCGACAAAAAAGACTATAAGTCCTGAACTCGACTCTCAAATGCATAAGTATATGGCTAAATTTATAAGCTCATTTAAATAAACTTTAGTTTTAAAGTTTTCGGGGTATCGCGTAGCTGGTCCATCGTATCTGTTTTGGGTATAGAAATTCGAAGGTTCAAATCCTTCTACCCCGAAAATTATAAGCAAAAAAATGATTAAAACAAATGAACTATTCAACCTAAAAGCTTTTAAAGCTTTGAAAACTTTCTTGCCTTGTTACGGTGTGATGTCAGATAGTCGTTTTTTTGATAGTGAGTTGAGGCATTTTAAAACATATTCTGCTTTTGATTTTGGGTTTAAACATCAATATAAAACGATTGCTGTAAATCAATCAAATTTAAGTATCCATAAGATCAAAGATTTCGAGACTCCCTATAATGAAATATTAACTGAATTTGACTGTTTTAAAAGATTTAACGCTCATAATCAATTGTTTCTCGTGTTGATGCAAAACTTTGACTCTAAGCATTTTGTTAAAGGTCGTTTGTTAAATATCTCAAAGCGTGGGTGTTTAGTCGGGGTATGCGGTGTTGTCGGTTTTTTACCTTTAAATAGTGGTATTAAAGTTAATGACGATAAAACAATCGTTATATATGTCGAGTCCATTAATGTTAATCGGAAAATTGTGAGCTTTGCTCAAAAACCAATTTTCAAAAAAGCACAGAAAGTTCTTTTCAAATTATCTTCTAGGCTTTTTTTTAATTTTGAATCGAACTCAAAATACATTTAAATGCTTTAAAACACGTGTGGCGGGTATAGCTCAGTGGTTAGGGCATTAAATTGTGATTTTAAGGGTCGTGAGTTCAAATCTCACTACTCGCCATCATAAAAAACCCAAATGAATTATGTACGCAAAAAGTATCAATTAGACAGTAAATGGGTAGCAAAAAAAATTAAACCATCAGTAAATTTTTTATTGCTTGTGCATTTAAAGTCTTGTAATGCGTTTGACCGGGTTAAGTTACAAAAAGATTTCGTTAAATTTAATCTCAAGATAAGGTTGCTCAGTATAAGAAAATTTGATTCATCACTTTTTTCAAAGCTTAGTAAAGATTTTAAAACAGCGCTTTTAAGGGGTCAATCAGCAATTATTTTAAATGAGGGTATCGTGACGATATCAAAGATTGTATCCATCTTAAAAACCTTTACAACTGTAAGCCCTTTATTGGTGTACGCTTATTCGCGTTTTTTAAATTATAGCCCAACTGATACAAGTAATCGTTTTGAAATTGTAAGCAGTTTAGAGTGGGGTTCTATTTTAAATAGGTTTAATAGTAGTTCCGAAATTTTTAACGTTGTTCTAGCATACTACTTTAATTGTTTTAGCTTATTTAAGATACAACTTTTTACGATTTTAAATTTATTGATAAAAAGGCTATAAATTATGTGTGTTAATTTTATAAAGCAAAGTAAATCGATAATTCAATTAACGGATGGGTCGGTTATCACAACAACTTATTTACTTGAAAACGTCTATACAAAATTAAGTATTGACTCTAGGTCGCACAAGCTTTGGCGTTTTGATTTAACAAAAAATGTTTTAGAATTAACTTCGATGAATAAAAGGGTTTTTAATTTTAACAAGCGTTTTAATAAAAATAACTATGAAAATAATAAACTGTTTAAATCAAATCGTTAATGCGCAAACTAAAGGTTCTAACGCGGTTTTATGTTCACATTCTAAAGTTTTAGAGCAAGTTTTGTATATTCTTTTGAGAGAGGGCTTTATCAGGGGGTTTTTTAATACAAAGTGCAATTCCTCTGTTAAATCTTATGTTTTATTAAAGTATAAGGGTAATCAACCAGCAATTCAAAATATTGTCGCGGAATCGCTCCCCAGCCTTAAATCGTATAAAAAATACCAAGAATTGAAAAAACCGGTAAATGGTGTTGGTTTTTTTATTATAAGCACAAATAAAGGCTTGATAATAAATGAGAGTGCGTTTTATGAGAAAACTTCAGGCCAAATTTTATTTAGAGTCTATTAATCATGTATAAAATGTTAAGAAAGTTGCAAGGAGTCTCGTTGTTTAGGTTTAGGGGTTTCGTTGTTTTTTTAAGTGCAAAGGGTCGTTTTGTTTTTGACGTTTCAAAAACTAATAAATTAACAGTGGCGCCTTTTTCATTGAGTGATAGTATCATATCAGAATCAAAAAACCCTTTTAGTTCCAGTGTGTTTGGTTTAAAAACATTCTATGTAAAAAAGTTATCATTGATTGGCATAGGTTTTAGGTGTTGGTCTTATTTTGACCAAGTTAAAAACTGCCAGGCTTTAGTCATAAAATTGGGGTTGTCAAAAGACGTTTTAATTTTTTTACCTTCTGAGGTTATCGTTTTTTGTCTTCGACCTACTTTAATTGTTATAATCGGTTTTAGTAAGGATATTGTTTCATTACTGGTTGCTCAAATTAGGTCAATAAAAGTTTCCGACCCTTATAAAGGAAAGGGAGTTCGTTGTGAAGGCGAGTTGGTTACATTAAAATTGGGTAAACAAAAATAAAGAAATGGTACAAATATACGGGGCAAACTTTAATAAAAAAAAACAGTTGTCAAGTGCTTTGAAGGGTTTAGCGGGTTTAAATACTTTTCGGATAATTAATGTTTGCAGCGGGTTGGGTTTAGGGTTAGACTGTAAAGTTCTTGACGTATCACAATATCATGTATTAAAGTTACTAAGATTTCTTGAAAACAACGAAATATTGGTGGAGTCTTCTTTAAAAAGAAGCAATCAACTTGCTATTAAACGTTTGGTTGATATTAAAAGTTATCGAGGTCTCAAGGTTATTAGAAAAACATTTTTAAAAAACTCGTTTAATAAAAATACGGGGTTTAGTACAAACAATTTTTAAGTCAATAATTTAATGGTAGAATGTCCCACTCATAATGGGGTCGTTGTAGGTTCGAACCCTTCTTGACTTAATAGTTTATAAAGATACAAGATGTTAAAACATAAAAAAACAGCAGTAGTTCACGTTAAATCAACTGCTAACAATACAAAAATTTCAGTTACTGATCTAAAAGGTAACGTGCTTGTTGCTGGTTCTGGGGGTTCGACTGGTTTTAAAGGTCAAAAAAGGTCGACGTATTACGCAGCCCAGGCTATAACAAATATCTTAGCTCAAAAAAGTTTTAAGCTTGGGGTAAGAAATATTGTAATTCGTATAAATGGTTTCGGTGATGGTAGAGAGGCTTGTATCAAAAGTTTTTTGCTTGAAAAATTAGAAATATTGAAGATCGAAGATATCACAAAAATTGCTCACGGGGGTTGTAAAGCCCCAAAAAAACGTAGGGTTTAAAAGTTAACTTATGGTTTTTTAAATCAAGCGACGGGGGTGGTGGAATGGCAGACACGCCACCTTGAGGTGGTGGTAGAACAATCTATAAAGGTTCAACTCCTTTTCCCCGTAAAATAAAAATGGCTAGATAACATAACGGTAATGTAAAAGACTGCAAATCTTTAAATAGTGGTTCAATTCCTCTTCTAGCTTGATAAAACAATACATGTTATACTCACCTTTAGAACAATTTGAAATTGTACCCCTTTTTTCATTTATTGTAGGAAGTAAGCTTGCTTTCACTAATTCCAGTCTATTTGTACTTTTAACCATCTTTGTTATTGCTTGTTTTTTTCATGTTTCAACATTTGAGAGTACACTGGCACCAAACAGATGGCAAACTATTTCGGAAATGATTTATGAGTTTGTTCAGGGGATGCTACATGAGGCTTTAGGCGGAAAAGGGTCGAGATTTTTTCCGTTTATTTTCACTACTTTTGTTTTTATTTTTTTTGCTAATGTGTTGGGGATGGTTCCTTACACATTCACAGTTACGAGTCATTTAATATTTACATTCGCTTTAGGTATGACTACTTTTATATCTTTGAATATTATAGGTTTTAAACTACATGGTTTACATTTCTTTAGCTTATTTTTACCCCCAGGCGCGCCTTTAGCTTTGGCACCTTTATTAGTACCAATTGAATTGATTTCTTATGTTTTTCGTGTCGTTGCTTTGGCTGTACGGCTTTTTGCTAATATGATGGCGGGTCACACTTTATTAAAAATTTTGGCAACATTCGCTTGGAAAATGATAGCGGCCGGTGGTGTTTTTTATATAATCCAGTTATTCCCTATGGTTGTTATCATAGCAATTACAGGCCTTGAGTTAGCAATCGCTTTTTTACAGGCCTATGTTTGGACTACGCTTGTTTGTCTATACTTAAGTGACGCAATTAATTTGCATTAATTTTAGTCATTTGGTTAAATCAAAACTCGTGTGTTTTATTATATCATTATTGTTGTATATACTTAGTATATCATAATAATGTAAGGGGGTAGTTTAATTGGTAAAACATTAGCCTCCAAAGCTATCGTTCGAGGTTCAAGTCTTCGCTCCCTTGGTATTTATTAAATAAGATGTCAAATAAACTGGAGTTTGTTATATCAAGGATAGATGATTTATTAAATTGGGCCCGTAAAGGGTCTTTGTGGCCGATGACGTTTGGTTTAGCTTGTTGCGCCGTTGAGATGATGCATGCCGGTGCCAGTCGATATGATCTTGATAGGTTTGGTATCATTTTCCGAGCAAGTCCTCGACAATCGGACATTATGATCGTTGCCGGGACACTGACCAACAAAATGGCACCTGCTTTAAGAAAAGTATATGATCAAATGCCTGAGCCACGTTGGGTTTTGTCAATGGGTAGTTGTGCTAATGGTGGTGGCTATTATCATTATTCGTATTCGGTTGTTCGGGGTTGCGACAGGATAGTTCCTGTTGATATTTATATACCTGGTTGTCCGCCAACTTCTGAGGCTTTGTTATATGGTATTCTTCAGTTACAGAAAAAGATAAAACGAAATCAAAGTATTAAAAAGTGGTTGATAAAATAAACGATGAAAATTAATAATTTTAGCTTTATACCGTTTTTAGAGGGTCTGTTAATAAATGAGGCTAAAAAAATAACCAGCTGCTACCTGTTGAGAGGTGAGGTAACAATTGAAGTTGACATCTCAAATCTTAAGCCTGTGGTTTTATTCTTAAAAGACCACGAAAGTTGTTTATTTAAGGTTTTTATAGATATGTTTGTTGTTGATTATCAAAACAAAGAGAATAGGTTTGAAGTTGTTTATCATTTATTAAGTACTAAATACAACACAAGAATAAAACTAAAAACTTTTGTCAATGAGTTTACCCCCGTGCCTTCTATAGTTGATATTTATCAAGCGGCTAACTGGGCTGAGAGAGAGGTTTGGGATATGCACGGTGTTTATATAGAACAACACCCAGATCTCAGAAGAATATTAACAGATTATGGCTTTGAGGGTTACCCTTTACGAAAAGACTTCCCGTTGTCTGGTTATACTGAGGTTAGGTACGACGAGAGTCAAAAACGAGTTATATATGAGCCTGTTGAATTAACTCAAGAGTTTCGGGTTTTTCATTTTAATAGTCCTTGGGAGATTTGTAAAAATAAAAATTATTACATATAAAAGAAATTATGATACATACTAAAAAGCGAATATTAGACGAGTTCAATTTTGGCAAAGGGAAAGATTTTGATACTCTTATTAAAGAGTACCCGGCTCTTAAATTGACTTATAGAAAGCTCCATAGGTGGGTTTGGACCCCGGATTTTAAAGAAAAGGTTTTACTCAGTTGGGTTGAGAGCGATCTAACTGACGAAGACCTTAAAGTTCGATTTCCCAATTATGGGCTAACCAGGGTAGTTGTTTTATACTGGGCCCAGTTGCGTAGGTTAGAGAGATCAAGCTCCTTTGAAAAAAGAGGGGGCGGATTGTCAAAAAAGCCGGTGGTTATAAGCGAAGATGTATTTAATTATGTTGTGCAGCTGGTTTTAGACCCTTTAAGGTGTAATAGACCTCAGGACATACTTTTTGAACTCGAAAAAAAGTATGAAAAGGTCTTTACCAGAGGCGCCCTCTGTGTAATCGCAAGGACACCACTTTTTAGGCACAGGGTAATACCTTGGGCTTTTACCTACTTCTTCGGTCCGGAGGGTGGTTATTGGGTGAAAGCTGGCACGACAGATAATTTTATTCATAGGGTGCGGGCGTACGGAACTATTCTGATAGACAAAATGAATATGTTTTTAATATTGTCGTATCCGTTGAGATACCAATTTATAGTAGATACGTGGTTCAAAAAGAACTACAAAAATTTGCGCGTGTCTAAAATTCACGAGGGCATACCTCTAAGTAATAGGGAGAAGGGGGAGTTTTACGATCCTGTTATTGTCGACACTTTTAAAGATAGTGCCGACCATACAATCACGCTTAATGACAAGACGGGTAATTTTTTCCAAGTAACGTTGGAAAAAATCATACCGGGTTCCCAACAATATGAAAATGTTACAAGATTATTAAAACTACACAGTATTTTAACTAAGTGGACTAATGATGCTGTAAACTATGAGTTGGCGCCCGGTATTGAAGATCATGCAGATATCATGCATTACCCTGATTCA
>Ga0209597_1001113_pt1 | contig 17604 bp, 16 predicted proteins | sample M_140625_MF_Meta_FD_187316 | JGI IMG/M metagenome (GOLD analysis project Ga0209597, IMG submission 187316) | Freshwater microbial communities from Lake Montjoie, Canada to study carbon cycling - M_140625_MF_MetaG (SPAdes) (version 2) | ecosystem: Environmental > Aquatic > Freshwater > Lake... | reverse complement strand
GAAGTGGCCCGACAGTTCGAGAGAAGGGGGAGCAAGTGTTTGTACCCTGCGGCCTCTTTGTTATTGCGGAGGGTAAGTAGGACGGGAGCGGGTGGAGACAAGCAGTGCAAGGGGAGCGGAGGCGGCTTGATCGGACATGGCTCTAGAGGAAGGGATCAAGGACGTTGACGCCGCACGGTTCGAAGTCACGGATGTTGCGGGTGACGACAGTGAGTTTGTGAGTGAATGCGGAAGCGGCGATCATGCTATCTTTGACTGGCATGGACTTGCCGTTGCCTCGCAGTTGGGCAAGCAACTGGGCCCACATGGAGGCGGTTGCCGCGTCGAAGTCAAAGACGTGTATTTTTTGCACGCCGACTCGGAACCACTCCAAGAGCCGATTGCGTCTGGCGCCAACCGCTAACAGGAGAATGCCGTATTCGATTTCCCCTAAAATCACAGGATTCACGGCGAGTTCGGCTTCGTTGGTGGCGAGCCAGTCGAGGGCTTGGGGGGCGGGACTGGGTCGCGTGATTTCGCTAAGGACGTTGGCGTCCACGAGGAACCTCATAGGGTGTCGGTGGATTCTGAGGGGATGGACTGGAACCAATCCGCTTCTGGGCAAGAACGCAGCCAATCGACAAAGCCTGCGTTTGGTTTTGGAGCGACGCGCGTGAGGAGGTAAATCCCTGCATCCTTGCGTTCGACCTCGAAGCGCTGGCCTGGCTCGATGTGATCGGCACGTCGGATTTCAGCTGGGAGAACCAGTTGGCCTTTGGAGGAGACGACCGTTTGCATGGAAGTAAGATGCGCGTCTTACGTCTTTGGGTCAAGTGGAGAGGCGCGGATTAGACTGAAAGCTGCGCATACCAAAGTACCTGTCCCCTGCGGCCTCGCGTCACCTTTTTGTTGAAGTAAAAACCCAACGAAAGACGCCCTTAACTAAGTGCCATTCGTACCTGTGCCCAGCGTCGCCACATACCTTCTCGGCATTTTAATGACTCCGAGCGTCCTGCGCGAGCAAGCGGGCTCGACGCCCTCTACCAGCTGGACAATCGGGGCACCAGCTGCCTTGTCGAATGCTGTTGAACACGGCGGTCCAACGATGCCCGTTTTCACACTGCCAATCCAAACGCCCATGCGCCCCCAGATACTCGCCCGATAAGCATACACCTTTCCTGCCTAATGCTAGGTTCTTAGCATACTCAATCGAATATGCTGCCCTTCCAGCGCAGTGCGGACACCATGTGCCGCCTCTCTTACCTTTCCCTCGAATCTTGGCGGGAGCCGCCATCCACTCATGGCCCGCGGCGCATCGCCACCTCACGGGGGTATTTACATTCGTAATTTCGGCAGCAAGACAAGCACCTCCCTTTGCCCGCGCATCTGCTTCAGCCATTTCCAGAGTGACCTTCGTATTGCCAAAGCAATGAGGACACCAACTGCGGCGGCTCCTCACATTGCCACCAGACGCATGCCACTCATGTCCGAGACCGCACCGCCACAACAATAAATCTTTAGCACGCCGATATTCAGACGAAAGGCACTCGCCCCCATTTTTCCTCGCTATCGCCCTCATCTCTTCAATTCCTGTACGCTTTTTTTCAACCACGCACTTTCGGCACCAAGATCCTCCTTTGATTTGCTCCGAACTCGCCTTCCATTGATGGCCCGAGCCGCAGCTCCAGATTAGTTTTTGTTTACTTCCACTATACTTCGTCGACAGACAACTGCCTCCTTTGGCTGTTGCCAACTCTCTCATGTCTTCAATCGTGACAATATGGCCAGAACATCTGGGGCACCAAGTACCCATCTTAACGGAGGTACATTGGGCTTCCCATTCATGTCCTTCTGAGCATCTCCATAGGGACTTCTCCATCATTCCTCGGTAGCTTCCAGGCACTAACTGCCCGCCGCGTTTTGCTGCCAAACGCTGAAGCTCATATTCCGCCTCCCGCATCCTTGGGACTGAGTAAACACCTCCAAAATCGACATCTTTTTCGGAAAAACCCTCAGGAAGAGAAATTCTGAGCCTATCCAACTCCTCCCCGATCTTGGTCTTAACATCCTCAATCGCCAACAGGGCGGGTATCTCGGGTATGATTAGAACTTTGACCCCATTTTGCTCGCAGAGCCTTAACTTTCGCTCATCCCGCTGCTTTTGAGCTGCGAACGCTTTTGAATTTTCCTCACTCGTGGATTTCTGCGTCCACGAAACAGCCCTGAAATGCTGAATGCCATGATGTTCAAACGCAATTCCAAGCACTTCGCAGTATCCGTCTAATTCCAAAGGAACGCCTTTGAAACCCTTGAGCCAAGTGGGACGGGTCTTTGGAAAGGACTGCTGGAAAAGTTGCTCCATACAAGCACGCAATAATCTTTCTCCCAACCCTCCGCTGCACTCTGGACACCAACTGCCCCTCCGGATGGCGTACAGAACAGCTTCCCATTGGTGTTTCTCCGAGCATTCCCATTTTAGTTTTGTCTTATCTCCAAAGAATTCATCGGAAAGACACTCACCCCCACGGCTTGTAGCCAGGATTTTTGCTTCTTCCAAAAGCGAAATTGGTCCACGTCTGCCAGCGCAAATCGGACACCATGAGCCACTTCTTACGCTATTTGCAACAGCCGCCCATTCGTGGCCCTTCTCGCATCTCCAATGCAGCTTTGTATGTGCATTGACGTATTCTTCAGAGAGACATTCGCCACGATATTCTGCCGCCGTACGGCGCATGTCTTCGATGCTTAGCCTTTGAGTGTTTCGTTCTTTAGCGATCTGACTCCTACGAACTCTCGTGCATTTAGGGCACCAGGCCCCGTTATTCACAATGGAGCTAGCCCTCGCGTTCCACTGATGACCGCAAACGCATTCCCAAAGGATCACCCCTTGCCTGTTAACATAAACCTCAGACAAACATCGCCCACCGTGTTGCGCAGCGATTTGGCGAAGTTCATCAAGCGTTCCTGCGGAGCTCATAATGGTTGATTTTGTTGAAGGAAACCAAAGTGCCTGTCCCCAGCGTCGCCTTGAATTTTATTTGGTCAAATAAAGGGAGAGGGGAGCGTTGCAACGCTCGGGGTGGTGGCGGGCGGCTTTATGCGATGATTTTAGTCTTCGGATATTTTTTGATGTGTGCGTCGGAGGTAACAATTACGAAGCGATGCAGATGAGCCGTTGCGATGATGATTCGGTCACAGGGGTCTTTGTGAAGTTGAGGTAGAAGAATGGAATTAGCGGCTATTTCAGAGTTTACTGGGATTTCCGTGAGACGATATTTTTCCGCCACATTGGTGATCCACCGTATGGCAAGGGAGGGAAGTTTGATTTGCTCCAGCTTTTGTAACCGAGCGATTTCCAAAGCCGAAATGGATGAAAAAAACAAATCAGCTCCACTGTCCAAAACGGCCTTCTGTTGCGGTGGCGAAAATTGGTCCTGGTCCATTGCCAGCCACAAAATGGCGCAGGTATCGAGAAGATACATTTTGGGGATTGATGGTTTAACGAAATTCCGAAGGCCAGGCGTCCTCATCTAATGGCAAGGTGGGATCCGTAAAGATGGTGCCTTTGAGTTCAGGAAACATCCCTCGGCGACTCAGTTTGGGAGCCGGTTCCGCATGGCGAACCAAATCCGCAATAGGTCTGCCGTTGCGGCAAATAACGACTGTATCCTTCCCTGATTCAACGATATCCAGAAGCGCAGACAATCGCGTTTTAGCTTCATGTGTGTTCACATTTATCACGAGTCTAGTTTAGCTTAGTTTACTAGCGGAATCAAGTGGTGTGAGAGGTTACTGGAATGACCCGTGGGCCGCAATGGACAGATACTGGATAGAACCTCTGGGGACCGGCACTCCGGTACTGGGGACAGACACTCATGCCCCGCCGCAATCGCCAACAGGGCGGGTATCTCGGGTATGCTCATCGGCGAGATCGATCAAGTTCAGCGTCCCGACGGCCAACAGTCTTCGTGATTGCGCTGTGGATCGACCTTTCCGCTCGTCCATCAAAACGATTCCCAGCCGCTTTTCGAGGGCCAGACTGATTGCTTCAACCTCCCCTCTGCCAAGCTGGATCGTGTGATCCAACTCTCTCACTCGGGCAACCTCCAGCCAAGCCGGAAGGGTCTGAATCCAAACCAACACCGCCTCAGGCGCTTTCGGGTGTTTGAGCTCTTCAAGAACACCCTCGGGGATGAGAACCTTGTCGAAAAGCGCTCCGAGAACATGCTCCTGACCAATGAGAATTAGGTAGTTTAACGGAGTGGTGTCCGCCACGACCAAACGGATTACTCATTACCCAAGACGCGCGCGTAATTGGTCAGTCCCAGCCTCCAGTTCTTCCCAATCAGGAAGTTGCTCCGCGTGATGCTGCGCCAGAAAAGCCTCCGTCTCGTGAAATCCCAAACCTAACATTTCGGAAACCTGCCCCCGGGAAAGCCGCCCCTCTCGGTAACCCTCAAGTACAAGCATCTGCCGAGCGCGCGTTGCGGCTTCGCCGGAATCCAGTCCAAGAAGCCTTTCCCAAGAATCGGGTAAATCTAGGACCAGTGTCGTCAGGGAACGATGCCCCATTGGGCGCCCTAACTCAACCAAGACTTTCAGAGAGAGAAAGTGTCATGCTCCAGTGGTGCGGAAGGAATCGTGGCTCGGCCAAAACATGAGCAGCGACTCTCCCTCCCGCAAGACCGTGTAATGACCATCCGGCGCGTAACTGTAAACGCGCAGACTGTCGGAAGTGAAAAGTGGGATCGTGGCCTCTGGGGCCACTCTCGCCTAAAACTCGGCACTGTGATTTCTGCGTATTGATTTGGGTTCTTTATTTTCTCCCCAAGGTGGCCCCTCCTCGAGATGACGATCTCGCTGGCTCCGTTTCCGCGTGCGACCTCTGTTCTCAGTTCAGAGCAAATGGATAGTACAGTGAATTTTCGCTGCCGAAACGAGGGGGATCAAGGGCTTTAGAGCGTAGCTGAAAGGAAAGTGCAGACGGCAAAAACTGGCTCGCTGCCCGGGGGGCTGGCTTGTGTCCGCTTGAATACCGTAGCGGAGGGATTACGCCAACAACTGGTGGACCACATTGCCGGCGACATCCGTGAGTCTGTAGTCGCGGCCGCCGTGTCTGTAGGTGAGTTTTTCATGATCCAAACCCATCAGATGGAGGATTGTGGCATGGAAATCATGAATGTGTACTTCATCCTTGGCCACCTTGCATCCGTAGTCATCGGTTTGCCCGAAACAGAAGCCCGCCTTGACGCCTCCGCCGGCCATCCAGGATGAGAAGGCTTCCGCATGATGTTCGCGGCCCTTTGCGTCCTTTTTGGAATTAAAAGGAGTACGGCCGAACTCGGTGGTCCAAACCACGAGGGTATCCTCCAGCATTCCGCGGGATTTGAGGTCGCCCAGCAGACCGGCGATCGCCTTATCAACGTTACGCGCCAGAGGGCCATGGGCGGCCATGTCCCCGTGCGAGTCCCAGTTGCCCGAGGCTCCCGTATCGATGAGCTCGATGAACCTCACGCCCCGTTCCGCTAACCTCCGAGCAGCGAGACACTGCCAAGCGAACCCCTTGGTGGCGCCACGGGGCAGGCCATAGAGGGCCAAAGTGGCGTCTGTTTCCTGGGTGAAATCGAGCGCTTCAGGCGCTTCCATTTGCATACCGAAGGCCGTCTCCATCGAGCGGATTCGTGCTGTTAAATTGGGGTCCGCGGCCCGCTTTGCAAGGTGGGCGCCATTAAGCTTCTGGGTAAACCCGAGCTCCAGCTCCTGCAGCGTGCTGAGAGGCTGCGCGCGTTTGATGTTTGCGATCGGCTCGGCGCCGGGGGAGACCAAGGTGCCTTGGTGGGAGCCGGGTAAGAAGTCTGATGCCCAGACCTGGGTGCCTGTGTAAGGCAGGCTGGGGGCGATCACCACAAAAGAGGGCAGGTTTCGATTTTCAGAGCCCAAGCCGTAGCTGATCCAAGAGCCGATGCTGGGCCTGGCAAAGGTGACAGAGCCGGAATGCATGCCAAGAGTGGCCTGAAAATGGTCGGCGTTATTGTTGCGCATGGAGTTGATCACACAGAGGTGATCGGCGCAGGAGGCGATGTTTGGAAACAGCTCGCTGATCCACAAACCGGACTTTCCTCGCTGTTTAAACTCCCAGTCAGGGCGTTTGAAAAACTTCTCTGCCACCCGGTTATTAAGTGCAAAAGCCTCCAGCATGATCTCTGGGACTTTGTAGGTTTCGCCATGGTCTGCGATGAGCTTGGGTTTGTAGTCGAAGGAGTCGGTGTGCGAGACCCCTCCGCTCATGTTCAGAAAGATGACCCGCTTCGCACGAGGTGCAAAATGGGGCTGCTTGGGCGCGAGGGGATCCTCCGCGGCCGACCCTGGGTCCGCAGCCTGAAGGAGATTGGAAACAAGCCCGCCAAATAATGCGGAGCCGCCCACGAGCGAACCGAGCACGCTGCGACGAGTCAAGGGTTGAGTCAATGAGGGCATGTTTAGTCGATGAAAAGAAACTCGTTGGTGGCCAGAAGGGAGCGGGCAAGTGCAGACCAAGCTTTACCTTGAGCTTCGGCGGAATCCGCAGGGAGAAGCGCTTTTTGGTAAACTTCTAAAAACTCAAGGGCGTCCCGCTCCTCGGTTGGGGTAGGAGAGCGGCCCAACGTATTTACATACGCGGCGCGGAGTTTGGCCTTCCCCTCAGGGGCGCCACCGAGTCGGTGCAGTACAAACGCCTCGCTACATTGGTGCATCAAGGGGGAGTTCATGCTAAAGAGCGATTGGAGCGGGGTGGTCGTGGGCCGCCGGACTCCGGTGCTCGAACTGGGGTCCGCCCCGTCAAAAAGGTTCAGATAAGGGTTCTTTCGCAGCCGGGATTGCATGAGATAAACGCTCCGGAAATAGCTCTCGTAGGTTTCTGAAAAAGGATTGTGCTGCGTCCACTTCCAGGTGTGCCGCGCTGGGAATGGGTGCGCCCCTGCCGGCGTCAATTGGAGTTGTCCCGACACAAAAAGAAGCGAGTCTCTGAGCGACTCCGCATCCAGTCGCCTGCGGGTGGCGCGGGAAAGCAGTTTGTTGGAGGGATCTTTTTCAAGGGCTTCTGCCGTGGCCTCCGAGGAGAGTTGCCAAGTGCGCGAAAGCAGAATGGAGCGATGCAGCGCCTTGAGAGACCACCCATCAGCTATGAACCTGCTCGCGAGGTAGTCGAGCAACTCTGGGTGGGAGGGCGCCTGCCCCTGCCGACCAAAGTCGTTTGGCGTGGACACAATCCCAGTGCCAAAATGCTGTTGCCACACTCGGTTTACCAAAACTCGCGCCGTCAGGGGATTGGTGGGAGAACTCAGCCACTTCGCCAGTTCCATCCGCCCGCTGCCCTTGGTTCCCTCCGCCAACTGCATCCCCCCTAATATCGCTGGAAACTTCCGTCGCACCTCGGCCCCGAGATTTTTAGGTTCGCCGCGGATCTGGATTTTGGCGTTGCCCGAGGATGGTCCATCCACCACGGCATAGGCATCTGGCCAAATGGGCATACGTGCGAGTACTTCGGCTAAAGCTTTTTTAGCCTCCTCAAACTTCGCTTTGAGCCGCGCGGAGGCCTCTGTTTTCTCGGGCGAATCCGGGGCCGCTTTGATGGGTTCCTGAGCGGCTTCGAGGGCCTTACTCACCGCTTGCGCCGCCGCCAATTCTGCCTCAAACGGCGCGCTGATTTTGGACACTTCAGCCGCTCCTATTAAAGGAACAAACAAAGTCTGACGCGGGCCACCCTCCCCTCCAGGGTTTGGGTAGCGCGTGCTGCTAAAGAAACCGTACAGCCCGTAGTAATCCTCCATGGTGAAGGGGTCGAACTTGTGATTGTGGCAACGCGCGCAGGCAATGCTTGAGCCCAAAATAGCCCGGGACAAATTGTCGATGGTGTCGTCTATGGTGAGGTGTGGTTCACCGCCTACGCCTCCAAATCGGCGCGCCATCGCGATGTATCCGGTGGCCACAATCCGATTGGTTCGGGTCTCATCTGAATCGCTGGGAAGCAGGTCCCCGGCAATTTGTTCCCGCAGAAACTCGTCGTAGGGCATGTCTTTGTTTGCCGCCTTGATCACCCAATCTCGGTAAAGGGCGGCCTGCGGGATGGGATAGTCCGACGCGTTGCCACAGGTGTCCGCATAACGCACCACATCCAGCCATTGCCTCCCCCAACGCTCGCCATAACTTGACGATGCCAAGAGACGATCCACCACTCGAGCGAAGGCGTCCGGCGCGGAGTCTGCTAAAAACGCGTCAGTTTCTCCGGGACTCGGGGGCAGGCCGGTGAGATCAAAGGTGGCCCGTCGCAGAAGGGTGCGTTTGTCGGCTTTGGGAGCCTGGTTCAAGCCGGCGGCTTCGAGGCCCGCAACCACAAAACTGTCGAGCGGCGCTTGTACCCACTCCGGATGTTTCACTGTGGGAAGGGCTGGGGTCGACACCGGTTGGTAGGACCAGAACTTGCGGCCTTCTTCCAGACTCATCCCGGACCCTGGCTTAGAGGCGGCCACATCTTGGCGTGGCGCAGGTAGGCCGCGACGCACCCATTCGGTGAGAACCTCAATCTGAGCCGTACGAAGCGGCTTTTTAGGGGGCATTTCCAAATCCTTGTCGTGCCCGCTCACCGCCGCCACCAACCGGCTTGATTCAGGCTCGCCAACCACCGCCGCTGGTCCTGAGTCGCCCCCGCTCAAAATCCCCTCGCGGGAATCAAGGCGGAGACCACCTTTGAGCCTTTTGCTTTTGGCGGAGTGACACTCGTAGCAATGCTCAGAAAGAAGCGGCCGGATTTCCTTTTCAAAAAAATTGACTCCCTCGTCTGCTTTCGTACCGATAACGGGCAAAGTCCAGACCAGCAGCATACTCCGTAAAATGGAGGCGGAGGCAAAAACGCGTGAACCGGTGGATTTGCCGTTCATTTTTTTGGGGTGGAAGCTTCTGTCCTTTAGTAGCTTCCGTATTAATGTTTGTCAACATAGAAGCGCCACGCTCTGAAGTGCCCGAATCGCGGGTGCATCACTTTCCACAGCACTTCTTGTACTTTTTGGCGCTGCCGCACGGGCATGGGTCGTTCTTGCCAATCTTCGGCTCTCGGAGGGGATTGCGGGGCAACGTAGTCGGAGTCCAAATCTGGAACTGCAAGCGGCACACGAGCAGGGCCCGCGGGCAACTTTTTTGGGCTGGAATCCTCCCGCTGAAACGAAGCCCACCACTCCATTTCAGCGATGGCATCTGTAATCAAATGCTGCCGGTCGCGCCGCCACTGTTTGGTTGCGGTAGCATCCCGCTCGATTCCCTCAAGGCTCGCAAACATGGTGTCAACCAAACCCTCGGCGAAAACCTGCCGCACCTCCTTTAGCAACTCCGGCGCGTGCAGATCAGCGACCGTGCAAACCGAGCTGTTCCAAATATAGCTTAACGTTCCCGCGTCCAAGCTGAAGAAATTGTGCCGGGGGATGTGAAAAGCAATTTCTTATCCATTGGAGGCGAACTTCAAGGTGCTTCCGGCATCATCAACAAACTGACAAAGCCGCAGTAAGCGCCCAAAGAGACGCAACGCTCTGGGGCGGCGGCTGAGTCAGCGGCTGATATGGGTTAAAGAAATTGAGTGATTCCGGGGAGGGCCACCGGCGCCACGGGCAGCTTCATGTCCCAGTCGAGGTGTTCGGGCACGAGGCGGTCCTGAGAATTAAGCGCCATCTCCCAAGTAATCTCCTGCCCAGTATAGGTTGCCATGCGCCCCATGATTGCGAGCAGCGTGCTGGAGGCCATTCGATCACCATCGTTGAACGGTTTGCTCGCACGGATCGAGGCAAAGAACTCGTCGTGCTCGACTTGGTACATGTCGCTTTTTTCCGGTGTGTAACGCCACTTCACGTTACCCTTCAGATCCTTAATCACAAACTGCTTGCTTGACCCGTTGATCTCGCAAATGCCCTCGCTCCCGTAGAAGGAGTCCGTATTGGACGCCGCCGTCAGGTTGATCTGGCGGCTGGCGTGCATGCAGCGGACGTTGTTTGGGTAGTCGTACACCACGGAAAAGTGGTCGAAGATATTCCCGTAATCCTCGCCTGAACGCACCTGCCGCCCGCCGTGCCCGATGCATTTGATCGGCGGCTTGTCGCCCATGGCCCACGCCATTTTGTCGATGCTGTGGCAAGCCTGCTCCACGATGCTGTCACCGCTGAGCCACGAGAAATAGTACCAACGGCGCAACTGCCACTCCAAATCGCGCGGCGTGTTCTTTCGGTTCCATTTCGGATACCGGTCCACTGCGCCCCCGTTGTAGGTGTTGTAGTTGGTTAAAAGCGTTCCGATTGCACCGTCGGACAGGCGCTTGAAAGTCTCACGCATGCCGGGGTGATAGCGCCAGCAGAAGCCCGCACACACGCCGAGGTTCTTGCGTTTGCTCTCCGCAACCGTTTCCAACACAGAGCGCAATCCGGGCCCGTCCGTGGCCATGGGTTTCTCCAAAAAGGTGTGCTTGCCCGCAGCCACTGCCGCCTTGAAATGCTGGGGTCTAAACGCAGGGGGCGTGGTTAAAAGCACTACATCCACCCCGCTATCGATCACCTTTTGGTAGGCGTCCAAGCCCACAAACTGGCGCCCCTCGGGAACATCAACCTGGGTTTTAAAGTTGTTTTGCAGAGCGCCCAGACTGGCGCTGAGCTTGTCCTCAAAGGCGTCCCCGACCGCCCAGAGAACGTTGTTCGCATCTGCCTTGAGCGCCTGATTGGCGGCACCGCTGCCCCGCCCACCGCAGCCGACAAGGCCGACTTTCAGTTTGGTTGTGGAAACGGCTCCGCGAAGGATATTTGGAAAGGCAAGGCCGCTGGAGGCGAGGAGCAGGGAAGAAGACTTAATGAAGTCACGTCGGGAGGGCGGGGGCATATCCATAAAAAAGCAGTATACAACATACGGCGCGAGATCAATGCCCGTTTCCTCCACCCCTCCGCCCTCCCGTCTCTTAAGCCGACGGCGTCCATTCCCCCCACCGGTGAATGTGCTGGCGCAACAAGGTTTCCGCCAAGGCTGCATCTTGGCTCACAATGGCATCCAAAATCCTCCCGTGATCGCCGGTGGATGCTTTGGAGTCGGCGATACTGGTAGCCTCAACATAGTTGCGAAAGTTTCGCACAAGAATGGCTTCAAAGGGCCACCGGATCGCCTGCCAAGCCACGGCCAGCCATTTTTGGTGCGCGGTCGCACACAGCAGTTGGTGAAATTCTACGTCTAGGCGAGCCAGCTCCTCAGGCGAGGTCGCCGCGTCAAAGGCCTCGATGTTTCGATGGAGGATAAAGATATCTTTCGCCGTTCGGGCCGTAGCCGCCAACCGGGCGGCCAATCCTTCCAACTCCAATCGAACGCTTGAAATCTCCAAATGATCATGAGCTCCAAAGGCGCGGACCACCGTTTTGCCTCGCGCGTCGGCCACCAGTAAACCGTCGCGCTCCAATTGTATTAAAGCCTCCCGCACAGGCACACGACTCACTCCTAAACTCTCGGCGCACTGCAACTCCGGGAGGGGAGAATGTTCGGGAAATACGCCATGCACGATGCGTCTCCGCAGTTCGGCGAGGACTTGATCCGAGACGCTGTGGCGAACGATGAGCGGAGCGGCGGCGGTGGAAAGCATGCGTGTACCTAAGTTGTATACAGTATGTAAAAGCATCAGGTCAAGCAACGGAATGTCCCCTGCCTCAAACTATCCGTCGCCCGTAGACAGTCGTTATAGGCTGCGCTTTGAATCTCGTCATGCTGACACCTCGCGCATTGGCCCCCCTAGATTATTTCGGCAAGGTCTCCCAGACCCTTAAAGCGCGCAGGCTTCTTTCCGCGCGTGCGGCAAACATGATGCTGTGTTTCTCGCTGCCAATAAGGGGATTTTTTAACGTGATGCTTTTACCCGCATTTCCAGCAGCACCGTGTGCCACTGAACCCGTTTTAACCGGATGGCGTAACCTCACAGCCTCTCCTTCAGGACGCTGCTTCGTTCAACGCTCCCGCGTCCAGGCTGAAGAAATCGTGCCGTTGGGTGAAGCGCATAGGGCTCCGTTTGATCATCATCTCTGCCGGAGTCATGAGCTTGGACGGTATTTCCCAAAGACCTCAGCGCCTAGGAGCGCGGAGCCCCAGCTCCGCAATGGCTGTCTGGGGGTGGAACCGCAGGGGACAGACACTTTTCAAGGGCGGGTGGAAGAGCGAGCGCAGGGGACAGACACTTGGGTAAAACCCTGAGTTTTCGGAGCGCCAAAGCGGAGCTGGGAGCGCAGGGGACAGACACTTTTCAAGCGTGGAACCGCAGGGGACAGACACTTTTCAAGGGCGCTGCCAAAGTTTTTAGTGTGACTGCGGGATCGTTCAGAGAGAGTTGGTTAGGGGACAGACACTTTTCTTCTTTTCCCTTAGTTAGAGGAGAGTTGGTTAGGTGGGGACGCAGGGGACAGACACTTGGGTGAAACCCTGCCACAGTTTTTAGAGTTGGTTAGGGGACAGACACTTTTACGCTTTTACCCGTTTTGGATGGAATTGAGGTTGTCATCACTTTTAAGATCGCGAGCCTCGTGCAAGCGGGCAAAACCATGTCATCTACCCGTACCTCAAAACAGTGAGTGATCTTTCTCAGCATGGAACGGCTATCGTGAAGGTCCTCAGCCGATGCGCATCAGTCCGTCTTCGCTGCTTGCTGTTGCTTGGCGTGAGCCTGACGTGCGGGCGGGCTGCCGAGGTGATCATGGATGCCGAAGTGTCCAAGTCATCGGTCAAAGTCACTCAACAAGGCGAAGACATCGTGCGTGTGGAATGGCTGGTCTCGCCCACTTCACGAGCGGAGGTGCTGCTGAATCTTCATGCGGATTACGCTTTGATTCAATCCTTCGGTGTCGCAGCGAACGGGCAGGCGTTTCAAAACATCGCGACTCAACTCGATCCGGTGACGATCCTCACCGTCGGCGAGCGTGATTCGGCCATCGTGGCGGCTCAGTTTGGGAACATGGGTTTCTTTGAGCATCTGAACAAGCGCCGCCGTACGGAGCATCAGGTGACGCTGGTGAAGGATCGCGTGCACGTCATCAGTGCTGGCGGAGATCGGTTGACCGTGCGGATCGGTCATGTGACGGCGGGATCGTTCAGCGGTGATTTTCAGCTCACTTTTTATCCTGGCAGTCCGCTGATTCATGCGGAGACCGTGATTAGCACAAAGGATGATTTGCGTGCGATCACCTATGATACAGGTCTGAGCAGCGCGGCACCGGACTGGAAATCGTTTGCGTGGATGGATCCCTTGGGTGTCGATGTGAAACGCACATCGGTGGTAGACGCGGCAAGGGCAACACCGCAAGCGGTGAAATTCCGCGCCATGGTGGCAGAAGGAGACAAAGGCTCGCTGGCCGTGTTTGCGCTGCCGCATCAGTATCTCTACCCGCTCGACGAGGCGGAGAACTTGAAGTTCACGTGGTATGGTCGCGGCTATCGCGGACTAAATGAGGGAACTGGCTTTGGCATTCGGCAACCGCTGGATGGTGATAAGCGATTCGTGCCTTGGTTCGATGCGCCAGCAAAAGTGGAGCATCGGCTCGGTGTCTTTTATCTTCTGATTGCCGGTGACGGTGCACAGGCACTGAGAGAGATCGCCTCGTTCACCCATGGTGATTGTTTCAAGGCGATCCCGGGCTATCGGACGTTCACGAGCCACTTCCATGTCGAGCACACGCTCAATTATCTCGCGCAGCAAGAACAGCAAAAGAGCCAGGGCATTCCCGCGGGTTTCGAAGATCCTGGGTTCGTTCGTTTGTTCAAGGAGACCGGCGTGGACATCGCGCATCTCGCGGAGTTTCATCGCGGACCGACACCGAAGCTGAGGTCAGCCGAGCGCTTGAAGCACCTCGATCTATTGCACAGCGAGTGCGCACGTTTGTCGGATGCGAAGCTGCTGGTGCTCCCTGGCGAGGAACCGAATGTGCATCTCGGGGGCCATTGGCTCAGCTTCTTTCCCAAACCGGTGAACTGGGTGCTGAACCGCGCTCCTGACGAGCCGTTCGTCGAGGAACAGCCCGGCCAAGGCAAGGTCTATCACGTCGGCAGCAAAGATGATGTGCTCAAACTGATGCAACTTGAGCATGGGCTGATGTGGACCGCGCACCCACGCATCAAGGGCTCGCGCGATTTCCCCGATGGCTATCGTGATGAAGATTTTTTCAAGTCGGATTCGTTCCTCGGCGTAGCTTGGAAATCCATGCCAGCGAATTTGTCGCGCCGCACGCTGGGCTGGCGTGTGCTAGATTTGTTCGACGATATGAATACCTGGGGGCAGCACAAGCAGGTGCTCGGCGAAGTAGATGTCTTCAGACTCGAGCCCGGCTTCGAGTTCTACGGCCACGCAAATATCAACTACCTCAAACTCCCAAAGACTCCGAAGTTTGCCGACGGCTGGCAACCCGTGCTCGATGTGCTGCGCCGTGGCGAGTTTTTTGTCACCACGGGCGAGGTATTGATCTCCAAATTTACCATCGGAGGCAAAGAAACTGGGCAGACGATCAAATCACTCGGTGATGGTGCATTGATGCTCAAGACGTCGCTCGAATGGACTTACCCGCTGGCCTTCGCGGAAATCGTCATGGGGCGTGGCAAGGAAATCATCCGTCAACGGATCGACTTGAGAGAAACATCTGCCTTTGGCTCATGTGAAGTGGAAATACCCGTCAAACTCAACGGCATGAACTGGGCACGCTTCGAAGTCTGGGACATCGCCGCCAACGGTGCCTTCACTCAGCCAGTTTGGATCGAATAACATCAACCCAACCCATCAACCTCATTAACGCTCCCGCGTCCAGGCTGAAGAAATCGTGCTAGGAGGGACAAAAGCAAATGCTTATCCTTATTACGGGCGTGTAGAGGAGCCGTATTAACGAAGCTTGCTCTCTGTTCTCTCCAAGTACCAACTGAAACTGGACTAGCGAATCGAGAGAATCCGTCGCACTATTTGCATATCATGGGGGATACGGGCATCATAATTACGCTGGGAAGTCGGCGCAGCTCGTGGATCCCAATGACTCGGTCTGCGTTGTTTGGCAGTTTCGCTCGGGGTGCCTTCTATTGCGCTGGAGCCACCTTGTGGGCGGTAGAACCTTCGCCATTCTTGGACTTGGATGCCCCGTCAAAAAGAGCAGTTTCTCCAGTGTCCAAAGATCCTTTTGGGGAACTGGATGCGTCCGAGCGCTCGAGTTCTCCTTCTAACTTTCCGGCCTCTCAGCAACTCTCGGCTCCGGCCGTGCCGGGTTTGCTCAGCGGTCCCGCGCAGACGTCTGAAATTCGGCGCGTGTTTGGGGAGGGGTTCGCTTTTAAGAAGGAACTCATGCTCGAATTATCCCGCAGCTCGAGTGCGGCGGACGAATCGGGTGACACAAATGGAGGGCTATACTCGCGGCAGTCTGCCGGGTTTGAATTCTTGAAGAAGTTCTCTAGCAGCACGGCTACGCACGCGGCCTTTGATCTGCAGATGAGACTCGTTCGGCGTGATAACTTTCACGAAGTGCTGAACGACGCCGAAGGTTTCGATCGGCGCGGGTGGTTTCTGGAATATCACAACGTCTACTGGGACTTTTACAACGTCCTTAACCCAGTTTTTGGTGATGAAACCCGCAGCGCGCAGGTGGGTCGTTTCAACTTCCGACTCGGACGCTTTTATCTTCCGTTCGGGCTCAACCTTCAGAGCGATACGCACGGCTCGGTTTTGCAGCTTTCCAATGAAAGAAATTTTGGGTTTGAACGGGATTGGTATGCAGGCCTGTGGGGAGCTGTGAACCGTTTTTTCAATTACGACCTCTATTATTTGGTTGGATCCGGCTACGATGTCGCCTTCAAGGGGCAGAGCGGTTTGTTGGGTTCGCGCCTGAGTCTTTCCAACGTCTTTCTCAATGAATTCGGGATCGAAAGCGGTTTTTCGTTTCTCGGCGGACAACGCATTTCAGCGCACGCGCTCGAGCGCAGTCCATCGGTTGCTGCGATTGCCAAAGAACATGATGTCGTAGATACAGTGCGGTATGGAGGCGATTTGCGCTGGTCTCATCCGATTCCCACAGGGTCTCTGACGTTAAGTTCGGAGCTGAGCCTGGGGCGGGACGAGAGCGACGCGGTGTGGACCCAACTTTATCAGGCTGATTACCTCACCCTGAACCGTAAGTTCGGCACCAGCGCGCAGTACCGCCGTTTTAATCAGGATATTCAGGCTAGTTCTGTGGCCAAGTTAACGAATATGCCAGAATGGAACGGTCGGAAAACTGATGCATCAATGGTTGGTGAGGTGACGTGGTATTTTAGAAATGACCTCGGCAACTCGAATTTGCATTGGGTGAAGCTCAACGTTGAACGTAAGGTTGAGACTACGAAGGGGCGTCCTGATACCAGCATCACGCTGCAGTATTACCGCTATTGGTGATTTGGAAGGGGCTTTATGAAACGGCTATTTATCCTGATTTTTCCACTATTGTTGTCGGTGTTGCTCCCTGTGGCCAGAATGCACGCAGCCATTGGGTGTACGTTGAGCAATCCTGCTCAGGATCTTAAATTTCTCTTTCCTGAGATGACCACATTCAAAGAGGAGGCGCGCGAGCTCGACCAAATGAAAAATGGCGCAACTCTCTTTAAAAATTTAAGGGAACGTCTCGGAAGCGATCTGGACCCAGTTTATGAGACTTACGAAACGCCATACACGGTTTATTCGGTGTTTAAGGGAAGTGACCTGATTGGTGTTGTGCACGGGGTAAACGTACCTGGGAAAGGCGGGGTGATTCAGGTCTTCCTCGCGGCGGAGCCTGGGTCCGGGGTAATCCAGCATTTTTTTTTCCAGCGGCTCGAAAGTCCGGCGGCCAAGGCACTCAAAAATAAGGAGTTCAGGGAGCAGTTTAACGGACTGACCCTTGCGGATTTCTACAAACACGACTATTTTAAAGCCGTGGAGCCTTCGAGTGCGCAAGACAGGGTCGGGCGGATTTCTGCTCCCGAGGTGGGGGAGGCCGGCAAACAGGATTATCAGGCGTCATTGAGAGGAATACGCAAGAATCTCGTATTGCTGGATATGTTTGTCTACGGTTTGAAGTTCGAGCCGTACTACATACGAGCGCAGGAATCGTTGTTGAAAATCAAAGCGAAAACAAAGAGCGAATAGCTCGCAAACATGCCCTGTGAAAACCATTGTTTCTCTTTGTACGCTGATTCTTTTAGCCGGCCTTGCCCTTGTTGTTTGGAAGGTTCAAGGGAGGGATGATCATTTTGGGAATCCTTTTGTGGGCTCGCCTTCAGCTGCGATTTCCGAAGTTGTAGGAAACCCCGAGGCGTTTTTAGGCAAGCAAATCAGCCTCCATGGCAACCTCAAGCGGCAGTGTCCGGCGACGGGTTGTTGGTTTTATCTGGTAGATACGGTTGATTCGAAGGGACGGGAATTGAAGGTTGAGATGGGAGACACCACGCCGCGGCTTCCTGCACGTGTGGGCCGATCCGCGTACGTTGAAGGGCAGTTGATTAAGTTCGGCGAAGAGTACGAGTTTATAGGGGTGGCGGTGACCTTTAGTCCACAACGGCGCTCTCCATGAATCACATCACCTTAGCGAGTAAAAATCTGCTGCTGCG
>Ga0209597_1001111_pt1 | contig 17656 bp, 17 predicted proteins | sample M_140625_MF_Meta_FD_187316 | JGI IMG/M metagenome (GOLD analysis project Ga0209597, IMG submission 187316) | Freshwater microbial communities from Lake Montjoie, Canada to study carbon cycling - M_140625_MF_MetaG (SPAdes) (version 2) | ecosystem: Environmental > Aquatic > Freshwater > Lake... | reverse complement strand
ATTATTCATTATTAACTAAAACACTTGTCAATCAAAGAATTATAATCTCCAATACTAATTCCGTTCAAATAAAAACTATTTTTATCGGTCAATAAATGGTATAATTTTTTAGAATTACCTAAAGAATCTTGATTTAAAATTTCCACTAAACCATAGACCTTTTCACCATTTTTCAATATATCCCCTAATTTGACGCAACTTATTTTTGCTATTTTACGGTCTTTTAAATGAACATATGTGTATTCGTCAAATCCTATATCAAATAATTTGTGTATATCTGTTTTGTCTAAATCTTTTTCTTTATATTCCGGATTATTTGTTTTTAAATAATTATTAATTGCCGTATAATTTTCTTCAGTGATCTCATCCCAATCGCTAAATACATAATCCCCAATGGTAAATTCCTTACAAGTTGTATTTAAACAATAAATAATTGGCTCATTATAATTTTCAACCACTTTAGCATCTGGGTGCTTGCTTACAAAAATCCAAATGCCATTATGTCTTACACGATGCGAACCACTCACAATAACATCACCTAATTGATACATTTTATTATTTATTGCTAACAATTTTAATTTAGCAGTAACAATATTTTTATTATCACCTACTTGCCATAATTCATCTCCAATATTTATTTCACTAATTTTTTTCATTGTTCTATCAGACATTTTCAACAATGTGTTTTTGTCAAAACATATTTTTATTTTGGGTTTTGCTGGAACTTTAGGGATTTTAAATCCACCTGTTCTTATATTCAAAACTTGAGTTAAAAATACAAGAAAAATAGCCATCGATATAGAAACCGCACTAAATATAGCAGTTCCAGTAATTGCCATAGGCCATGTGACCGGAACTAACCATAAACTAATGATTACAGAAACCGCAGCAATTAATACATAAATAATTAATTGGACTAATGCTCCTAAAAATGCTTTTAACGCGTAATATGTACTTAAACTAGTATATATACCAGATGTAATAACAGCGATTACTTTTTTAACAAGATCATTAAAACCAATAACCATTTTTGTAACAGGCACTGTAAAATTTATAATACGATTTAATATTTCTTTGGTAATATTTGCCATATTTGTTCTGATATTTGACATCAATATTCTAGATGAATCGATTGAGCCACTCAAATCACCATAAATAGTTGATAATGACGATGTGAGAAAAGTCAATGGTTGAAGAGCAAATGAACTAATAGAAACTAAAATACTTTGAACACAAAATGTAAAGTTTTGTTGAGTAAATTCTGCCATAGTCATGTTATCGGTTTATTAATGAATCCGGCAAAAGGGATTACTGTTGGATTACATCTTTGATTCGCCCAATCATCTTTAATTGGCTGTATATCTTTGATTGTTTTAAAATAAAAAAAAATAAATATAGGTATCATAAAATATATAAAACATAAAAATACATCACCCCCATATTGGTCAATAAACCCAATATTTTTGTATAAATTTTTTACAGTATTATATGAATCATTAAATGTGTTGTCAGATGTATCATTTTTATTAATATTATTATCCATATATAAATGATGGATAATAATGTTTTTATTTATATTTATTATTTGTATTAATATATTTTTAGTATGCGATGTCATCATCTTCCCAATCCCAAAATACAAGTTTGCCTATAGGTATTCGATGGTCTGATGTAATCAAACAACTAAACCAATCACTTGAAACCTCGGTTTGTTCTACCGCCTCAGGGTGTTCATCAACATATATAAATTTCTGTTTTTCCTCAAAAAATACCATATGTTTTCCAGTGACATAAATATCATCACCATCTACACCCATTTTTTTAAACTTGTATAACTTATTTTGATTTTCTAAATTATTCATTTTCATGATGGATTGTATTTTAATATCATTTTCTAAAACATCTCCTAAATCTAAATCCTTCATCAAACGTACATTTCCATTTTTTAATCTTATTTTTGTTTCTGGATGGAAACAAAGTGATCTTACCATTTTACCAGGCGGACCATTCCAAGTACTTTGCATGGTAAGCATACTTCCATACATAATATACATTAAACTAACCATTGAAGCAATTAATTTACCTGCTAAATCTTTGATTGATATAATTAATTTTTGATAAGATACTACAATATTCATCAAGATTGAAAAAATACCACTTAAAATGGTACTCATAAATGTTCGTACATTACTTAATACAGTTCGAATAGCATCAATATTTCCAACAAATTGACTAGCTAATGTAGATAATGTAGATGTCATATAGGTTAATGGTTGGAGTAAATAACCCATATAATTCGTTTGCATGTTTTGAATACAAAATACAAAATCCTTTTCTATATTGTCGGATAAAGGCATGTACATCGGATTACAACGGTAATTTGCCCAATTAGATTTAATATCATTAATCGAGACGAATAAAAACATTGATGCCGTTATAAGTATAAATCCCATAATAGTAATTACTAATTTCGCATAATCTGATCCAGTAGGCATAGTTAAATATTATGTAGATATTATTTATATATTCTAACACTAAATAAATTATTTTTTACATTTTCTTGATTTTCTTGATTTTCTCGATTTCCGCATTCTTCTTGTTTTCTTTCTACGACCTCCAGTTTTGTTATGTGGTACTTGTCCAGTGGAAAATCCTGATGTTGGCGGAGCTAATTTTACACTATCATATTTACTATTTTCATTTGCCTGTAATAATGTAGAAGCATTACCAACGGTTTGACCTATTACTGATTGAGACCCAGCCATTTGATCATTATATGGAACAGGCATAAGTGGAACTACAATACTACCCGCTCCTCCTTTATGACTATAATTAATTCTTCTAGTTGTTCTTTTTCTACCACCAACTTTTGACAATGAAGATAATAATTCTGCGTTTTGTTTACCACTAATATATGCGCTTTCACCTGGACTTCCAGCAAGCATACCTTTTACTTGTGGTGCCGGTAATTCTTGATATTGTAAACTACGATTTGACGTAATATTAGACATATATATTATTATAATAAATTAAAATATAAAAATAAAAATATGAAAATAAATAAATGGACGACAAGGCAAGACTACAACTCCAAAAAATGATCAAGGCAAATAATGTGGAAGACCAAACAGAGTTAATTCGGGAATTAAAACACAGTCATTTACTTCAAAATGATATAAATAATTTAATCATGTTAAAGGCAAAACATAGAAATAATCAAGATAAAATTAATGAGGAAGGTATGAGTGAATGCGGTTTTTTATTCACGTATTATACGGATATTTACAATAAAATCCGCAAAGATGAGATTGATTTGAAAATCCTAAATCAATTTTTGAATATATTAAGAAGAATTGAAGATGGAGAAATCGACCAACATGAAGGGTCTTTTCTTATTGGAACATTACTCAAAGAATTGTATGTTGATAGTGCTTTGAGAAAAGCCGATAAATTAAATCAAGATGAACCTGAAATGGTACAACCCAAAGAGGTAGTAAATATTTCATGGAAAGACTTCAAAAAAACATTATAATGAATCATCTTAATCGTCTTCTTTTCTTTCTTTAAAATAATTCATGATATCCTCTTTGAATATTTTTGAAAAACAATTTGTTGGAACAATTATTCCATATTCATCGTAACAAATATCTCTATCGGGAGAAAAATGATTGTTCATTAATACTTTCCATCTTTCGGTATATTTACGATTCTGTTTTGAACCATGAAAATAATGTCTCACCACTCCAGGTGTATATCCTAATCTTAATTTATTTGCTTTATCTTGAAATTCAAACATAGAATGATTATATTCATCACTATAATTTTCATTTGTCATGTATTCTACTTTATTTATAAATGACAATGCCATTATATTATCACCAGAACCCAAAACTCCTTTATCATATAACCCTCCTATTTTTTCATATGCTTTTCTGGTGATTGCCCACGCATAACCAGGATGCCAATAATCAAGACCTTTTGAGGTAAATAATTTTTTTTTACAAAAACTATAACCAAACCCATTAAAAATATTTAAGTTTGTCTTTATTTTGCTCATATCAACACAATGACTAAATAATTGAATCACATCTTTACACCCATTCAATATTTTTAAAGTATCTAATGCCCATGAATTACTTTCAAATTCGATATCAGCATCAATCCAAGCAAATGCTTTATAATTTTTTGGTAATAAATATTTTACACCTAAATTTATCATATTTTCTTTATGCCAAATAGGTGTATCTGTTTTTAATTGTAAATGATTTTTATTTTTTTTATCGGTAATAATAAATTTTTGATTTTCATATATCATTTCAACAATAAATAAACGCACATCTTCTTCTTCCTCTTCAATTCTTTTTACAAATTCTTTCAATAAAATATATCGTTTTGCGTATAAACATGGATTTGAAATAACAACAATTACATTTAATTTATCCTCAATTGGTTCATTATTAGTTATTGCTAATTTAATATCATTTACTTTATAATCTATAAAATCTATTTCAATTCCATTAATCACCGTCATTATATAATTATTTTATATTAAAAATTCTAAAATAATTATTATTTACCACGATTATTATTTACCGCGATTTTTTTTTAAACGATTTATAATAAAATTATCATTTACACGTTTTGTATTTTCAGTTGGTGCGTTTTTCATAACTGCCTGTGGTTTTAAAACAATTTGTATTTTTTTATCACTTGATGATTCATCACTACCGCTACTACTATTCGTAAAACTCAAGGATGGTTTTAATTTTACAGACGATGACTTTTTAGAGGACGATGATTTTTTAGAGGACGATGGTTTTTTAGAAGACGATGATTTTTTAGAAGACGATGATTTTTTAGAGGACGATGGTTTTTTATATGATGATGATTTTTTAGATGATGATGATTTTTCAAAAATAATTGGTTCTTCAAGAACAATCGTTTCTGATAATTTATTTGATGACTCTTTTTCTTTAATGACTTCTGGTGTAGATTTTTTTGATGATGTACCAAAATCGATTGGTTTATTCATATCAATTGATTTATTTTTTCCATCAAAACTTTCAGCAACTGACAAATCTTCACTTATTTTTAAAGCTTCATCATCTTTATTTATACTTGATGATTTTTTTTCAACAATAGAAACAAACTCAGGTGATGGTAATTTGGTAGGTTGGATTGATTTTGATGATGATGTGCCAAAATCGATTGGCTTATTCAAATCAATTGGCTTTCTTTGAGACAATGGTGTATTACGAGTTGGTATTTTAAACGATAATGATGAACTCGATTTTTTAGACGATAATTTTCTAGAGCTTCTTGTTTTTATTGTTTTATTTGCGTGTTTCATTTTTTCACATTCTTTTGTAATGACATTTTTTCTACTTCCATTAGGACAACGAACACGTTTTATTTCTGACTTTTTCTGGCATTCGCCAGTTTTTCTGTTTTTTCGAGTACCGTTTATACAACGATGAATCATAATTTGGGATAACCTATCACAATCACCGGTTTTATTATTCCTTCTTGTTCCATTTTTACAACGCATATAATAGTATATATTATAAACATATTATTATTTTTAGAATTCCAAATCAAATTCAAAAATAATAATTAAAAGTTTCTAAACTACAAACACTACCTAAAACACTACCCTGTTTCTCTCTTTGACTCTATTTTCAAAAAGTAAAAAGGGTTTAAAATTATTATAATATAACATATATAACTTGATTTATAAGTATGACATTAAAATCTTATAATAAATCAAAAACCACATTAGTTATTGTAGAATCACCAGCCAAGTGCGCCAAAATAGAATCTTTTTTAGGGTCGAATTACAAGTGCGTGGCTAGTTTTGGTCATTTACGAAAACTGGAATCACTGGATGATATCGACCAGTATTTTAATATTAAATACAAAAATGATGAAAAAAAAGAAAAACAAATAGACAAGTTGAGGAGAGAAATATCGCAAGTCCAAGAAGTAATATTAGCGACGGATGATGATCGAGAAGGTGAAGCTATCGCGTGGCATATTTGTTCTCTCTTTGATCTCCCTATTCAAACCACAAAAAGGATCATATTTCATGAAATAACAGAATCAGCAATTCAAAATGCCATGATGAATCCTAAAACATTAGATATGAATAAGGTGAATTCACAACAAACACGCCAGGTGCTTGATTTGATGGTCGGTTTCAAGGTCTCACCTGTTCTGTGGAAATATATTTCTAGTAACGGTTTAAGTGCGGGTAGATGCCAAACTCCTGCCTTGAAAATCATTTATGATAATCACATCGAAATCACAAATCAACCAGGAAATAAATTATACAATACGACTGGATATTTCAGCGGAGGGATTTCCTTTGAATTAAATAAGGAATATGATAGTGAAACTACCATGTGTGAATTTTTGGAAAAGAGTTGCGAGCATGACCATGTATTTACCCGTAGTGATCCTAAAAAAGTGTTTAAAGAACCGCCACAACCATTGACTACCTCACGCATACAGCAATTGGCAAGCAATGAATTACACATATCACCCAAGGAAACCATGAAACTATGCCAGACTTTGTATGAGGAAGGTTACATTACCTACATGAGAACAGACAGTAAAAAATACAGCGCTGAATTTGTTGAAAATGTAAAAACCTATATTATACAAAATTATAATGATAAAAGGTATATTCATAATGAAATTGACTCTTTAAAAAACAGTATGAAGAGAGAAAATGAAGATAACCCGAGTCCTCCCCCAGAAAAAACCAAATCCAAAACAAAAAAGACCAAAGGTGCGTCAAAAAAAGCGAAGGACACCGACAACGAGGTGAAACCCCAGGAAGCACACGAGGCGATTCGCCCAACTCATTTAGAAATGAGAGAATTAGGCGACGACAATGAAAAAATCAAGGCAAGAGAGAAACGAATGTATAAACTGATTTGGGAAACCACCCTAGAAAGTTGTATGGCTCCAGCGGAATATTATTCCATCACAGCAAATATAAGTGCGCCCATGGATGCCAAATACGCCCTCACCAGTGAATTACTCGATTTTTTGGGATGGAAAATCGTGGCGAACGATAAATCATTGAAAGACGAAAAGGAAAACAAGACGTATTACCGTTTGAACCAGATGAAACAGTCGAGTACAGTAAAGTATAACAAAATCACATGTAAATTTGTATTGAAGAATCTAAAACAACATTACACTGAGGCGAAATTAGTTCAATTGTTAGAAGAAAAAGGTATTGGAAGACCATCCACCTTTTCAATGATTGTCGATAAAATACAGGACAAGGCATATGTGAAAAAAGAGGATATACCAGGAAAGCGCATTGTATGTAAGGATTTTGAATTGGAAGATGATACAATTAGTGAAACGGAAACGACTCGTGAATTCGGGAATGAAAAAAACAAATTAGTCATACAGCAAATGGGGGTTGTAGTCATGGAATTTTTGTATAAACATTTCAATGAATTATTTAATTATGAATACACCAGCGAAATGGAAACAATATTGGATAACATCAGTAAAGGTGAAAAAGTATGGACCGAATGTTGTAACACTTGTTTAGGTGAAATCGACGGACTCATTGGCAAATTGAAAAATGCGGAAACCGAGCATACCCCTAAAAAAACCACCGCAGGAAAACGCAGTGATAAATATGAAATACAAATAGATGATACTCATAGTTATATTATTGGAAAATACGGACCGGTGATTAAATGTACGTTGGACCCTAAAAAAACCATGTTTCTACCAGTGAAAAAAGATATTGATATTTCTATACTAGAAACAGGGGGCTACAAATTACAAGACCTGGTTGATACCGCGACATGGACAGTTTCATCAAAAAGTGGTATTGGTGGTATCAATACGAATGTTCTTGGAACATACGAGGATCAAGATCTCATTCTTAAAAAGGGTAAATTCGGTTTGTACGTGGAATGGGGTGAAAACACGAAATCCTTGAAAGTTTTTGGCAATCGCCCCATTGAAAACATTACCTATAATGATGTAGTGAAAGTCATCGAAGAAACGACCCCGAACGCAACCAGTAATACAGTTCGTAATCTAACGGAGACAATAAGCATTCGCCGTGGTAAATTCGGTGATTACATATTTTACAAGAATGAGAAAATGTTTAAACCCGAATTTTTCAAATTAAATGGATTTCAAGGTGATTATAAATCATGCGATAAAAACCAAATTATTGCCTGGATCAATGATACATATCATATTTATTAGAGCAACTCGGTCTTTGTAATTATAAATTATAAAATCTGAAAATTATATAATATTTTACTTTATATAATTATCATCATGAGAGAAAACAACCCCACATACAAAAAAAATAAAAAATATTTTTACTTTTATGGAGCACTCATTATTTTTGCCTTGTATTATTTACTGAGCTTGTTAAGAAAAGAAGGATTCATTAGTACGATTTCACTTATGTAATTCTACTATTTTTTTCGTTTCAAATCCAAACAGGTAATTTCAAATGTAACTGCCAATGGCATATTTTGAAAATCTACGGCTAAACCATTATGGTATCTAAATTCTATATTTAGTTTTCTTATACTATTTAAAGGTGGATCAAATACTTTGGGGTTAAAAAAACCACTACAATAAGAAAGAGCGACTGGAGTACTACCCACTGGTATTTTGCCAAAAGCATATTCAACCGCACCATTGGTGATATTGGATCTTTGTGTAAATTCATCATTATCAAATGGATATGTCATATCAATATTATTCCACCCATTAATTAATAAATAAATATAAGACTCTCCTAAAATATTTATTTTAAATGGCGCCTTTACATAATAAGCATGCGCTCCAAGTAATTCTGGATTAGGTGTTAACCAATAACCATTATCACCAGGTACAACATCTCCGTAAAAAAATCTAATATCAGACCCATCATCCAGTGCTTGCTTTGAGTATTCATTTGTTTGAAGAATAAATCCTAAATTATTTGGTAATCCCCAATTGGTATATTCGGTAAATCTTTTAGAATTCACACATAATGAATTATAATATTCTTCCTGTTGAGAATAAAATGTTGAATTATTTGTAATCTCAAAAGCAGAACTCTTATTTCCAAACCACATGTATTGACTTACATAATTATAAACAATGACAAATTCATTATATCCAGTAAATGAAGATAATACATCAGGTTTATTATTTGTTATATATTCTATTAAATATTCAGTAACTGCCCAATTGAATTTATTTGTTAGTTCGGTTGCCAATTGTCCGACACTATAAAATCCAGATTCGATTTTAAATATATATTCATTTTCTATATTTGCGCTCAAACCATAATATATTGCTTGTTGTAACGGATCGATTTCTCCACCTTCCGGAACATTTGCCAATGGATTATATATTTCGGTTAATCTAAATACCATGTAAACATTATTAAATAATTCATTAAATGTATCAATATTAATAGGAAGAGCTAATTCAGATACATTCAATGTTTTGACATTATAAAAATCACGAGGTAATTCAATCTCAAAAGTAGATGAACTTGGATATTTTAAAATATTTCTATCTTCTGAATGAACCGATACATAATATTTCACTTCTTGATAATCAGCCGTATCACGAGGAACAGGCATCACTGGGTGATTTGTAAAAGTATTGCTCATAAAATTATTCATTTTATATATAATATATAAATAATATAATATTAATATATAATAATCACAAATATTTATTTTATTTTAACTTTTATATAATATAAATATAATTCTATATAATATATATAGTATGTCTGGCGGAAACCCATTAGGAACATCTGGACTTTCAACATCATTTAATAATAAACAAAGTTATCCAAATACAAGTGGTGGTAAAAACCAAGCATTTGTAAGTTTAGGTATTAAACAGCTCACCACCAGTATTCCTCCAACTACAAATGACTGGGTATATAAAACGTACGCATATGGATTAAATACATTCAATGCTTTAACCCCATCTCTTGCGAATAATAGTATATATATATCTCAAAATTTATATGTAGATGGGACAATGTATGGAAATTTAGTAGGTACAGTAACAGCACCATCTGATATAGCTCTTAAAGAAAATATAAAAGATTTAGGACTAACTATTGATATAAATAAAATTATGGAATTAAACCCTAAATCATATACATATAAAAAGGATAAAAAGGATAAAAAAATACATTATGGTTTGATTGCCCAAGAAATGGAACAAGTATATCCAGATTTAGTTTATAATGATAAGGGATCCAAAACAATAAATTACGTAGAATTAATACCAGTATTAGTATTAAAAATTAAGGATCTTCAAGAACAAATTGATGTATTAAAAAATAAAATACCATAATTAAAAATATCAACCATAAATAAAATATCATAATTATATAAGACAAATGTTTGATATCATTATAATCACTGGAATTATTATCACTTTAATTACAATGATGATTGGATCTAATAATCCAAACACATTATCAGGAATACAAATTGGATTAGGTTTTATTTTATTTGGTGTTTTGATGTATTGTAATCTGAGAATAAATGATATATATAATGTAAAAAATATTTTTGAATTAATTTTAGATGTAATGCCTTACTTATTGATTATATGTTCTATTATTATTTGTATTTATATAATTGGAAGTTATTTTACTAAAATATCAACTGATAGGGTAAGTGATAGTTTCAAACTATTTAAAAATTGGTTCATCATTTTGACGATATTTCAGGTAGCGTCTATTATCTATTACTATTCTAAACCAAGTGACAAAAAGAAATCCGATTATTTGATCTATATATTTGGAATATTTAATTCACTCTTTTTAATCATCATGTATACGAGTCTAACATATTTTACAACAGATGGATTTACAAATATAAATTCTACTCTTATTTAATACTGATTAATTTTAGAAAATTTAAAAGTAACACCAATATGTGTGTCGGTTTCCCAAATACCAGAAATTTTCAATATAAATAAATAAATATTTGTTTTATCTATATTTTCTGAGAATATTTTAATATTTCCAATTCGTAATTGCTCATATATTGATTTTTTAATAATTTTATTTTTAATATTTATGTTTTTAAGAATATTTTCTTCGATTTGTATTATATTTTCAATGATGTTTTTGTTATTAATTAAATTAAAAGTACATTTATATTTATTATAAAATTTTTCAACAACAACATCATACAACGGTAAAAATAAATTAATCCCATTTGTAACAAAAAAATCAGTAGAGTATATGAGTCTTATGAAAATACCTTCATTTACTACGTTGTTTTTTATTGGATCACAAAAGTATATATTATTTATATCAAATTGTTTCATGTTCAATACTATATTCATTATAAAGTTCAGTTAATATAAATAATAGTTTTGTTTTTAAGTTACATTATTTGTTGAAATATGTTTTATTCGTTATAAAATAAATAAAGAATAAATGAATACATATAATAGATTCTATGAAATTTCATGAAAGCCATTTTGAAGAATATGTTCATACATGTGAAAAACAAAATTTACATCCAGCAATTGACAAAATACTTAAAAAATTCCCCAGTAATTTCAAGGATTTTAAAAATATCATTTTTTACGGTCCAAGTGGTGTTGGTAAATATTCAGTTATGTTGAAATCTATTAAAAAATATAGCCCATCTGAATTGAAATACGAAAAAAAAATAAGTATATTGTACAATAAAATACAGTATTATTTAAAAATAAGTGATATACATTACGAGGTAGATTTATCATTACTTGGTTGTAATTCCAAATTATTATGGCACGAAATATATGTACAAATCATTGATATTATTTCTGCGAAAACTAATAAAATTGGAATTATTGTTTGTAAAAATTTTCAGGATATTCATAGTGAATTACTTGAGAATTTTTATAGTTACATGCAGAAAAATAACTCATTATCAATAGATTTAAAATTTATTATTATTAGCGAACAAATTAGTTTTATACCAGATAATATATTGAATTGTTGTGAAATTATAAATATCCCACGTCCAACGAAAACAAATTATGAAAAATGTCTAAATAAAAAAATATATACTCAATTGAATAATATTTCCAATATTAAAAATGTAAATTCAGATGTGAATCAATTATTAATGTTGCCGTATAAATTAATATGTAATAAAATTATTAATGTAATTATTGATGTTGACAGTTGTAAATTTTTGAAACTACGAGATTTACTTTATGACATGTTTATTTATAATTTAGATGTTAGCGAATGTATATGGTATATATTGCATACATTAGTTGTTACTTTAAAAAAAGTAAAAGAAGAAAAAATATCGAATATATTAATCAAGACGTATACTTTTTTCCAGTATTATAACAATAATTACAGACCAATTTATCATATAGAAAATTATATTCTTTATTTATCAAGTATAGTAAACCACTAATAATAACTTAAATATTCATTTATACTATTCATTATAGTAGTTGTTATAATATTCAAGCTATAATGAATTTACAAGAAGCATTACAAATAATGAAAATAGAATATGGATTTACTAATCTTTCAGTCGATACATTGAAAAAAAAATATCATAAAATGGCATTAATTCATCATCCCGATAAAAATGGAAATAGTATAGAAGCAAAAGAAAAGTTTCAAAAACTAGGAGAGGCGTATGAATTACTAAAAAAAGAATTAGAATACATGAATCAAACAACAACCAAAGTCGATAATGATGACCCGGTATTTAATAATAATCCGGGAAGTGACGGATATTCTTTTTTCTTGAATATGTTTTTACAAAATATTGTAACTGGGCAATATAGTGAAGGTGTCCAGTCAATTATTCGGGATATTGTGAGTGGTTGTAAAGAAATTTCTCTCAAAATGTTTGATAAAATGGACAGAGAAACATCATTATATGTATATAATTTCATAATCAAATATAAAGATTTATTTCATTTAAATGATTCTATTTTAAACACTGTAAAAGAAATTATACTGGAAAAATTCAAAGATATACAAATCTTTACATTAAATCCAAGTATCGACGATTTGTTTGAAAATAATGTATATAAACTAGAATATAATAGTAATTTATATTTTGTTCCGTTGTGGCACGGTGAAGTTTATTTTGATGCGGTCGCAAATGATACCGTAAACAGTGATGTGAAAGAAATAATCGTAAAGTGTATGCCCGAATTACCAGACCATATTAGCATCGATGAAAACAATAATATATATATAAATGTAAATGTAAAATTTGGTATTTCTCTCATTCATGATAAAATAACAACTATTTTGGTGGGGAAAAAAAGGTATGAAATACCCAATGAGGAGTTGTATTGTAAACAAAATCAGAATTATATTTTTAAAAATAAAGGTATATCACAAATAGACGAGCACGACATGTATAATATTAAAAAAAAGGGGGATGTTGTGGTGAGAATAAATTTTATTTAATCTATTAATCTAATATAAAGATATAATAATGTAATTTAAATATAGTTAATGAATATTGGGTTTTTTATAAGACATTTTACAGAACGTGGTACAGAAGTAGCAATTTATGATTACGCAAAATATAACGAAGAAATATTACATAATAAAAGTTATATAATATGTTTTACTCAAAAAAAACAATTACAAATGAATATAGGTACAACTGAAAGACTTTCTTATGAAAAATTTAAGAATCGTTTTGAAATAATAGAAATAAATGATATGATGGAAATGTCATCAGTTATAAATGATAAAAATTTAAATTTTTTTTATACTCTAACTCACGGTGATAGTGATATTTATCAATTTGAAAACAACGATATATGGCGTGGATGTGATACAATAAAACATTGTGTATTTCATACAACTTATCCAGAAGGAGATTTTCACATTAGTATTTCAAACTTTTTAAATGATAAAAATAAAACAAATTTACCCGTGATACCACATATTGTAGATTTACCAGATAGTAATGAAAATTTAAGAAAAGAATTAAATATTCCAAATGACGCAATTGTTTTAGGTAGATATGGAGGAGTCGATCAGTTTAATATTAGTATTACAATAGAAGCAATTATAGAATTTTTGAATTTAGAAACAAACGCTTATTTTTTATTTATGAACACCTTTCAATTTTATAATCATCCTCGTATTATTTATTTGGATAGAAATGTTGATTTATTATATAAAGTGAAATTTATAAACACATGTGATGCTATGATCCACTCTAGATTTATGGGTGAAACATTTGGATTGTCTATTGCGGAGTTTTCAATCAAAAACAAACCTATAATAACATGCCCATGCGGAGATTTAGAACATCTCAAAATATTAGGGGACAAAGCAATTTTATATACATCAAAAGAACAACTTATAAATATATTTACAAATATAAAATTAATTATAAATTCACGAAATGATTGGAACGCATATCATTATTATACACCACAAAATATAATGAAATTATTTAAAGAAATAATTTTTGACAAAGTGTAAATAAATTACTTAGATATATAAAATTTAACATATGATAAATTATATCATATATTATATATGAATGATGATATAATAAAAACGAATATAGATTTTGATAAATTAGGTATAAAAAATCCAATTCTTAAAAATCTCACAAACGATGGAGCCGGAAGTGGTGCTGCTGTTTATTTAATGAATGATTCTACAAATAATAAAAAATATATATTGAAATTTTATCCAAACGAATATTTTATTGAAAAGAAATATAGAATATTCAAAGAATTAGAGGTTTATAAAAAATTATTAAGTAAATTTCCCTATGGGCAAAGTAATGAAACAACAAATACAAAGAATATAAAATATAAAAACTTGTGTAAAAATGATACAAAAGGTATTGATTTTGCGAAATTAATAGATCACGGAGTCATTCAAGAAATGGAAAAACCAAATTATTATATTATTATAACATTTGTAGATGGTATTGTATTAAGTAAAAGTATTTTACCCGACAACAATGAAAAATGGAAAAATATAGAAAATGTACAATTATTTGCGTCCTATTTTTTAAAATCAATAAAATATTTACATGGTATATTAGGAAAAAAGTTTATACATAAAGATCTTCACCCAGATAATATTTATGTAGATTTTGATGAAAATAAAATATTAAAAAAGGTTACCCTTATTGACTTTGATTTAGTCGATAGTTCTGATCCAGAATTCAAAAAAATAGACAAAAAGTTATCTTATAGAGAAAAAATGGAAATTTCAATGACAAAAATTCAAAAAGAACTTTCATCATATTTTTCATATAAAACCCGAGCATTTATTTGTTATTGTTATGGAATATATAAAATGAATAATAAATCTAAATTAGATCCGTTACATGCTCCGTGTGACATCGCAAGTGAATTGATTCATTTTTCCAAACAAATCAATAATGTAGATATTCGTCATTGGTTTGTAATTGTAATGTCATTACAAAATTTATCAAATAGACTATCTAAAAATAATTATACGATTCCTTTAAATGAAATATTTAGTACATGTTTTTCAAAAAAACACATAAATTTTAAATTATTCAAACCTATAATAGATTATTTACCAAGTTTAATTAAATTGGATAATTTACATGAGTTTGATTTTGAAAATAATATAACAAATACAAGACGACGTAATATAAAACGCAAAAATAATTTAAAAAAAACAAAAAAATATAAAAAAAAATAATTATTCTATATTTTATATAATTTTTTGGTCATTGTAATATATTTAGTTAATATATTTAGTTAAATATATTTATTTTAATAATTTTATATACATATACATAATACAGTTCATCATGTTTGACTTGTTGGGCTCAATACAAATATTAGGTAGTGTTTTATTCATGTCAACATTTACATCGTATGTGATATGTCATTTTTACAATTATCCATTTATCAATCCAGAATATACAGTTGAAAAAATATACAACAGATCAAAAAAAATGGTAACGAATTTATTGATTATATCAACCGAGAGTGTTTTTTTGACAACAAATATATTATACCCTCGTCTAGATGATAACACTCATTCCATAGTTTGTTCAATTGTAAATATATTTTTATATATCTTTTATGTTGAGTTATTTTACTATACTTATCACAGATGGATACATAAAAATCATCTTTATAAATATATACATGCGGATCATCATTTATCAATCGACGTATATCCATTTGATACATTTTATATTAACTTGTATGATTATCAGTTTTTGATTGTGTCGCTTGGTTTACCGCTCATGATTATAAAAGTAAACATGATGGAGCACATACTGACTTTATATTATTATTTAACATATTCATATTTATCCCATTCAAAATTATTATCACATCATCATCGTATACACCATAACAAATTTATTTACAATTTTTGTTTATCAATACCCATATTTGATATATTATTTGGAACGTACAGTGTCAATGAAAAAAGGGTTATTTAATTACATAATTCGTACTAATAATAATAATAAATTCGTTAGATTATTGTCTATATATTTGTCTTTTATTTTTGTCTTTATTTTGGCTACTATATTTATTTTGTTTTTATTTTGTTTTTGGGTTTATGCGTCTGTCTTTTTCTTTACTACTTTCTTTACTACTTTCTTAGGCTCTTCTTGAACAGCTACTGGTGCTTCAACTTTAACAACAACAGGAGCTGGTTCTGGTTCTTCTTCTTCGTCATCTTCCGATTCTTCTTCAGATTCCTCAACAGCTGTATCTGTTGGTTCAGGGAAATCTACATCAGCCTCTTCAATTGGTGCTGGTGCTTTCTTTAGCTTTTCCTTATCAGTTGTCTTTAATTTGATGAAACAATGACCGACGAGTGATGTCTTTGGTTTTTGTACCATTGCTTGTACTAATTTCCAAGTAATACCAAATTTACCATTCGCAAACCATAAACCACCACACTGCATGATAACTGCGACTTGAGATCCCTTTTGAATCAAATCAAGAGGTGAAACAGTTGGATTTGATGGATTTGGAAATAATTTGGCACCATCCTCATCATAAACCTCGCATTTCCAAACGCCGTCCCAAACTGGAATTTTAACTTTTAATAAAGGCGATTTACTCATGTCAGGCTCACCCGTATTTTTGTCCTTGGTATATTTCAACATTGGACTGTATAAAGCATCGACAACCTCAGCATTTTTATGAACTTTACCAAACCATTCTTTGGAATTGGCAAGAGCATCAGCTTTAATTTTCTTTTCCAAGTTTTGCATGTTGGTCAAGAAAGCAGTAGTATCGTCGTCTTTATATTCATCATTTGGAAATACTAATGACATTTCATATTTTCCATTACCCTTACCAGTTAAAGCATCAACGTAATCCGCAGCACCCCATGTTAGCATTAATGGAGTTGATAAACGAAGTCCAGTGTTACTTGACTTGTTTAATATATTTACACTTTTTCCACCTGATCCACCAGCTTTTGGTGAAGTATAACGAATATTTTCTGCGTTGAATAAGGTTCCGTCTATGATTGTGTCTGCCATGTCTGTGTTGTATATGTAATATTCACTATGTATTATTTTTAGAATCAATTTTTTTTTTAATTATAAAAATCAATTGATTTATTTTTTGTTTTTTGTTTTTTTTTTTTTTTTTTTTTTTTTTTTTTTTTTTT